>Ga0207687_10000494_pt1 | contig 26581 bp, 16 predicted proteins | sample KBSM54metaG_FD_184399 | JGI IMG/M metagenome (GOLD analysis project Ga0207687, IMG submission 184399) | Miscanthus rhizosphere microbial communities from Kellogg Biological Station, Michigan, USA - KBS M5-4 metaG (SPAdes) (version 2) | ecosystem: Host-associated > Plants > Roots > Rhizosphere >...
TATCGGTGACCAGGCAATCGTTTCGGTCACCGGAACGTTTGTCGCGTCGTCGCGTCGATGACGCCACCGCGGCGACCGTGGGTACGGTTATTACGAATTCGAGACCGGACATGTCTCGAGTGACGTACGAACGTGGCGTCAATTTTCGCGCAGAGCGCGCGATTCCCGACGCGTGAATGCCACCGCTCGCCACTTGCTGCCGCGGTTGCCGATGGTTCCGCGTTTGCTGCGGTCGAGCACACGATGCGCGCCCTCTGCGTTCTTGCACTCGGTGCTTGCACCACGACTGGCTCGCCGCTGTCGCGGAGCAACGCTCAAGTTGAAGCCCACGTCGATCCGGATCGCAGCGTCGAGCTGACACTCACGACATGGAACGACCTCGCGGCGCTGCGCGATGTGATGACCGCCGGTGAGATCACCGCGACAGTCGACGGACAGCCACTGCTCGTCGACATGTCGCAGACCGGCACCTTCGACAACGGCGATCACTACGTCGCCGCGTTCATGACGGCACCCGAAGCAACGCGCGAGAACCCGATGCCACCGCCCGATGTCTCGACGATCGCGATCAGCGACGGCGAGACGACGTGGAGCGCGAAGATCGATCACATGTTCGCGAACGATCTGGCGCCGACTGTACCGCTGATCATCGGAACGAACGTATTCGAGTGGCCTAGCGGAGCGTCGGCGAATCCGCAGACGACGATCACGTACGCGTGCGTCGCGGTCGACGGCTCGGCACCGGCGTGCGAAGGCGAGGGCGTGCACGATGCGGCGATCGCCATCTCGCAGCAGTTCATCACCGCGACGATCAGCGGTGCGAGCGGCGCGCGCGTCCGCGTCGATGGCGAGCGCAACGTGAATCCCGAAGCCAGCGGCAACGGACCGCAGTTCATCACGACGATCGCGGCGCGCTACACCGGCGCGCTCTAGCGACGGCGACGATGCGTGCGCTTGTCGACGGGAACGATCTTCGGGTTCGGCGCCATTGCGGGGATGTCGACACCGTGGCGCTCGACGGTCTTGTCGGAGCCGGCGGCATCGACCGGCGAGGCGACCGGCGCGGAGGACGGACGTGCGTCCCGGCCGTGGTGCTCGTAGCGCGGATCGTGCTCGCAAGCGGAGATCAGGAGCACCAGCGCGAGCAGCTTCATCACTGGATAGACGCCACGGACGCCTGAATTGGTCCCGAAAAGATCGGGATTCGAAAACCCTCGGCGATCTGGGTGGTTGAACGATGTAGGTTACCTACCCATGAAGAAGCTCCTCGCGTTGGTGGTGGCTCTGGCCGCATGCGGCGGCAACGGCGACAAGTGCAGCAAGGTGTTCGACAAGCTCGCGCCGGTGTTCGAGAAGGAAGCAAAGGGCCCCAAGCTCGATCGCACCAAGGAGATCGAGCACTGCAAGCAACAGCTAAAGGATCACCCCGAGCGCGAGAAGGAGATGGACTGCATCCTCGGGCTCGGCGGCACGCCGACGATGGGCGACCTGATGGCGTGCTCCGCGAAGAAGTCCACCGACGGCAAGGACGGCTTCAAGGACTACCAGGACAAGAGCAAGGCGACCGAGGCAAAGCTCATGCTCAACAAGATCGGCAAGAGCGCGAAGCTGATCTTCGCCGAGACCAGCAAGTTCCCCATCGGCAACGCACCGCTCACGCCCGCGACCGAATGCTGCAAGGGCGACGGCGCCAAGTGCCAGCCGGATCCGAAGGCGTGGACCGCGGGTCCGTGGGCCGCGATGGAGTTCACGATCGACGAGCCGCACCGCTATCGCTACTCGTACGAAAGCGCCGACGGCACGACGTTCACGGCGACCGCGGTCGGCGATCTCGACTGCGACGGTAAGCCGCAGACGTTCACGCTGAAGGGCTCGATCGACGCTGGAAACCCGAAGGTCGAGCTTCAGGAACCGACGGGCAACTGAGCCCGCGGCTTCAACTGCCACATGTAGTGGTACGGGTTCTCGCAGATGAACCCGCGCGAGACGACTTCGAAGTGACGCGCGATGATCTTGGTGATCTTGCGCGCGGTGTACGGATAGCCCATCTCCCAGTGATGCTCGGGGATCGGCTTGTGCCGCCACGGCAGCATGAACTTGTGGCCGGCGGTGAAGTGGTGGTCGCCCCACCAGAATGCGAAACGGATCCGCAGACCGCGATACGGTAGCGAGATGAACACGTCCTTGCGCGCACGCGTCGCGATGTTCGCGAGGCAGGTCTCGAATTCTCCGAACGGCAGGTGCTCGAGCACCTGAAACGCGCAGATCGCATCGAACGCGACGCCATCCGGAAGCACCTGGTCGAGCTTCGTGATGTCCGCGACGTAGTCGACCGTGCGGGTCGCATCGATGTCGAGCGTCTTGACGTCGATGCCTGCGGCGCGGAGATAGCCGCGGAACACCCCGGACCCCGGCCCGATCTCGAGCACGGTCTTTGGCCGAACCGCGAGCACGGCGCGGAGCTGGTGCCAGTACGACATCCAACGTTCGGCGTCGTCATAGCGCTCGAACTCGTAATGTTCAGGCGCTACTTGGACCTCGCGGTCGCTCATGCGGCGGCGACGCTAACATGGTATCAGCGACGTAGTGTCGGCTGACGGGCCTGGGCTCGGAACCAAGGTTTCTCGCGGGGTAGCGTGGGCCGGCGCCGCGCAGGCGATCATTGCGATTGCCGACATCGTCTCGGTGTTCCTGGTCACCGCGTACTGGGTGTCGAGCGCCGAATTCGGGTTGGTCGCGCCGCTCCTGCCGTTCTACACGGCGCTCGACTACATCGCAGATCTCGGTGTGAGCTCTGCGTTGATCCAGCACGACGACCACACGCCGGAGCGTGTCTCGACCGTGTTCTGGTTGAACCTGCTGATCTCCGGCGGGCTGTTCCTAGCGCTGTTCCCAGTAGGCGCGCTTGTCTCGTGGATTCAGAACACACCGGTACTCGCCTGGCTGCTGATCGCGTACGGAGCGAAGCTGCTGATCCAGAATCTGTACGCGATCCCGTTCGCGTTGCTGCGCAAGGAACTGCGATTCGCCGAGGTCGCAAAGGCGCGTGTCATCGCGCATCTGGCCGAGTCGGTGTCTCGAGTCCTATTCGCGTACTTCGGAGCGAGCTACTGGAGCTTCACGCTCGCTGCGATCACGCGCGCGTTCGTGTTCGGTGTCGTCGTGCAGATGTGGCACCCATTCATTCCGAAGTGGGTGTTCAAGCCGCGTGATGTGATCGAGTACATCAAATTCGGCGCGCGTACCGCAACGAGTAACGTGCTCTACCAGGTCTACACCAGCGTCGATGGTTTCATCGTCTATCACTGGTTTGGTGCGGAAGCCGCGGGCATCTATGGCCTTGCGGACCAGTTCATTCTGGAGCCGGTCAAGACGATCGCGAACGTGGTGATCGATGTCGCGTTCCCGACGTTCGCGAAGCTGCGCGCCGATCGTCGTGCAGTCGCGAGCCAGTTGATCAAGTTCACGCGGCTCAACGTGATGGCGGTGCTTCCGTACACCGTCCTGTTGTTGTTGATCTCGCCGGAGATCCTGAACGTCGGATGGCTGTGGCATGGCCACGACAACAAATTCTGGACGGCGCGCGAGATGCGGCTCTGCGTCGATGCGATCCGCCTCTTGTGCGTGATGGGCTTCTTCCGCTCGCTCGGCTTCCTCGGTCCGCCGTTGCTCGACGGCGTCGGCCGGCCGGATCTGACGCTGCGCTACATGTTCGTCGCCGCGTTCACGGTGCCGGGCTCGTTCATGCTGAGCGCGATCGTGCTCGGTCCGCACATCGACTTCTTGTCGGTCGCGGTCGCGTGGGCGATCGGTTATCCGATCGCGTTCGCGGTGCTCGCATACCTCGTCGCTCATACGATCCAGCTCCCGCTCGGCGAGTACCTCCGGGCGACGTGGGGCATCGTCGCGAGCTGCGCGATCGGCTGCGGCGTCGGCTTCGGCGTCGACCACTTGCTTATGGATGCGGGCGACTGGCTCCGTCTCGTCGCGATCGGCGGGAGTGCCCTCCTCACGATGGGCCTCCTGTTCGTGTACTGGCAGAAACTCACACCTAGAGCGATCGCACGGTCCCTGCGAGACTGACCGAGCGCTGGCGCTCACCGAGCGAACGGGCACACCGCGTGCTTGTACGTAGTCGCCACAGGTCCATAAAACTCAAGCGATCTCAGGCGGCTCGGGATTCGCATGACTGCGCCCTCCGGGGTGGTCTGCCAAGCTGCAGGCCCCACCGCAGGAGTGCCCAACATGGCCGATACGAACGACCCGCCGGTCTCGACCTCCGACCTGATCGATCTCTCCGCCGGGCTTCTCCCCGCCGAGAAATCGAACGGCAAGCACGATTTTCAGCGTGCGCTGCTGACTGCTCTCACGAAGTTCAAAGCGGGTGACTTCTCGGCGCGCATGCCCGAGGAGCTCACGGGGGTCGAAGGCAAGATCGCGGATGCGTTCAACGACATCCTCGTCGTCAGCGAGCGCCGCGCCGCCGAGACCGCGCGCGTGTGTCGCGTCGTCGGCAAAGAAGGAAAGCTCAAGGAGCGCATGCGCGTTCCCGGCGCCGTCGCGGGGTGGGCCGACGAGATCGAGGCACTCAACACGTTGATCAGCGACCTCGTGTGGCCGACGACGGAGGTGACGCGCGCCGTCGGCGCCGTCGCGAAGGGCGACCTCGGTCAAGCGATGGCACTCGAGGTCGACGGCCGCGCACTCGAAGGGGAGTTCCTTCGCTCCGCGCAGCTCGTCAACAAGATGATCGATCAGCTCTCGGTCTTCACGTCGGAGGTGACGCGCGTCGCGCGCGAAGTCGGTACCGAAGGCAAGCTCGGCGGTCAGGCGCAGGTCAAGGGCGTGTCGGGCGTGTGGAAGGATCTGACCGAGTCGGTCAACCAGATGGCCGGCAACTTGACCACCCAGGTCCGCAACATTGCCGAGGTCACGATCGCCGTGGCTTCCGGCGACTTGTCGAAGAAGATCACCGTCGACGTTCGCGGTGAGATCTTGCAGCTCAAGGAAGCGATCAACACGATGGTCGAGCAGCTCCGCTCGTTCGCATCGGAAGTGACGCGCGTCGCCCGCGAGGTCGGTACCGAAGGCAAGCTCGGCGGTCAGGCCGTCGTGCCCGGCGTCGCCGGCACGTGGAAGGATCTTACCGACAACGTCAACGCGATGGCGTCGAACCTCACCGGTCAGGTCCGCAACATCGCCGAGGTCACGACTGCCGTCGCGCGCGGCGATCTCAGCCGCAAGATCACGGTCGATGTCAAAGGCGAGATCCTCGAGCTGAAGAACACGATCAACACGATGGTCGATCAGCTGAACGGCTTCGCGTCGGAGGTCTCCCGCGTCGCCCGCGAGGTCGGCACCGAAGGCAAGCTCGGTGGCCAGGCGCAGGTGCCCGGCGTCGCCGGCACGTGGAAGGATCTCACCGACAACGTCAACTCGATGGCATCGAACCTGACCGGTCAGGTTCGCAACATCGCGGAGGTCACCACCGCGGTCGCGCGCGGTGACCTGTCGCGCAAGATCACCGTCGACGTTCGCGGCGAGATCCTCGAGCTGAAGAACACGATCAACACGATGGTCGATCAGCTGAATGGCTTCGCGAGCGAAGTCTCGCGCGTCGCACGCGAGGTCGGCACCGAGGGCAAGCTCGGCGGTCAGGCCGTCGTCCCCGGCGTCGCCGGCACGTGGAAAGACCTCACCGATAACGTCAACGCGCTCGCGTCGAACCTCACGGGACAAGTCCGCAACATCGCCGAGGTCACCACCGCCGTCGCGCGTGGCGATCTCAGCCGCAAGATCACGGTCGACGTCAAAGGCGAGATCCTCGAGCTGAAGAACACGATCAACACGATGGTCGATCAGCTGAACGGCTTCGCTTCGGAAGTCTCCCGCGTCGCCCGCGAGGTCGGTACCGAAGGCAAGCTCGGCGGCCAGGCACAAGTCCCCGGCGTCGCCGGCACGTGGAAGGACCTCACCGACAACGTCAACTCGATGGCGTCGAACCTGACCGGTCAGGTCCGCAACATCGCCGACGTCGCGACCGCGATCGCGAATGGCGACCTGTCGCGCAAGATCACCGTCGACGTCAAAGGCGAGATCCTCGAGCTCAAGAACACGATCAACACGATGGTCGATCAGCTCAACGGCTTCGCGAGTGAAGTCACCCGCGTCGCCCGCGAGGTCGGCACCGAAGGCCGGCTCGGCGGCCAAGCCGAGGTCGAAGGCGTCGCCGGCACGTGGAAGAACCTGACCGACAACGTCAATTCGATGGCGTCGAACCTCACCGGTCAGGTCCGCAACATCGCGGAGGTCGCGACCGCCGTCGCGAAGGGCGACCTGTCGAAGAAGATCACCGTCGACGTGAAGGGCGAGATCCTCGCGCTCAAGAACACGATCAATACGATGGTCGATCAGCTCAACGGCTTCGCCAGCGAGGTCTCCCGCGTCGCGCGCGAGGTCGGCACCGAAGGCAAGCTCGGCGGCCAGGCGCAGGTGCCCGGCGTCGCCGGCACGTGGAAGGACCTCACCGACAACGTCAACTCGATGGCGTCGAACCTGACGAATCAGGTGCGCAACATCGCCGAGGTCACGACCGCGGTCGCGAACGGCGATCTATCCAAGAAGATCACCGTCGACGTCCAAGGCGAGATCCTCGAGCTGAAGAACACGATCAACACGATGGTCGATCAGCTGAACGGCTTCGCGAGCGAAGTCTCGCGCGTCGCCCGCGAGGTCGGTACCGAAGGCAAGCTCGGTGGCCAGGCCCAGGTGCCCGGCGTCGCCGGCGTGTGGAAGGACCTCACCGATAACGTGAACTCGATGGCGTCGAACCTGACGAACCAGGTCCGCAACATCGCCGACGTCACGATCGCGGTCGCGAAGGGCGATCTGTCGAAGAAGATCACCGTCGACGTTCGCGGCGAGATCCTCGAGCTGAAGAACACGATCAACACGATGGTCGATCAGCTGAACGGCTTCGCGAGCGAAGTCTCGCGCGTCGCACGCGAGGTCGGTACCGAGGGCAAGCTCGGTGGCCAAGCCCAAGTCCCCGGCGTTGCCGGCACGTGGAAGGACCTCACGGACAACGTCAACTCGATGGCGTCGAACCTCACCGGCCAGGTCCGCAACATCGCCGAGGTCGCGACCGCGATCGCCCGCGGTGACCTGTCGCGCAAGATCACCGTCGACGTCAAGGGCGAGATCCTCGAGCTCAAGAACACGCTCAACACGATGGTCGATCAGCTCAACGCGTTCGCGTCGGAAGTCTCCCGCGTCGCGCGCGAGGTCGGCACCGAAGGCAAGCTCGGTGGTCAGGCGATCGTCACCGGCGTCGCCGGTACGTGGAAGGACCTCACCGACAACGTCAACTCGATGGCGTCGAACCTGACCGGTCAGGTCCGCAACATCGCCGAGGTCACGATCGCGGTGGCGAACGGCGACCTGTCGCGGAAGATCACCGTCGACGTTCGCGGCGAGATCCTGCAGCTCAAGGAAGCGATCAACACGATGGTCGAGCAGCTCCGCTCGTTCGCCTCGGAAGTGACCCGCGTCGCGCGCGAGGTCGGCACCGAAGGTCGACTCGGCGTCCAGGCCGTCGTGCCCGGTGTCGCCGGCACGTGGAAGGACCTCACCGACTCGGTCAACGCGATGGGCACGAACCTCACCGCGCAGGTCCGCAACATCGCCGAAGTCACCACCGCGGTCGCGCGCGGCGATCTCTCGCGCAAGATCACCGTCGACGTCAAAGGCGAGATCCTCGAGCTCAAGAACACGATCAACACGATGGTCGATCAGCTCCGGTCGTTCGCTTCGGAGGTGACGCGCGTCGCGCGCGAGGTCGGCACGGAAGGCAAGCTCGGCGGCCAGGCCGACGTGCCCGGCGTCGCCGGCACGTGGAAGGACCTCACCGACTCGGTGAACTTCATGGCGGCGAACCTGACGAACCAGGTCCGCGGCATCGTCCGCGTCGTCACCGCGGTCGCGAACGGCAACCTGCGCCAGAAGCTGTCGGTCGAAGCGAAGGGCGAGGTCGCCGCGCTCGCCGAGACGATCAACAACATGACCGACACGCTCGCGACGTTCGCCGAGCAGGTCACGAACGTCGCCCGCGACGTCGGCGTCGACGGTCGCCTCGGCGGTCAGGCGAACGTGCCCGGCGCCGCCGGTACGTGGAAGGACCTCACCGGTAACGTCAACCTCCTCGCGGCGAACCTGACGAACCAGGTCCGCGCGATCGCCGAGGTCGCGACCGCGGTGACGAAGGGCGACCTGACCCGGTCGATCGCGGTCGAAGCTCGCGGCGAGGTCGCGGAGCTCAAAGACAACATCAACACGATGATCGACAACCTGCGCGGCACGACCGATCGCAACCAGGAGCAGGACTGGTTGAAGACGAACCTCGCGAAGTTCACGCGCATGCTGCAGGGCCAGCGCGACCTCGTGACGGTCGGCAAGACGCTGCTGTCCGAGCTCGCGCCGCTGATCAACGCGCAGCAGGGCACCGTCTATCAGATGGAGCGCACCGAACCGGGCGAGATGGGCGACACCGTGCCCGGCCCGAAAGTGCTGCGCCTGTTGTCGGCGTACGCGCCGAGCCCCGAGCAGCCCGACCGGATCCCGCTCGGCGTCGGCCTCGTCGGTCAGGCGGCGAGCGAGAAGCAGCGAATCTTGTTGTCGGATGTCCCGCCCGCGTACTCGATCCACTCGAGCCTCGGTGCGGCCCCGCCGAGCAGCATCGTCGTGCTGCCCGTGTTGTTCGAGGGCGAGACGATGGCCGTGATCGAGCTCGCTGCGCTGCGGCCGTTCACGAACACCCACCTCCAGTTCCTCGATCAGCTCACCCAGTCGATCGGCGTCGTGCTCAACACGATCGAAGCGACGATGCGGACGGAGAACCTCCTGCTCCAGTCGCAACAGCTGACGACCGAGCTCCAGACTCGCCAGATCGAGCTCCAGCAGACGAACGAGGAGCTCGCGTCGAAGGCGAAGCAGCTCGCCGAGCAGAACGAAGAGGTCGAGCGCAAGAACAAGGAAGTCGAGCATGCGCGTCGCGCCCTCGAAGAGAAGGCGGCCGAGCTCGCGCTCACGTCGAAGTACAAGTCCGAGTTCCTCGCGAACATGTCGCACGAGCTGCGCACGCCGCTCAACTCGATCCTCATCCTCGGTCAGCAGCTCGCCGAGAACGTCGGCGGCAACCTGATGCCGAAGCAGATCGACTTCGCGAAGAACATCCACTCGGCAGGTACCGACCTCCTGACGCTGATCAACGACATCCTCGATCTCTCGAAGATCGAGTCCGGTACGGTCACCGTCGAGCCCGAGGACATCGCGTTCCACTCGCTCAAGGACATCGTCCACCGCAACTTCCACCACATCGCGGAGAACAAGAACCTCGGGTTCGAGGTCGAGATCGATCCGACGCTGCCGCGCTCGTTCGTGTCCGATCCGAAGCGCTTGCAGCAGATCCTCAAGAACCTCCTGTCGAACGCGTTCAAGTTCACCGCGCAGGGCTCGGTCAAGATGAAGGTGTCGCGCGTGAGCGCGGGCTGGTCGCCGGATCACCCGACGCTCGGCGGCACCGAATTCGCGGTCGCGTTCGCCGTGACCGACTCGGGTATCGGCATCGCGCCCGAGAAGCAGAAGCTGATCTTCGAGGCGTTCCAGCAAGCCGATGCAGGTACGAGCCGCAAGTACGGCGGCACCGGCCTCGGCCTCGCGATCTCGCGCGAGCTCGCGAACCTCCTCGGCGGCGAGATCCGCCTGAGCAGCAAGCCCGGCACCGGCAGCACGTTCACGCTGTACTTGCCGCTGTCGTACACGCAGATCGCGCGGGAAGAGCCGAAGCGGCTGCAGCATACGCAGACGATGCCGGTGCTCACGCTCGCGAAGACGGAGGAGCAGGTGCCGGACGACCGCGAGGATATCCAGCCCGGCGACTCGGTGCTGCTCGTCGTCGAGGACGATCCGCACTACGCGAGGATCTTGCTCGGCATCGCGCGTGCGAAGGGCTTCAAGGGCATCGTCGCGAACCGCGGCCAGACCGCGCTCTCGCTGGCGCGCGAGTTCACGCCGACCGCGATCGCGCTCGACGTGTTCTTGCCCGACATGCTCGGCTGGACCGTGTTGAACAACCTCAAGCTCGATGCGCAGACCCGCCACATCCCGGTCCAGATGCTGTCGGTCGAAGAGGAGCGCCAGCATGGCCTGTCGCACGGCGCGTTCGCGTACCTCGTCAAGCCGGCGACCACCGGCGAGCTCGAGGTCGCGTTCGACAAGCTGAAGACGTACCTCGTGCCGCATACGAAGCGCCTGCTCGTCGTCGAGGACAACGACCTCGAGCGGACGAGCATCGTCGAGTTGCTCGATGCCGGTGACATCGAGATCACCGCCGTCGGCAGCGGTGCCGATGCCCTGTCGGCGCTGCGCGGCGTGAAGTACGACTGCTGCGTCGTCGATCTTCGCCTGCCCGACATGACGGGATTCGACCTGCTCGAGCAGATCCAGGCCGAGCCGGGGCTGCGCGATATCCCGTGCGTCGTGTTCACCGGCAAGGAGCTCAGCCCGATCGAGGAGATGAAGCTGCGCTCGCTCGCGAAGAGCATCGTGCTGAAGGACGTGCAATCGCCCGAGCGCTTGCTCGACGAGACCGCGCTGTTCCTCCATCGCGTGCTCGCGGATCTCCCGATCAGCAAGCGCGAGATGATCGATCGCCTGCACGGCACGCTCGAGGTGTTGCGCAATCGCAAGGTGCTCGTCGTCGATGACGACGCGCGCAACATCTTCGCGCTGACGACGATCCTCGAGAACCAGGAGATGGAGGTCTTGTCGGCGACGAACGGGCGTCAGGCGATCGATACGATCAAGACGACACAGGATCTCGACGTCGTGCTGATGGACATCATGATGCCGGAGATGGACGGCTACGAAACGATGCGAGAGATCCGTAAGGATCCTTCGTTCCGCACGCTGCCGATGCTCGCGCTCACTGCAAAGGCGATGAAGGGCGATCGCGAGAAGTGCCTGCAAGCAGGTGCGTCTGACTACATCGCCAAACCCGTGAACACGGACCAGCTACTCTCGCTGCTCCGAGTCTGGCTCTACCGATGACCGACGATCGCAAGCTCGTGATGGAAGACAAGATCAAGCTGCTCTTGGTCGACGACGAACCGCGCAACCTCGACGCCCTCGAAGCAGTGCTCGAGCCCGACGGCTACACGATGCTGCGCGCCGAAGATGCGGATCGCGCGCTGCGCGTGCTGCTCGAGCACGACATCGCCGCGATCGTCCTCGATATCAAGATGCCGCGGGTCAACGGCATCGAGCTCGCGCAGATCATCAAGGGAACGAAGCGGTTTCGCCAGATCCCGATCCTGTTCCTCACCGCGCACATGCTCGAGGATGCCGACGTGCTCAGCGGCTACGGCGCCGGCGCGGTCGACTATCTGACGAAGCCGTTCAACCCGCAGATCCTTCGCCACAAGGTCGCGGTGTTCGCGGATCTGTTCCGCAAGACCCGTGCCCTCGCCGAGCTCAACGACAAGCTCGAGCAGCGCGTCGCGGAGCGCACCGAAGAGCTCCAGAAGTCCGAGACCGCGCTGCGAGCTGCCGCGCGTCAGAAGGACGAGTTCCTCGCGACGCTCGCACACGAGCTGCGCAATCCGCTCGCGCCGATCCGGACCGGGTTGGATCTGCTGATGCAGATCCAGGCGCCGCAAACCCAGATCGCGGGCAAGACGCTCGCGGCGATGAATCGCCAGCTCGATCATATCGTCCGGTTGATCGACGATCTGCTCGACGTCTCGCGGATCAGCCGCGGCGTGCTCGAGCTAAAGAAAGAGGTCACGAACCTCGCCGCGCTGATCCAGACCAGCATCGAGACATTCAAGCCGCAGTTCGAGGCGCGCGGGATCAAGCTCGCCGTCGCGCTCGCGCCGCAGATCACGGCGATCGTCGATCCGACGCGGATCTCTCAGGTCATCGGCAACTTGCTCCACAACGCGGCGAAGTTCACGCCGAACGGCGGCACCGTCCGCGTCGAGCTCGAGCTGATCGGCGGCGACGCGGTCGCCCGGATCACCGACAACGGCGTCGGCATTCCGTCCGATCAGATCGATCGCGTGTTCGAGATGTTCGCGCGGATCGAACGGACCGCGTCGAAGGGCGATCGCGGCGCCGGCATCGGCCTCGCGCTCGCGAAGCGGCTCGCGCGGATGCATGGCGGCGATCTCACGGCGTGGAGCGCCGGCGAGAATCGCGGTACGACGTTCACCGTTGGGATTCCCGGCGCCGCCGTCGTGCCGATCACGGTCGAGGCCGCGACCGAGAAGCTCGGCGCGATCGTCACCGGCGCGATGCTCGATATCCTCCTGATCGAGGACAACGACGACGTGGCAGACACGCTCGGCGCGTGGCTCGAGACGCTCGGCCATCGCGTGACGATCGCGCGGACCGGGCCGAAGGGCCTCGAGATGGCGCTCACGCTCAAGCCGCAGCTCGTGCTGTGCGACATCGGCTTGCCCGAGATGGACGGCGTCGAGGTCTGCCAGCGCGTGCGCCAGACCGCCACCGATTTTCACCCGGTGATGGTCGCGCTGACCGGTTGGGGCAAGGAAGAAGATCGAATGCGGACGAAGGACGCCGGCTTCGATCATCACCTCGTCAAGCCGGTCGCGCTCGACACGCTCTCGAAGCTGATCGCGAGCGTGCCGGCCGAGCACCCCAAGCTCAGTTAGCTTTGCCGACGAGCGCCCAGTCAGACGTCGTCGCGTAGCCCCGGACCATCACGTCGAGCTTCGCGGGCTGCGCGAGCGTCACCGTGCAGCTCTCGTTCGAGCCGGTCTTGTAGGGGCGGCAGTCGTAGCTCGCCGTCGTCGGTGCCTTGCCGATGCGAACATAAAGATCCGCGTCGCCGGTGCCCGTGAGGTCGAACTGGTAGCTCCCCGCGGCGAGGACCGGCGTCTCGAACCGCGTCTCGATGCTGCGCTTGACCGTGCCGTGCTCGTTCAGGCCCGCCCACGGCTGCGGCTGACCACCGCCGCCGGGCGTGAACGCGTTGTCTTGCTCGCCGGTGACCATCACCATCTGCGACGAGTCGACCTGCGCGAAGATCTGCTCGTACGTCTTCGGGTTGTCGTACGAGAGGAAGCCGCGGAACAGGCTCATCGAAGCGCCCGACATCGACGCGAAGAACGCCGGCATGCCGTTGTTGACGATGTCGATGTACTTCCAGCCGGTCGCGTCGTCGCTGTTGAGCGACTTGTGGGCTTGCGACAAGGAGCCGTCGATGTACGCGAACGTGTCGCAGCCGTTCATGAACACGACGACGTACTGACCGGCGACCCACTTGCCCGCGGCATTGAGCGCGCGGATGTTCGAGCCGAGGCCGGCGTGGCCGTTGTAGACGATGAAGTCGGCGCGGGTCGATAGCGCCTCGTAGCGGCTGCGGAACGCGGGCTGGGACAAGCCCGTGTTCACGTTATCCGTGAGCAGCGCGACGACATGGATCTTCTTGCCGTCGGCGAGCGTCGCGTTGAATTCGATGTCGGGCGCCGCGACGCCGGGGTTCGCCGGCACCGCCGCGGGGATCGTCGTGAGGCCGTGCGTGCCGAGCTCGCTCTTCATCGCGCCGACGAACGTGTTGAAGCCGTCGATGCCGGCGTCGTTCGCCGTCGCACCGTCCTCGTACTTGCCGAAGATCGCGACGACGTTGAGCGTGTTGTCTTCCCAGATCTTGGTGTATTCGGGGAACTTGCCGGTCGTCGACGTCGGCGATGGCGACAGCGCCGCGCTTACTTTGACAGCGTCGGCGGGCGCGAGCGTGCAGCCCGAAGCCTTCGGCCGGAAGTAGTAGAACATCGAGCCCGAGTCGACGTCGTGCGCGCCGAAGTCGACGCACTTCGCCTTGTACTTGGTCACGAACGCTTCCTGCGCTGCCGAGCTCATGTCGACCGGCATGTAGAGATCGATCGTCGCCGGCACCGCGTGCGTCTTGTTCCAGATGATCGGCAGCTTCGCGGTGTACGAGATCACGGTCTTCGATCCGACCGTCGTCCTCGTGATGTTCGTGAGCTCGGCCTTGTCGACCCGACCGACCGCGGTCATGCCGTTCAGCTGTCCGACGGTGAACAGCAGGTGATCCTGGATCGTGCCGCGGTCATCCCACGACGAATCGACGGCGACCTTGCCGGTGAACGTCGCGTCGAGGAACACGCCGAGCGCGCTCGAGTCCTCCTTGCCGTCGTCGGCCTTCACCTCCTCGCCGGCGTACGGATCGGCATCGGTGGCACAGGCGGAGAACAGCAAGAGCGCGGCGAACAGGCGTTTCATGGCCGCGCGTACAGCAAGCGCGGTGCCTGGATGGCCGGGGCCTAATGCCCCGAAACCGCACGAGCCCCGAGAGCAACTCGAGTTGCCAGGAAGATCGATCGAACCCTACGTCTCGAACGCGATCGTCATGCTGTCGTCATCCCCGAGCGCTTTCTCGAGTAGCGCGAGCAAGTCCGGATCGGCGTCGTTGTCGGAAAGCAATTCGATCGTTTCGCGGTCGACCTGGAAGTCCGTATCGTCTTCGTCGTCATCTTCCAGCTGCGCGACAAGGAATGCCTTGTGCGCTTCGGAGATGGTTCCGATGTCGTCATCCGTGTCGAGCCGTATGAGCCTCGGCATGATTGGAGTCTGCCGAGGGTGCAGGCCGCTGGTCAATAGACTACAAACGTTCGGTGGGCGACCTGCCAGCCACCGCGAACGTGGTGATCATCGGTGCTGGCTTCGCTGGCACGGCGACCGCCTGGGCGCTCCAGCGGCTGGGAATCGGCGAGGTCATCGTGCTCGAGCGCGAGGTCCAGTCAGGCCGGTACGCGAGTGGGCGTTCCGCGGGGTTGGGCCGTCAGCTCGCAGAGGATGAAGACACCACAGCGCTGACCGTTCGTGGTGCCGAGGTCTTGCGTACGCTCCCGATCTGGGCGCCGACCGGTGGCGTGCTGAGCTTCGACGACAAGGCGAACGCGCAGGCCTACCTCGAGCGCGCACAGCGCCGCGGCGTCGCGGTCGAACCAGGTGGCAAAGAGCTGGTGATGGCGCGCTGGCCGCAGCTGCCGGATCTCAACGTTGGCGGTGCGCTCTGGGTGCCGAGCGACGGCACGATCGACGTTGCGGGGCTGCTCGGGATCTACGCGCAAGGCGTGCGGGTCGAGATCTTGACTCCGGTCACCCGGATCGAGTCGACCGGCCGCGGTGCGAACGTCGTCACGTCGCGCGGTACGATCGCGGCGCGGGTCGTCGTCGATGCATCGGGCGCATGGGCCGGCGAGCTCGTCGGTGGCGACACGCTGAACTCGTTCAAGCGCCACGTGTTCATCCTCGACGCGGCGATCCCCGACAACGCGCCGTGGTTGTGGCACGTCGGTGCCGGCGAGATGTACATGCGCCGCGACGCCGCAGGCCTGCTCGCTTCGCCGTGCGATGCCGCGAAGTGTCCGCCGGGGCATCAGGAGCCCGATCTCGTCGGAGAAGCACACCTGCGCCGCTTGCTCGACGAGTGCGACTCCGCGATCGCCGGCATGCCGATCACGCGGCGGTGGGCGTGCCAGCGCGCGTACACCGAGGATCGCAAGATGCGGCTCGGTCGCGATCCGGGCAAGCCGTGGCTCGTGTGGGCCGCGGGCCTCGGCGGTCATGGTGCGACGGCGTCGCCTGCGGTCGGCGAGCGCGTCGCGGCCGCGGTCGTCGAAGCGCTCTGACTACTTAGATTCGTCGCACTTGCCGACGCCGCTATCGCCGTCGAGCGAGTTCGCGGCGAGCGCGCACTCGACGCGCGAGCGGGTCATTTTTTTCGTACACGTGTCGAGAAAGGCGCCCGCCGTCGCGTCGCTGACGGCGGCCTTGCTCTTCCCGGCGTCGGTCGCCTTGTCGGCGCCGCCGGCCTTGAACTCGAGATCGACGAGATGATCGAGCAGCTGCTTGCACTGATCCTGGGACGGGCCGTTCTTGCAGGCCGCGGCGAAGAGGAGTGCGAACGCAACGCGCTTCATCGCGCTACTTTATCACCAGAGAAGATCGCAGTTTGTCGATCCGGGCTTTCACATCGGGTTGCGGATGTAGGCCCTCGGCCTGGTCGAGCAGGCGCGCCGCGGTCTTCGGCTGGTGGTCGGCGGCCCAGGCGGTCGCCAGGTGGAGCACGATCTCGGGCTCGCGCGGTGCGTAGCGCGAGGCCTTGTCGAGTGCGCGGATCGCTTCGCGGGTGTGCTTGCGTTGGAGCTGGAGCCAGCCCCACGAATCCAGCACCGCCGGATCGCCGGGCGAGAGCTCGCGCGCCATCGTCAGCATCGCCTGCGCGTCGTCGAGTTGCTGGTTGCGATCGGCGAGCAGGTAGCCGGCGAGGTTCAGCGAGGTCGCGTCGCGCGGCCGGGTCTTGATCAGCGGCAGCAGGATCCGCAACGCCGCGTCGCTATCGTGGAGATGATCCTCGAACCGCGCGCGCACGAGCTGAGCTTCGGGAGACGGTCCGAGCGATGCGACGAGCGCGCGCCCGTCGGCGACCGCACCGGCATCGGCCGAGGCGATCGCGGCCATGTACGCGAGCTCGAGATCCTTCGGCTTCGCGCGGCGCGCGGGTTCGAGCTCTTCGAGCGCGCGCTTCGGGAGATTCGCGGCGAGCAGCGCACTCGCTGCGACCCGGCGGGCAAACGCGAACCGCGCCGAGGTCTCGGGAATCGCCGCGACATCCTCGACGCTGCGCGGCTCGCCGTTCGCACCTCGCTCGTTCGTGACGACGTGGATCTCGGCGAGTGCGATCGCACCGGCCTCGGCGTCTTGCGCTGCGATCCGGGTCTGGACGTCGAGCGCGCTCGTGACCCGACCGAGCTGGAGATCGAGGCGCAGCACGGTGCCGAGCGCATCGACGTCGCTGCGATCGTCGTCGAGCAGCGTCAGCAGATCGATCGCGCCCTGCATGTCGTCGGCTTCGCACAGCAGCCAGAACAGCTCGTCGGCGATGTCGAGCGGCTGGGCCGAGCGATCGAACGCGCTGCGAGTCTGGCTGATCGCCTCGTCGAGCTTGCCGAGCCGGCGCAACGTGCGCGCGAGATCGAGCCGCGCATCGATGTGATCGGGATCGAGCTCGAGCACCGAGCGGAGCTGGGCGACCGAGCCGGTCAGGTCGTTCGCGAGCGCGAGCCGCTGGGCGAGCCGGTAGTGGCCGTCGACGGAGCTCGGGACCTTCGCGACGAGCTCCTTCAGCGTCGCTTCGGCCGCTTTGCCAGCGTTGCGCGCGAGCTCGATCCGGGCGAGCCCGAGATACGCACGCTCGTCGTTCGCGTCGAGATCGATCGCCTTGCGATACGCACCGGCAGCTTCGTCGGGAGCGTCTTTTTCGAGCAGCTCGCCCGAAGCGAGCCAGACCTGCGAGTGCTCCGGCCAGGTCAGCCGCGCATTCGCGAGCACCGCGCGCGCCTCGGGGACGCGCTTCGCCTTCGCGAGCGCACGCGCTTGTTCGATCGCGATCGACGGCTGATCCGGTGCCGCCGCTGCGGCCGCCGCGAGCTCGGTCGCCGCGGTCGCGTAGTCCTCTCCGTACATCGCGAACCGGCCGGCGAGATAATGGCTGTACGCGTCGCGCGATAGCGGCCGCATCGGGACTGGTGGCTGCGCGTGACTACACGCGACGACCAGAACGAGCAGCCAGCTGCGGATCACAGCGGGATGTTGCCATGCTTGCGCGGCAGATTCGTCTGCCGCTTGTTCGCGAGCACGCGCAGCGACCGCACGATCGTCCACCGCGTATCGCGCGGGCGAATGATCTCGTCGATGTAACCGAGCGACGCCGCCTTGTACGGGTTCGCGAACGTGTCGCGATATTGCTCGGTAAACTTCGCACGCGCTTCGGCCTTCGCCTTGTCGTCGCTGATCTTGTCGAGCTCGCCCTTGTAGATGATGTTGACCGCGCCGTCGGGGCCCATCACGGCGATCTCGGCCGCCGGATACGACACGTTGACGTCCGCGCGGATGTGCTTCGACGCCATGACGTCGTACGCGCCGCCGTACGCCTTGCGCGTGATCACCGTGATCTTCGGGACCGTCGCCTCGGCGAACGCGTACAGCAGCTTCGCACCGTGCTTGATGATGCCGCCGTACTCCTGGTTCGTGCCGGGCAAGAACCCAGGCACGTCGACGAACGTGACGAGCGGGATGTTGAAGCAATCGCAGAACCGCACGAACCGCGCGGCCTTCGTCGACGCGTCGATGTCGAGGCAGCCGGCGAGGTGGCTCGGCTGGTTCGCGACGATGCCGACCGAGCGACCTTCGAAGCGGGCGAACCCGCACACGATGTTCTTCGCGTAGTCCTTGTGGACTTCGGTGAACTGCTTGTCGTCGACAACGGCCGTGATGATCTTCTTGATGTCGTACGGCTTGTTCGACTCGAGCGGGACGATCGTATCGAGCGTCTCGTCGGCGCGATCCGGCGGATCGTCCGTCGCGCGGACCGGCGGATCCTCGTGATTGTTGCCGGGCATGTACGACAACAGCTCGCGGATCCGTGCGATGCAGCCGAGCTCGTCGGTTTCGGTGAAGTGCGAGACGCCCGACTTCGACGCGTGCGTCATCGCGCCGCCGAGCTGCTCTTTCGAGACTTCCTCGTGGGTGACCGTCTTGATCACTTCGGGGCCGGTGATGAACATGTACGACGTGCGATCGACCATCAGGATGAAGTCGGTGATCGCCGGCGAGTACACCGCGCCGCCCGCACACGGGCCCATGATCGCGCTGATCTGCGGCACGACGCCGGAGCTCAGCACGTTGCGCAGAAAGATATCGGCGTAGCCCGCGAGCGACTCGACGCCCTCTTGAATGCGCGCGCCGCCGGAGTCGTTCAGGCCGATCACGGGGCAACCGATCTTCGTCGCGAGGTCCATGACCTTGCAGATCTTCTGCGCGTACGCGCCCGACAAGGAGCCGCCGAACACGGTGAAGTCCTGCGCGAACACGCACACGGGCCGGCCGTCGACCGTGCCGTGACCGGTGACGACGCCGTCGCCGAGGATCTTCTGCTCCTGCATGCCGAAGTCGGCGCAGCGATGCGTGACGAACTTGTCGAGCTCGACGAAGCTACCCTCATCGAGCAACGCTTCGATCCGTTCGCGCGCCGTGAGCTTACCGGCCTCGTGCTGCTTCGCGATGCGAGCCTCGCCACCGGCGACGGCGGCCTTGGCCTCCATCTGCTCGAGACGGGCGATCGGGTCTGGTTTCACGCCGCGTATCCTAGAGTGATGGCGTAGAATTCAAAAGTGGCGAACGTAAAAGGAAGCGCGATGACCTCGCGCGTCCTGTGGGTCGAGCTCGGGCACGGCGCCGCGGGCATCGATCGCTTGGTCCGGCAGTCGAGCCCGGAGGTCCGCGAGGGCGTCGAGCGCGGGTTCGCGAAAGCGAAGTGGTATCCGTTCGAACAGTTCGTCGAGCTCAACGAGACGATCGATCGGCTGTTCGGGCGCGGTGACCTCGGTTTAGTCAAGCAGCTCGGCCGCTACAGCGCCGACGCGAATCTGACGACGATCTATCGCCTGTTCTTCAAGGTCGGTAGCGTGCAGTGGATCCTCGGTCGGGCGGTTCGACTGTGGGGCGCTCACTACGACGCCGGTTACTTCGAGGTCGCGACTCGCGGCAATCGCGCGGCGGTGCTGCGGCTGCGCGGGTTTCCGACTCCGCATCGCGTTCATTGCCTCGCGGTCGGTGGCTTCGTCGAGCGCTCGCTCGAGCTGTCGGGCGGGAAGCGGCCGATCGTCGAGGAATCGAAGTGCCGGACCCGCGGCGACGAGCACTGTCAGTTCGACGCGAGCTGGGATTAGCGAAACGGATCCTGCCAGCCGCTGCCGTCGATCGCTTCGAGGTGGGATTGCAGCGATACGTTGACGTGGCCGACGACCGCGTGCGTGCCGGTCAGCTCGAACGGCAGCGACTTCTTGACGCCGAGCACGGTGACATCGAGCGTGCCGCGCACCGGCGATCGTGCGACGTCACCGCGGGTGATCTCGAGCAGGTAGTTGCCGCGGCGGAGCGTCTTGACCGCGAGCTCCTCGCGATCGTGCGCGGTCGCATCGTCGACGATCACGTCGCTGCGCCCGCCTTGCCACGACACGCGCGTGCCGTCGGGAGCGACGAGCGTGAGGTCGAGATCCGCGGCGGCGTCCCAGCTCGCGCGGACGACGAGGTCGCCGGCGAGCTTCGGCTCGATCGTCGCGACGGTCGCGAGACGCTCGGCGGCGCCGCGCTGGGTGTCGTCGGCGAGCTCGCCCATCACGAGCGTCGCGTCGTTCGCGCGGCCGATCATCCGCAGGCAGCGCGCGGCACCTGCGGCCGCAGCGACGCTGCGCTGGAGCGTCGCGAGCGCGATCCGGTGACCGCACGCCTGCGCGAGTCGGCCAGTGCGCTCGTACGCGTTGACCATCCGCTCGTGCAGCGCGACGCGATCGGGATCGAGATCGACGAGGCCGGCGAGCGTGCGCAGGCTCTGATCGCGTTCGCCGTCGCGGCCCGCGAGATCGGCGAGGTAGCCGAGCGCTTGCGGATCGAGACGATCGCGCTCGAGCCAGCTCGCGGCGACTTGCTTCGCGCGGTCGAGCTCGCCGGCGTACGACAGCGCCTGGACGAGGGCGCGATGCTTCTCGCGGCTATCCGGTGCGGCGGCGAGCGCGGCTTCGGAGGTCGAGATCTCTTTCGTCAGCGCAGGATCGACGCCGGTGTAGCTCGCGACCGCCGCGAGCCGCGTCCACACGCGATGCATCGCGATCATGCCGCGGCCGTGGAATCCGGGCGGCCGAGTCGCGGCGCGCACGGACATGCTCGCGCCGGCGTCGCCCTCGAAGAAGATGCCCTCGTGCGCCGGCGTCTTCTTCTCGGCCTTCGCCATGTCGTCTTTCGGCATCGCCGGCGCGGCCGCAGGTGCAGGGCCGTTGCCGCTCGGCATCGCAGGAGTCGCTTGGGCCTGCGGTTCGGCCCCCGATGCGGTGACCTCGTCGACGCTGTCCTCGCCGTTCCACGTCGCGGTCGGGCGATGGCGATCGACGCCGAACGCATCGAACATCGCCTGCGACTCGAGGACGAGCAGCGAGGTCTCGCGCGACATCACGCCGTACGCTTGCGATAGCGCGACCTCCTTCACGCGGTCCTCGCCTTTACCCGCGCGCTCGAGCTCGCCGATCGCGAGCGACGCCCACAGGCGCGGGACGAAGCCATTCGCGGAGCTCGCAGCCGCCGCGAGCACGATCGGATAGCGTTGCTCCCACGGTTGGCCGGCGAGCTTGCCCTTCAGCACGACATCGCCGCTGACCTCGTTCGCGAGGCGCGCCGACACGAGGACTTCCTGGCCGCTGCGCAGCGAAGGCAGGACGGTCGGAGCGCTGTCGACGAGGCCGGCGGGCAATTCGAGCGTCGCGTCGCGCAGCGTCGCGCCGAACGTCGTCTCGAGTGCGGCGACCGCGGTCGCGTTGGCGGTCATGCCCGGCTGCCACGCGAGGTAGCTGCCGCCGCCACCGCGCGCCGCGGCGGCGAGCACGGTCTCGTCGGCGTCGGTGCCGATGCCGATCGTCGTGACGTGGGTGTCGGTCGTGCCGGTGGAATCTGCGAGCGCGTGCTCGACATCGGCAGCCTTGCGAAACCCGGTCGTCGCGAAGCCATCGCCGATGTAGAGCACCCAGTGCTCGCGTTGCGCGTCGGTCATTGTCGCGGCCGCCGTGCGCACGCTGGTCACGAGGTCGCTCGCGCCGGCGAGCGATTGATCTTTCAACCACGCGGCGAGCTCGGCCGCGCTGCTCGCCGACGGCGTCTTCAATGCGCCGTAGGTCTTGCACTCGCTATCGCACAGCATCGCGGTGAACCGATCGCGGCGATCGAGCTGCCCGACGAGCGTGCTCGCGAGCTCGCTCGCGCGCTTGTAGCGCTCGCCGACCATCGACTGGCTGTCGTCGATCACGATCGTGTAGTCGCGCGGCTTCGAATCGGTCCAGCGCGGCAGCTTCGGCTGGAGCGCGAGCACCGCGGTCGGGCGCGCATCACCGGCGACGAGCGTCTGTTCGGCGATCACCTTCGGATCGATGCCGACGTTCTTCTTCTCGGCGAGCTTCGCATCGGGTGCGACGGCCGCGCCACCTTGGAACGTCCACGCGCGTAGCTCGGCGTTCGTGTCGGGCTTGTAGTCGATCACGAGATCGCCGCGCGGGACGAACCCGCCTTGCGTGAACGTCATCGCGTTGACGTTCGCGCGAGCGGAGTCGGCGACGAGCGCGTAGTTCGCCGCGCGGACCTGGCCTTGCGCCGCGCCGCGGACCTCGACGTCGACCGACATCGTATCGGCGACCGTCGAGCCATCGCTCGAGTGGGCGAGCGGGTAGACGTACTGGCGCCACGGACCGCGCGGCGTGACGACCTGCGTGTAAGAGAGCTTGATCGTGCGCGAGCCCTTCGCGGGGATCGGGAAGATCCGCAGCTCGAACCGGCCGCCGCGCTTCCAGTCGAGCAGCGCGGGGTCGCGCCACGGGCCGGGCACCCACACGATCTCCTCGGGCCGCGCCTGCTGGATCGGCCGAGCGCGATCGATCACGCCCTTCCAGATCTTGTTCGCGCGATCTTTGTCGACGAACGCGCCGTCGACGAAGCCGTGATCGACGTCGAGCGATAGGCCGTCGATCTGCGCGTCGGCCGGGAGCGGGAACTGATAGACGCCCTCGAGCTGCTGCGCGGAGTCGTTGCGGAACACTTCGGTGATCTCGGTCCGCGCGATCGGGCCCGAGATCCGGACCTTCACGTCGTGCTTTGCGAGCGCGAGGTTCCAGTCGCGGTCGCGGGTCTCGCCCGGCTTGTACGCGCGCAAGGCCCCGATACCTGCGAGGCCGTCGTCGGTCTTGGCGGGCGTCGCGAGCTCGGACCACGCGACTTCGTTCGCGAGGCCCATCGTCGGGCTCACGGATAGTGCACCGTGATCGATCAGGCCTTCTTCACCGGCGCGCACCGATTCGTGGCCGCTGCCGTGATCGCGCAGGACGACCTCGCCGCGCACGACTTGCACCGCGGTGATATCGGCAGCGGCGGTCGCTTCGAACCGCGTGCCGACGACATCGATCTCGCCGGCCGGGGTGGTCACGGACGCGGGGCGGGCAGCGACGTGCGCGACATCGGCGACGATCCGGCCGGCGCTCAGCGTGAAGTGGCGCGGCTCGTCGGCCGCGAATGCGAGCGTGGTCAGGTGATCGAGCACGACGTGCGTGCCATCGGCGAGATCGAGCGCGGTCCGCGTGCGCTCGTCGGTGCGAACCTCGGCGCCCGCGAGAATCGGATCGCTCGCGTGGAGCGGACGCCACTCGCCACGCGCGACGCGCATCATCACGCCGTCGGTCTTGTCGGCCGCGGCGCGCGTGATCGTGGCGAGCTTGCCGATCGGCGCTTTCTCCGTCGGCGTCGCGCCACTCGGATCGCTCGCATGGTGATGCGTCGCAGCGACGTAGATCGTCGACGCGGCTGCCATCGCAGCGACGGCAGCGCCGGCGCGCAGCCACGGCCTGCGATCAGCTGATCCGGCGCGCGCGACGGGATTCGTCTGTACCGGCTTCGCGACGGGAGGCAGCGGCGCTGGCTTCGCGGGCTCGCGGTCTATCGCGGTCATCAACCGATCGATCAACCCCGCGCCCGGAATGTAGTCGGCACCCGCTTCGGCGAGCCGGTTCGAGAGCGCGCTCGCTTCGTGGCGAGCATCGCGGCATGCATCGCACGACGCGAGGTGTTCGGCGTGGCGCGCGATCACTTCGCGATCACCATCGATGATCGCGGCTAGCTCTTCAGCAACTCGTTCGCAGGGCGACATCTCTAGATCTCCTCGGCGGGCATCACGCTCCGCATTCGCGCCAGGGCGCGGCTGATCCGCTTGCGCGCGGCGGCCTCGTCGATCCCGCACGCCACCGCGATCTCGCGATGGCTCAGGTCGGCGACATAACGCAACACGAGCGCTTCACGCTCGCTCGGCTTCAACTGATCGAGCGCGCCACGCAGCGCGCGGACACGCCGGCGCTGCTCGAAGGCATCGCGCGACGCACCGTCGCCCGGCACGACCGCGAGCTCGTCGCCGAGGTTCGCACCGCGCTTGCGGGTCTCGAGCACGTGCGCGCAGACGTGGCGCGCGATCCCGCACAACCACGCCTTCACGCTGCCTTCGCCGCGATACGTCGCCATCGCGCGATGCGCGCGCAGCAACGTCTCCTGGACGACCTCGTCGGCATCGGCCTGCGATCCGACGAGCGCCATCGCGAGCCGGCCGAGTACCCTGTGATAGGTCCGCGCGCATTCCGCGACCGCTTCGCGGTGCTGACCCGCGGCGATCAGCTCGCCGATCGGTTCGGCAAGGGGCTCCACGGGCGGCTCCGTTCGCGCGACAATCGCGTGCGCTTGCATGTCGTCTCCCACGTGGGTTGAGACGTGTGATTCGTGACCGGCGATCTGTGAAATCGCCTAAGTGGGCGAATCAGCTGATAAACGCGCGAGTGATCACGAACGCCAAGATCGCGACCAAGATCGCGCCGGCGACGAGCATCCACGGCTCGAGCCCGTACTTCGCCGGTCGTTTCTGGCCGAACCCGGCGACGCGCGGCGCCGATGGCCGCGGCTGCGGGAACACCGGGCGATCGAACGAATCCTGTGCAGTCGGCGTCGCATCGCGCGGCGGACGCTGCGGCGCGATCGGCGGTCCCCAGTTCGAGAAGCCGGGATTCTGCGCGAAGCCCTGCGGCTGCGGGATCACCGGCGGGCGCGGCGAGGCGACCGGCGCGGGTGCGCCCGGCAAGGTCGGTGGGATCATCCCGGGCAACGGCTGCGAGACCGGTGGCGGAGCGCTCGCCGGCTTGTTGCGCGAGCTCGCGGTGCCCGGCGAGCTCGGCGGTCGCAGCGGCGCGCGCGCGGCCGACGGCGACGATTGCGACGGCTGCGATTGCGAGTACGACGCCGGATCGCGCGAGATCGGTTGCGGCTGCGGCGTGCGGCGATCGCGCGACTGGAACAGCCGGGTCTCCTCGCTCGCGGAGAAGTGCTGGTGCGGGGGCGTGTTCCCGTCGATCGGCGTGACGGGCAGTGTCGTCGGCGGATCCTCGTCGAACATCATTGGTGCGCGCGCCCGGGTCGCCTCGTCGCTCGGTGCGCGCGTCCGCGGCTTGCGGTGCACGGTCGGCTGCGGCAGCTCGTCGGAGTCGCGCCCCGCGGCGTTGCGCAGCATCCGCATCTGATCGCCGGAGAACTGCGCGAGCCGGGTCTCTTCATCCTCGAACTGGGTGATCACCTCGCGCGCGCGGATGATGCTCGACTCCGCATCGCGCGCGCTGAACGCATCGGCGGTCTGGATCCGGATCACCGTCGCCTCGGAGAGATCGAAGTCGTTCGACTTGTGCGCGACCGCGCGGGTCATCGTCGCCGGCGGCTTGCTCTCGCGCTCGAGCTGCTCGGTCGACTCGACGATCCGCGCGAGCTCGGTCGCCGGATCGCCGCTCGTCGTATCCAGCGAGTAGCGCAGCGAGCGAAGCTTCGCGCCGAGCACGCCCGGGCTCGCGTGGCGCCGCGACTTGTCGCGAGCGAGCGCGACCATCACGATGTCGTCGATCTCGGGCGGCAGCCGCGGATCGATCTCGCTCGGCTTCCGGATCACCGGCTCGCGCACCGCGCGCAGGGCCTCGAGATCGGCGAGCCCCGAGAACAGCCGGCGATTGCAGACCAGCTCCCACATCAGGATGCCGACCGAGAACACGTCGCTGCGCGGATCGAGGTGCTCGTTGCGCGCCTGCTCCGGCGAGATGTACGCGAACTTGCCGCGCACCGCACCGCCGTGGGTCGCGTCCTGTTCGGCGCGTTTCGCGATGCCGAAGTCGGTGAGCTTGACCTCGCCCGCGCGCGACAGCAGCACGTTCGACGGCGACACGTCGCGATGGACGAGCGACATCGGCTTGCCATCCGGCCCGCGCGACATCACCGCATGCTCGAGCGCCTCGCAGATCTCCGCGCCGATGTGCAGCGCGAGATCGAACGGCAGCTTGCGGCGCTGGGTCTCGAGCGCGCGCTGGACCGCGCCGATGTCCTTGCCATCGACGAACTCCATCACCAGGAAGTACTGGCCGTCGTCACCGAGGCCGACGTCGAAGATCTGGACGATGTTGCGGTGCTTGAGCAGCGACAGCACCTTCGCCTCGGCGATCAGCAATTCGACGAACCGCCGATCCTGCGACAGGTGCGGAAGGATGCGCTTGATCGCGACGGGCTTCTCGAAGCCGCCGGCGGCCACGGCCTTGCCGCGGAAAATCTCCGCCATGCCGCCGACGCCGATGCGGTCGAGCAGCTCGTAACGCGTCACGTTCGAGCAATTTACCACGAGAATCGCGGCCGTCGCGTCGACGTTGGCGCATGTCCCCGACGATAATCGCGTTGTATGGACTCGATCGTCCGCCTCGTCGACGCAGCGCTGGCCGCCGGCCTCGGCTCGGGCGCCGCGGTCTCGATCGGCGACGCTGGCCGCGAGGTGTTCCGGCTCGTGCGCGGCCACACCCGCAAGCTCCCGGACCTCGGT
>Ga0207687_10000497_pt1 | contig 26539 bp, 26 predicted proteins | sample KBSM54metaG_FD_184399 | JGI IMG/M metagenome (GOLD analysis project Ga0207687, IMG submission 184399) | Miscanthus rhizosphere microbial communities from Kellogg Biological Station, Michigan, USA - KBS M5-4 metaG (SPAdes) (version 2) | ecosystem: Host-associated > Plants > Roots > Rhizosphere >...
CTTCTTCTCCGGAATGACCTCTGTCACCGTGCATGTCGTCGGCCAGAACAGGCGATTGCGCCGGTTGACGTTGATCGTCCTCGTGCCTTGGCGCACCGGCCCCAACGCCTTCATCATGCGGCACTGCGGACTCCACTGCGGCATCCGGCTGAGATCGGAGACCAACGTCCATACCTTGGCCACCGGCGCGTCGATGTCGATCTGTGCTTGCAACAGCGGCGCTGCCATGGAGTCCTCCTTGGTCGAATTCAGCTGAGCCCACTCTGCGCACCGCGCGATCCGCGGCGCACTGCACGACGTTGCCACAGCATGATCGACGTGCCGAGCGCGCCGACGGCGAGGCCGGCGATCGTGAACGGCCGCCATTCGTGCAGGGCGGGCACCGTGAACGCCAACACGATGGCGATCAGCCAACCCGCCGTTATCACCACGATGACCGGCCATGGTTTGAGCAAGACGGCAGGCAGGGCGGGCGGTTCCGGTGCCACGCTGCCAACCTAGCCGATCCCGCTGCCAGGAAACGGTCTGGTGTTTCCGCAGATTTTCCGAGACGTGCTAGGTACTCTTTGCTTTGTGAAAGACGTCGACACCCGGCTCGCGAGCGACCTGTCGCTGGCAGTGATCCGTCTGGCTCGTCAATTGCGGTTCCGGCGCCCGGATTCCCCGGTGTCGCTCTCGCAGCTTTCGGCCCTGTCGACGCTTGCCAAGGAGGGTCCGATGACGCCCGGTGCATTAGCCACGCGCGAGCGGGTCCGCCCGCCGTCGATGACGCGGGTCATCGCCTCGCTGTGCGAACTGGGCTTCGTCGCGCGTACCGCACATCCGGCAGACGGCCGTCAGGTGTTGGTCTCGGCATCCCGCGCGGGGACGGATCTGATCAAGGCAGAACGCCGCGCCAGCCAGGAGTGGCTCAAGCAACGGCTCGACCGGCTCGAGCCCGATCAGCGCAAGACGCTCCTGGTGGCCGCCGATCTGATGTCGGGCATCGTCGACGAAAGCGCGTGACTGTAAACGTAATCGACGTCGCCGACCCTGCAGACTCGAGGCTCGACGACTTTCGCGATCTCAACAGCGTGGACCGCAGGCCCGATCTGCCCACCGGAAAGGGCCTGGTGATCGCCGAGGGGGTGCTGGTGGTGCAGCGCATGCTGGCCTCCCGGTTCCGCCCCAGGGCGCTGCTGGGCACCGACCGGCGGCTTGGTGAACTCGCCGACGATCTGACCGGTGTCGATGCGCCGTACTACCGGGTGGGTGCAGGCGTGATGGCGGGGGTGGTCGGGTTCCACCTCAATCGCGGGGTGCTGGCGTCGGCGTCGCGCCCACCCGAACTGACCGTGGCGCAGGTGCTAGACGGGGCTCACACGGTCGTGGTGCTCGAGGGCGTCAACGACCACGAAAACCTCGGGTCGATCTTCCGCAACGCCGCAGGCCTCGGGGTGGACGCGGTGGTCTTCGGCATGGGCTGCGCCGACCCGCTCTACCGGCGCGCCGTTCGGGTGTCCATGGGCCATGCCCTGCTCGTCCCGTACGCGTGGACCGAGGCCTGGCCGCACGACCTTCAAATATTGCGGGACAACGGTTTTCGGTTGCTCGCGATGACTCCCGACGCGTCTGCCCACACGCTGGCGGAGGCGATGGCCGAAGCGGCCGACGACAAGGCGGCGATTCTCGTCGGCGCCGAGGGGCCGGGGCTGACCGAACGGGCCTTGCGTGCCAGCGATATCCGGGTGCGGATTCCGATGTCGCGTGGCACCGACTCGCTCAACGTTGCCACTGCTGCCGCCCTTGCCTTCTACGAACGGGCTAGATTGGCGCCATGACCGACGATTCCACCCCGTGGGCGATGGGTCTGACGGTGGCGGGATTCGTAGCCGCGGTGACCGCCGCCGCCGTCGTGGTGCTGAGCCTCGGATTGACCCGCGTGCATCCGCTGCTGGCCGTCGGGCTCAACCTGGTGGCCGTCGGCGGACTGGCCCCGACGGTGTGGGGATGGCGCAAGCTGCCGGTGTGGCGGTGGTTCGTGTTGGGGTCAGGCGTCGGTGTCGCGGGCGCGTGGCTCGCGCTGCTGGCGATGGCGCTCGGAACGCTCAGCCGATGAGCGCTTCGGCGAGCCTGGCCTGCCAGGCGTGCTCGTCATCGGTGCCGAGGAGGCGCACGACCACCTGATTGGCGCCCGCGGCACGGTACTCCGCGACGCGCGTCGCGATGGAATCGAGTTCGCCCCAGGCGGTGATCCCGTCAAGCATCCGGTCCCTCACATCGTCGATGTCGGACTCAGAAAATCCCTGCCGCAACAGGTTTCGCCGATAGCCGCCAACCTTCGTCAGGAAATCCAGCGGCGCGGCAGCCGCTCGCCGCGCCGCCTCGCGGTCGGTTGTCGGCATCACCATCACGAGCACCGCGAGCGTCTTGTCGCCGAGGGCTGCGCGCGCATCCGCGACGTAGGACGGCGTCACCAGAAACGGGTACGCGCCGTCTGCCCGGTCCCGCGCCAGGGCCAGCATGTTGGGGCCGAGCGCGGCCAGCACCCGCGAGTCGGGCGCGATACCTGCGTCGTCCAGTGCGTCGAGATAGGCGTTGAGCGTCTTCAGCGGCCGTGCCCCGTGCGCGCCGCCGAGGCCGACGACGAACCGGCCCGGGTGGTCGCGCTGCAGGGATCGGTACGTCGCGATGACGTCCGTGGCGGGTACCGAATCCACGGGGATGATGCCTGTCGCGACCTGAATGCGCGCGGTGGCCCGCACCGCGGCGTCGAGCATCGGCAGGTTGCCGGACCGCCACAGCGTCGAGAAACCGAGGCTCTCAACGCGCTGGGCTTCGTCGGCGACGACGGCCGCGTCATCGGTGTACGGATAGCTGCTGGCGAGGCCGATCGGCCCCAGAGTGGTCATGAGGCCGACGCTAGGACCTCAACGGGACTTCAGGTCAAGGCGCTCAGCGCTGACCGCCCGAGCGCACACCGAGCAAAACGTCCTCCCAGGCAGGGACGGCCGGCTTGCCCTTGCGGGCCCGTGGCGGTTTCGGTGCAGGCGGCGGCTCCGGTGCTTCGATGGGCAACTGCGGCTCCTGCTCCTCGAAGTCGAGTTGCGCGACGGGGGCCAGCGGCCGCAGCGGTCTGGCGAAGTCCGGGTCGATCAGTTCACATGCCGTGTCGTCGAACGCGGTCACGGTGCCGCCGTGAGCGCCCGGTGTGAAGCGGAAGTGCGCGACGTTGTCGGACATGCCGGCCTTCCAGCCCATCTGTACCGTCCAACGGCCGTCCTCGTTGCGCCACGCGTCCCAGCTGCTTGCGTCCGGATCCAGGCCGCGGGCCACCAGCGCCGCCGTCACCGTCTCCAACAGCGTTAGCACCGACGGGCCGTCGGCAAGCACAGGGTGCGCCGCGGATGCCAGCTCGGCCGCGCGTGCGCGCTCCAGCAGGACCGGGTTGGCGAACCGCTCGACGCGTTCGATGGCGACCCCGGCGGCCGAGGCGACCTGTTCGATGGACGCGCCCGCCCGGATCTTGGCTTGAATCTCCTTGGGACGCAGCATGCTTGGAACCTCGGTGTCGGATTGGGGTTCACTGGCGGCGGTCTGCTCGCCACGCACCGCGGCACGCAATCGATCGTCGGACCGCAGGAGGAACTTCTCGCCGGAGCCGTCGGTCTCGCAGATGATTCGTTTGCGATCGACGTCGAGCCCGACGACTTTGAGTTCCCGCATTTCGACCTCCTCCGGGCTATGAGCCGCCCGATTTAGAGGCACACTACTTCGTTATTCGCCCGTAACCGTGCTGACACGCTGGTGCAGCGCAGAGACGTCGACGAGTAGCTCGCGCAGGCGGCGACGGCCCCGCGCGAGGCGTGACATCACGGTGCCGACGGGGACGTTCGTCACGGTCGCGATCTCCCGATAGCGGTACCCCTCGACGTCCGCCAAGTAGACCGTCATTCGCAGGGTCTCAGATAGCTGGTCGAGTGCGGCGACGATGTCGTCGTCCGGCATCCGCTCCAGCGCCTCGACTTCGGCCGACCGCAAACCGATCGGGACGCGGCCGCCGCCGGTCAGGTGTGCATCGTTGAGTTCGTCGCAAAGCACCTCGGTCGGCCTGCTCTGCCTGGCGCGATAGCCGCTGACCCAGGTGTTGTACATGATGCGAAACAGCCACGCGCGAAGATTGGTGCCCTCGCGATAGCGCCGAAACCCCTTGAACCCGCTCAGCATCGTCTCCTGAACCAGGTCTTCCGCGTCGAACCGCGATGCCGTCAACCGTCGCGCACCGCAGTAGAGCTGGTCGAGAAGGGGCATCGCCTGCTCGATGAAGTGTTGCGCGTAGTCCGAGTCGCTCGTGGGTGCGGCGTCAGCGGTCATCGTCTGTCTTCATCTGTGGCGTGTCTTGCGGAATTTATATAGGCAAACAAAGTATATTCCGCGGCGGTGGGATCGACGCAAGTGAATATTTTGCGAACGCCATTCGATTCACCCAGGGGAGTGATGCCCGCCGGGGGTGAAGGAGTAGCAGTGAACGCACGTGAGGTGAGGGTCTTGGCCGCGATCGCGGCGAGTGCGGTCGTCGGTGTCGGCGCGGTCGTGGTCGCAGCGACCGAGCCCATACATCCGGCCGCCGGTTCGTCGATGCAAACCGGCGTGACAGAGACGGCGACCACACCGCCAACCGCGCCCGCGGTCGAAAAGGCAGCGCCGATTATGACTGGTCCCGCCCCGCTGCCCAGCGAGGAGCAAGGGCTGCCCGGGTAGCCGAGCTATAGGCGTTCCACGACCCAGTCGATGCACTGGGTGAGCGCACTGACGTCGTCCGGCTCCACGGCCGGGAACATTCCGACGCGCAGTTGGTTGCGGCCGAGCTTGCGGTACGGCTCGGTGTCGACGATGCCGTTGGCCCGTAACGCCTTGGCGACGGCAGCCGCGTCCACGTCGTCGGAGAAGTCCACGGTGCCGACCACCTGCGAACGTAGCTCCGGATCGGCGACGAATGGCGTGGCGAACTTCGCCGCCTCGGCCCACGAGTACAGCCGCTGCGACGAGTCCGCGGTGCGCTTCACGGCCCAGTCCAGCCCGCCGTTGCCCAGCAGCCAGTCGATCTGCTCGGCGAGCAGGATCAGCGTGGCGATCGCCGGCGTGTTGTAGGTCTGGTTCTTGGTGCTGTTCTCGATCGCGATCGGCAGCGACAGGAAGTCGGGCACCCATCGACCCGCCGCTGCGATGGCCTCGACGCGGGCCAGCGCCGTGGGCGACATGATCGCGATCCACAGCCCGCCATCACCGGCGAAGTTCTTCTGCGGCGCGAAGTAATACGCGTCGACCTCGGTGATGTCGACGGGCAGGCCGCCGGCCGCCGACGTGGCATCGATCGCGATCAACGCGTCACCGGACCCGTCGGGCCGCTGCACCGGCACCGCGACGCCGGTCGAGGTTTCGTTGTGCGCCCACGCGATGAGGTCGACGGAGGGATCGGACTGCGGCCTCGGGGCGCTCCCGGGATCGGCCTTGAGGATGACGGGGTCGCCGACGAACGGGTTCTTGACGACGCACGAGGCGAACTTCGAACTGAACTCGCCGTAGGTCAGGTGCAGAGACCGCTTGTCGATCAGCCCGAACGCCGCGGCGTCCCAGAACGCAGTCGAACCGCCGTTCCCGAGGATGACCTCGTACCCGTCGGGCAGCGAGAACAACTGGCGCAGCCCGTCGCGCACGCGGCCGACGAGGTTCTTGACCGGCGCCTGCCGGTGCGAGGTTCCGAACACGTCGCCTGCGGCGGCCAGCGCCTGGAGTTGCTCCGGCCGCACCTTGGACGGCCCGCAGCCGAAACGTCCGTCGGTGGGTTTGAGGTCGGCGGGAATCGTCAGTTCGGCCATGCCCCAAGCCTAGGACGTCAAGATGTGGGGGGATCAGCGAGTCAAGATTGGCGCCGAACGTTCCTTACCGCTCGAAGAATCGGCGAAATATCGAGCGGTACGGAACGTTCGGCCGGGGAACGGTTCAGGACGTCAGGATGCGGGGCCCGTCGGCGGTGACCGCGACGGAGTGCTCGCTGTGCGCGGCGCGGGCGCCCGACGCGGTGCGGAGCGTCCAGCCGTCCGGGTCGTGGGTGTAGTCGTCGGTGCCGTCGGCGATCAGCATCGGCTCGATCGCGATGACAAGGCCTGGCCGCAGCCGCATGCCCTTGCCCGGTCGGCCTTCGTTGGGCACGTGCGGATCCTCGTGCATGGTGCGGCCGATGCCGTGGCCGCCGTGGTCGGCCAGCAGGCCGTACCCGGCACCCCGGGCAACCGCGGCGATCGCGTGCCCGACGTCGCCGAGCGTGTTGCCGGGCCGCACCGCGGCGATGCCCGCGGCCAGCGCCTCATCCGTCGCCTCGATCAATGCGGTGTCCTGGGCGCGCGGCGTTCCCACGATGAAGCTGCGCGCCGCGTCGCCGCACCAGCCCTTGAGGATGGCGCCGAAGTCGACCGAGACGAGGTCGCCGTCGGTGAGCACTTCGCCGTTGGGGATGCCGTGCACGACGGCGTCGTTGACGGAGACGCACAGTACCGCGGGGAACGGGGTCGGCGCCCAGCGCGGGTGGTAGTTGAGGAACGGCGAGCGTGCGCCGTGCCGGGTCAGCACGTCGGCGGCGACCTGGTTGAGTTCGGCGGTGGGTTGGCCGGGCTTCGCATGTTCGACGATCGCTTGCAGCGCCTCGGAGACGACGGCGCCCGCAGCGGCCATCGCGTCGATCTCGGCGGCGGTCTTCAGCTCGACCATCGCATGTGTCCTCCGTCACATATCTCTCGACCAGGCCCGGCGCACCACATCACGCGAAAGGGGGCTGTTGTATATGCGATACCTGCGGTACCGTCGTTAGACATCAGGGCTCAAATGTAAACCTCATGGGAGGCTTCGAATGGCTCGCACGCGTCTGGTCCGACGGTGGCGTCGCAACATGGAAGTAAGCGACGACACGGAGTACGTAGACATGCTCACCACACTGTCGGAGGGGTCGGTGCGGCGCAACTTCAACCCGTACACCGACATCGACTGGGATTCGCCAGAGTTCGCGGTCGTCCCGAACGACCCACGCTGGGTCCTGCCCGCGACGGACCCGCTGGGTCGGCACCCCTGGTACAAGGCACAGCCGCTGGAGCGGCAGATCGAGATCGGCATGTGGCGCCAGGCCAATGTCGCCAAGGTCGGTCTGCACTTCGAGTCGATCCTGATCCGAGGCCTGATGGAGTACTCGTTCTGGACGCCGAACGGCTCGCCGGAGTACCGGTACTGCCTGCACGAGGCGGTCGAAGAGTGCAATCACACCATGATGTTCCAGGAGATGGTGAACCGCGTCGGCGCCGACGTGCCCGGCATGCCGCGCCTGCTGAAGTGGGTGCAGCCGTTGATTCCGTTGGTGGCCGGGCCGCTGCCGATCCCGTTCTGGTTCGGCATCCTCGCCGGCGAAGAGCCCATCGACCACACGCAGAAAAACGTGCTGCGCGAGGGCAAGTCGCTGCATCCGATCATGGAGCGGGTGATCGCCATCCACGTGGCCGAGGAAGCCCGCCACATCTCGTTCGCGCACGAGTATCTGCGCAAGCGGATCCCACACCTGCCGCGACGCAAGCGGTTCTGGCTGTCGATTTACGTGCCGGTGATAATGAGGATGCTCTGCTCGGCCATCGTCGTTCCGCCGAGGGCGTTCTGGAAAGAATTCGACATCCCGCGCTCGGTGCGCAAGGAGGTCTTCTTCCGCTCGCCGGAGTCCCGTCAGATGCTGCGCGACATGTTCGGCGACGTCCGGATGCTGTGCAAGGACACCGGCCTGATCAACCCGATCGCCAAGCTCGTGTGGCGGATCTGCAAGATCGACGGTCGGCCCAGCCGGTACCGCAGTGAGCCGCAGCGCCAGCACGTGGTGGCCGCCGCCTAGGAGTCACATGCCGCACGTTATTACCCAGTCGTGCTGTAGCGACGGGTCCTGTGTCTACGCCTGCCCGGTGAACTGCATTCATCCGTCACCGGACGAGCCCGGCTTCGCCACCGCCGAGATGCTCTACATCGATCCCGCGGCGTGCGTCGACTGCGGCGCGTGCGTGAGCGCGTGTCCGGTCGGTGCGATCGCACCCGACACCCGGCTGGAGCCCAAGCAGCTTCCGTTCATCGAACTGAACGCCGCGTTCTATCCGAAGCGCGAAGCCAAGCCGCCGCCGACGTCGAAGCTGGCGCCGGTACTCGAGGCGCCATATGTCCAGCCGCGCGCAGGCGGGCCACTGACGGTTGCGATCGTCGGCTCCGGACCCGCGGCCATGTATGCCGCCGACGAACTGCTGACCCAGCACGGGGTGCGGGTCAACGTCTTCGAACGGCTGCCGATGCCGTACGGGCTGGTGCGGGCCGGGGTCGCCCCCGACCACCAGAGCACCAAGCGGGTGACGAGGCTGTTCGACGGGATCGCCGGGCGGCGAGGGTTCCGGTTCTACCTCAACGTCGAGGTGGGAACGCACCTGGCCCATGACGAACTTCTGGCGCATCACCACGCGGTGGTCTACGCCGTAGGTGCGCCCAACGACCGTCGACTCGACATCGACGGCATGGGCCTTCCGGGTACCCGCACCGCCACCGAAGTGGTTGCGTGGATCAACGGCCATCCCGAATACACGGATCTGCCAGTCGATTTGGGCCACGAGCGAGTGGTCGTCATAGGCAACGGCAACGTCGCGTTCGACGTCGCGCGGATCTTGACGACCGACCCCGACGCGCTGGCCCGCACGGACATCTCAGACCACGCGCTGGCCGCACTGCGGGCATCACGGGTGACCGAGGTGGTGATCGCGGCCAGACGGGGACCCGCGCAGTCGGCGTTCACGCTGCCGGAGCTGATCGGGCTGACGTCGACGTGTGAGGTGGTGCTCGACGCGGCCGATCACGATCTGGTGGTGCGCGATCTGGCTGAGGCCTCAGACCCGCTGACCCGCAACAAGCTGGAGATCCTGAGCAAGCTCGGTGACGCGTCGACACCGGTTACGCGACCGCGGATCCGGCTTGCCTACCGCCTGACACCGAACCGCGTCGTGGGGGACGGGCGCGCCGAAGGTGTGGAGTTCACTGCGACAGGTGCAGACGAGGTGGGCCGGCTCTCGGCGGGTCTGGTGCTGACCTCCATCGGCTACCGCGGCAAGCCGATTCGTGGGCTGCCGTTCGACGAATCCGCCGCTGTTGTGCCCAACGACGGCGGCCGTGTTGTCGAGCCTTCGACGGGTACGCCGGTGCGCGGCAGCTATGTCGCAGGCTGGATCAAGCGTGGCCCGACGGGCTTCATCGGCACCAACAAGTCGTGTGCGGCCGAGACCGTGCACAGTTTGGTCGCCGACTACAACCGCGGCCTGCTGGCCGACCCCGAGGACGGCCGAGCCAAGCCTGCGGCGCTGGACAAACTGGTACGCAGCCGCCAACCCGCGGTTGTCGACGCGGACGGCTGGAAGGCGATCGATGCCGCGGAGATCGCCCGCGGCGGCGAAGACCGGCCACGCGACAAGTTCACCGTGATCGCCGACATGCTCGCCGCCGGGGCAGCGCCCACGCCGTCGGTGCGCCAGCGGCTGCTCGCGGGGTTGCGTCGATAAGCCGGTAAGGCCGCTCCGCTTTTCCGAAAGCCGCCCGGCCGTTGGCTGCGCGGGCGTATAGCAATGTCCATGAAAGCTGCGGCATTCGTCGGTCGCGTCGGGGGTTTGGCCGTTGCCCTGGGGGTTGGTGCGGCGGTGGTCACCGGATACGGATGCGGGGTTGCGTGGGCTGACGCGCCCGACTCGTCGTCCTCGGAGTCGTCGGCGTCCAATTCGAAGCAAGCGGACAAGACCACGGCCGCCCCGGCATCGGAGCAACCGAAGGATTCGTCGGGTGTCGCCGTGAGCACTGGCGGCGCGCATACCCGTTCTGAGTCGAAGAAGGGCGACGAGACGAAGGGCCGGAAACGCAAACGCGGGTCGGGAGCGGAGTCGGCCAAGGCATCGAAATCGCCCGACAGCAAGGTCGACGCGGTCGAAGTCAAGGTCGAGGCAAGGTCGCGGCCCGCGGCCAAGGCGGCGGCCGAAACCGATGCGCCGGTCAGTTCCTTTGCAGCACAGACGATGTCGTCGACGGCGGAGATCAAGACAGCTGCCGTGACGACGGCGGTGACGCCACCGCACCGGTTGTGGCCGACCGCATTCGCCCCGAGCACGGCGGTGACCTATGTGCGCGGTTTGGTGTCGAGTCTCGTCAGCGCCGCGCGTGATCCATTCGCCGCAGGTGCACCCGCGCCGCCCGCCCAGCCGCCGACGGTCTGGACGCTGCTGGCCTGGGTGCGCCGGGAGTTGTTCAATGGGTCGCCGCGCATCGACCCGGTGATCAACCCGCAGACGAACGGACTGATCACGGGCAACATCGGCGCTACCGACCCTGACGGCGACCCGTTGACGTACACCGTTATCGGGCGGCCCCTCAACGGCGGAACGGTGGAGGTCGACGAGGACGGGAATTTCACCTACCGGCCGATGAACGCGATGGCCGCGGTCGGCGGAACCGATCAGTTCACCGTCGTGGTCAGCGATGAGGCCGCAGGCCTGCATGTGCACGGCCCGCTGGGGTTGCTGAAATTCGTGCCGATCCTGGGCAACTTCGTCAACCCCGGCGGAGGTGACGCGGTGGCGCAGACGATCACCGTCAACGTCGAGCCGGTGGCAGGGGTCGACCTGTCGTTCCCCGACGATTTCCACTGGGGTGTGGCGCACGCCGGATTCCAGGCCGAGGGCGGTCCGGGCTCACCGGTGGATCCCAACTCCGACTGGTACAAGTGGGTGCACAGTTCGATCAACCAGCTACTGGGACTGACGCACGGCGTGCCGGAGGACGGGCCGGGAACCTACGTCGATTACGACAGCGACGCGGCTCTCGCGCATGACGAGCTCGGCATGAACACGTTCCGGATGAGCATCGAGTGGAGTCGCATCTTCCCGACTTCCACTGCATCGGTTGATATCTCGGATGAAGGCGGCGGTGTCAGCCTGGCCGATCTCGAGGCGCTGGACGCGCTGGCCGACCAGGACGAGGTCGAGCACTACAGCGAGGTGTTCGACTCCCTGCGCGCGCATGGCCTCGAGCCGCTCGTCACCGTCAACCACTTCACGTTGCCGCTGTGGGTGCACAACCCGACCACGACTCGGCTGCTGGCGCAGCTCGGGCTGCCCGCACCAGCGGCAGGATGGCTGTCGCCCGACACCCCGGTCGAATTCGAGAAGTACGCCGCATACGTCGCGTGGAAGTACGGCGACCAGGTCGACAACTGGACGGTGCTCAACGAGCCGGTGCCGCCGATCCTCACCGAGTTTCTGTCGATCCCCGGCCTTGTCCCGAACTGGCCGCCCGGCCTCATCCGGCCCGGCCTCGCATCGACGTTCCTGGTCAACGAGGCCAAGGGCTACGTCGCCGCGTACGACGAGATACACAAGTGGGACACCACCGTTGCGACGCCGGGCCAGCGTGCGGCCTTCGTCGGGTTCGCCAACAACATGATCCCGGCACGCCCGGCCAACCCGATCAATCCACTGGACGTGCAGGCTGCCGACGCGTGGAACAACTTCTACAACCGCTGGTTCCCGAACGCGGTCATCAACGGGTGGGTGGACGCCGACCTGGACGGCATCCAGACCCCCGACGAGATACATCCGGAGATGGCCAACAAGGTCGACTTCATCGGGGTGCAGTACTACGGGTCGCAACCCATGCAGGGCTTCGGCGTCGCACCGATCCCGGGATTCCCATGGCTGAAGGGCTTGCCGGTTCGGTGCGACGCCTCCGAGCCGACGTGTAGCGACTTCAACCAACCGACCGATCCCGGTGGATTGCGCGAAGTGCTCGACATCGCGGCGTCCTACAAACTGGCTAACGGCGAGCAGGTGCCGATCTGGATCACCGAGAACGGGATCGCCGATGCGAACGACTCGAAGCGGCCGTCGTACATCGTCAACCACATCGCGGTCGTGCAGGACGAGATCGCGCACGGCATGGATATCCGCGGCTACACCTATTGGTCGTTCGTCGACAACCTCGAATGGGCTAGCGGCTACGACCTGCAGTTCGGCCTGTACGGGTCCGACCCCACGACGCCTGAACTGGAGCGCACACCGAAGCCGGCCAGCATCTCGGCGGTAAGCGCGATCACGAAAGACATCAGCCATTCGCTTCCGCTGAGCGTGCTGGCGATGTATATCCCTGGTGCCGTCTAGCCGGGCACTAACCCTGCTTCATCGCCTCCGCGATCTCCTCCGGGCTGACCTCGCGCACCGGCTGACCGAGTGACCAGTGGTGACCAAACGGATCACGCAGCACACCGTAGCGGTCACCCCAGAATTGGTCTTCGAGCGCGGCGATCACGGTGGCGCCCGCGTCGATGGCTTGCTGGAACTTCGCGTCCACATCGGTGACGGTCAGGTGGATGGTGACCGGCGTGCCGCCGAGCGCCGTCGGCGTCGACGATTTTCCGTCGTTGTACTCGGGGAAGTCGTCGTTGAGCATCACTGTGGATCCGTTGATCTGCAGCGCGGCGTGCATCAGCCTGCCATCGGGGCCTGGCACGCGGCCCAGCTCAACTGCGTCAAAAGCCTTGACATAGAAGTCAATTGCAGCGGCGCCATCGCCGACGACAAGGTGCGGGGAAACGGAGGGATGTACTTCGATTGCCATGCCGCCCATGCAACCACGCGCCACCGACAAGCGGGCGAACTCAGACGATCGAGAACGAAGGTGGCAACCCGTCGCGACCGGTCAACGCCAACAGCACCGTCTCGCCGTGCCCTTCGGCGGCCGCGATGCGCGCCGCCAACGCCGTCGCCTCTTCGAGCACGTCGGCGGGCAGGGCAATCGAAATATCAACGGCGCGAGCAATATCCAGCCCGTGCACCGCCAGCTCAAACGTCCGCGTCGGCAAATAGGTGTGCAGCCGGATGCCCGCGCCACCGATCACGGTGATCAACGGGTCGCCGACATCAGACAACTCACCGAGCACGCGAGACACCAGGCCGTCGACCGTCGCGGCCGGGTAGGCGCCCAGGTCGCGGCCGGCCTGCCTTCCCCTCTCTACGATGCCCGCAGGAGCGAAACCTAGCGCCGCCGGGTTGACCATCGCGTAGTACTGCTGAGGTGTGTTGATGTCCTCGTGCTCGGCGGGCTGCTGCAGATATGTGCTGACCGTGATGAGGGAGCGCGACGCGTGCCCGACCAGCGCGCGCAGGTCCCACTCACCGAGACCGGGGCCGTCCCAGCGGTCGGCGGGAATGCCGTGCACCAACGCGGCGAAACTGCCTGCCGCCGAGGCGAATGTCGCAACCGGATCCGTCACGACTTGGCGACTTCGTCCCACCCCTCGACGGATTCGGGGCTACGCGGACCCGGGCCGACGTAGATCGCCGACGGGCGGACCAGCTTGCCGAGCCGCTTCTGCTCCAGGATGTGCGCGCACCATCCCGCGGTGCGGCCGCAGGTGAACATGGCGGGCATCATCTTGGTCGGCACCTGCGCGAAGTCCAGGATCACCGCCGCCCAGAACTCGACGTTCGTTTCTATCGCGCGATCCGGTCGACGTTCGTGCAGTTCGGCGAGCGCGGCCTGCTCCAGCGCGGCCGCCACCTCGTAGCGCGGCGCCTCCAGCCGCTTGGCGGTGGCCCGCAGTACCCGGGCTCGCGGATCCTCGGCGCGGTAGACGCGGTGCCCGAAGCCCATCAGCTTCTCGTGGCGGTCGAGGATGCCCTTGACGACCGAACGCGCGTCGCCGGTCTTCTCGGCCTCCTCGATCATCGGGATCACCCGGGCCGGGGCGCCGCCGTGCAGCGGGCCGCTCATCGCGCCGATCGCGCCCGACAGCGCCGCGGCCACATCCGCACCCGTCGACGCGATCACGCGTGCGGTGAACGTCGAGGCGTTCATGCCGTGCTCGGCCGCCGACACCCAGTAGGCGTCGATGGCTTCAACGTGCTTGGGGTCGGGCTCGCCCTGCCAGCGCATCATGAATCGTTCTGTGACGGTGGAGCATTGGTCGATGGTGCGCTGCGGGACGGCGGGCTGATAGATGCCGCGGGCGGATTGCGCGACATAGGACAGCGCCATCACCGACGCACGGGCCAGCTGCTCGCGGGCGGTCTCGTCGTCGATGTCGAGGATCGGCGGGTAGCCCCAGATAGGCGCCAGCATCGCCAGCCCGGCCTGCACATCGACGCGGACGTCGCCGCTGTGGATGGGCAGGGGGAACGGTTCGGCTGGCGGAAGGCTGTGCCCGAACCTGCCGTCGACCAGCAGCGCCCACACGTCCCCGAACGTGACCTGACGGTTCACGAGATCTTCGATGTCGACGCCGCGGTACCGCAGCGCCCCGCCTTCCTTGTCGGGTTCGGCGATCTCGGTGGTGAAGGCGACGACGCCCTCGAGCCCCTGTACGAAGTCTTCCGGTACCGCAGTCATGGCCAGATTCTTGCACTCGGTTTGCCGGCGCTGTCTACCGGTCGGTAACAAAGTCGCGGACGTGAGGAGCATGAATCAAACCCGGAACAGGCGGAGCGTAGCGTTAGCGCGTGGCAACACGTGACGACGAGCACCTTGCGAGAATGCGTGTCGAGTACGGGTCGGCCGAGAAGGACGGCAGCGGCGACCTGGACGCTGACTGGCTTGCCGACGGCTGGGTCGCGCTGCTGCGCAAGTGGTTAGCCGACGCCGAGCACGCAGGCGTCGCCGAGCCGAACGCGATGGTGGTCGGAACGGTCGACGAGCGGGGAAGGCCGATGACCCGCGCCGTGTTGTGCAAAAGCGTGGACGAAACCGGGATCACGTTCTTCACCAATTACGACTCCGCCAAGGGCGAGGAGCTCGCGGCGACCCCGTACGCGTCGGCGACGTTTCCTTGGTTTCTGCTCGGCCGCCAGGTCCACGTCCGCGGCCCTGTGACCAAGGTGTCCGCCGAGGCGACCGCCGACTACTGGTCCAAGCGACCGCGCGGCTCACAGCTGGGTGCATGGGCGTCGCACCAGTCAAAACCGATCGCGTCACGGGCGGCGCTGCTCGCTCAGTTGGCCGATGTGACCGAACGATTCGCCGATATCGATGCGCTGCCGGTGCCGCCGAACTGGGGCGGCTATCTGATCGCGCCGGAGGTCGTGGAGTTCTGGCAGGGCCGGGAGAATCGGGTGCACAACAGGATTCGCGTCGTCACCGACCCCGAACTGCCGGTGACCGTACACAACAGCCGCATCGAGCGGCTCCAGCCGTAGTGCGGAAGTTTTTCGCCGACACCACACCGCTGCGCACACCGGACTTCCGGCGGCTGTGGCTGACCGGGATCGTCACGGTTATCGGCGGCAATCTGACGATCTTCGCGGTGCCGGTCCAGCTGTACGCGCTCACGCAGAACTCCGCGTACGTCGGGCTGTCGGGGCTGTTCGCACTGGTCCCGTTGATCGTGTTCGGGCTCCTGGGCGGCGCGTGGGCCGATGCGATGGACCGGCGCACGCTGTTGATCATCGCGTCGTGCGGGCTCGCGGTGGCATCGGTCCTGCTGTGGCTTCAGGCCGCGCTGGCGCTGAACAACGTCTGGGTGGTGCTGTGCATGCTGTCCGTGCAGCAGGCGTTCTATGCGATCAGCAGCCCGACGCGGTCCGCAGCGATCCCTCGCATGCTGCCGGGCGAACAGCTGGCCGCCGCCAACTCGCTCAACTTCACGGTTTTCCAGTTCGGCGCCATCGTCGGGCCGCTGCTGGCCGGTGTGCTGCTGCACTGGGTCGACCTGTCCACGCTCTACCTGATCGACGCCATCGCGTGTATCGCGCCGGTCTGGGCTACCTTCCGGCTCGCGCCTATGCCACCGACCAACGGAGGCCAGGGTTCGTCGGGCTACGGATTCACCGCGGTGCTGGACGGCTTCCGCTACCTCGCCGGAAACCGGGTGGTGCTCATGTCGTTCGTCGTCGACCTGATCGCGATGATCCTCGGCATGCCCCGCGCGCTGTTCCCGCAAATGGCACACGAAAGCTTCGGAGGACCGGTCGAGGGCGGCACCACAATGGCGCTGTTGGCGGCAGCGATGTCGGCGGGCGCCGTCGCGGGCGGGGTGTTTTCCGGCTGGTTTCCCCGCATTCAGCGCCAGGGCTTGGCCGTGGTGATCTCGATCGTCGTCTGGGGTGGGGCCATGATCGCCTTCGGTGTTGCCGGCGGGCTGGCGCACGGCCACACCGGGGCAATGCTCTGGATTGCATTGGCGTTCTTGGCAGTTGGCGGTGCAGCCGACATGGTGTCTGCGGCGTTCCGGTCGACGATCCTGCAGCAGGCGGCCTCCGACGATCTGCGCGGCAGGCTGCAGGGAGTGTTTACCGTCGTCGTCGCCGGAGGGCCCCGGTTGGCTGATGCGGTGCATGGCGCCGCCGCCGCGGCGGTGGGCACGACGGTGGCTGCCGCAGGTGGTGGCGTGCTGGTGGTGGTAGGCGTGGTGGTCGCGGCACTGGTTGTACCCGCGTTCGTCCGCTACCGGGTGGCCGAAATAGACAAAGTCTGACCAGCGGCAACTGTCTGACATTGTCACTTTCTAAGTCAATTCATACCTTGCGGCGCTAGCATCCGGTTCGTGGCGGAAGTAAGGGGGGAGCCGGTCCTCGGTCTGCGTGAGCGAAAGAAACAGCGCACCCGCGCCACCCTGATCGACGCCGCCGTCGACCTCTGCGACCGACAGGGATTCGACCGCACGACCGTCGACCAGATCGCCGCCATCGCTGACGTCTCGCCCCGCACGTTCAGCCGGTACTTCGCCACCAAAGACGCTATCGGCTTGGCGTTGGTCGACGAAGTGCTCGACAGGACCGCGTTCGAAATGGCGCGCCAGCCGCGCGAGCTCAATCACTTCGTGGCGTTGCACAGGGCCTACGTGGCGACGGCCAATGCGGCGAAGGTCGCGCCCGTCGGGGAGCTGTCGGTTGAGCGGCTGATGTGCATCGCCAGGATCGTCCTGTCGTCGCCCACGCTGCGCCAGGCCGCGCTCGAATACCGGGCCAGCGCCGTCGATGTCGAGCTCGCCACGCGGATGGGTACTGGATTGCAGGAACGCAGGCTCAGGCTGGTATCGGCGGTGTGGGGCTCGATCATGATGACCGCATTGACCGATTTGGCCGGCGAGTGCCGGGATTGGTCGCAGGTGAGCATCGATGACCTGCTGGACCGTCTCGAAGTCACATTCGCCGAGTTCGCGAGCGAAATTTCGGACGTCGGGCAGTCGGCTTAGCCGACTGCCTGCCCCCGCCCGGGCACGCCTGCTGGAATGGGACTACCTTTTGAGGGGCAGACTTCCGCATTGACGGCAGCGACGAAGGGATTCCCGTGGCCGATAACCCATCCAGTGGTGAAGAGCACGCCACCCTCAAATACCCCGGTGGCGAGCTTGACTTGGAAATCGTCGGCGCCACCGAGGGGGCTGACGGAATCGCGTTGGGTTCGCTTCTGGCGAAGACCGGCTACACGACCTATGACGATGGCTTCGTCAACACCGCCTCGACCAAGAGCGCAATCACCTACATCGACGGCGATGCGGGCATCCTCCGCTACCGCGGCTACCCGATCGAGCAGCTGGCCGAGAAATCGAATTTCATCGAGGTCAGCTATCTGCTGATCTACGGCGAGCTGCCGACGACGGAGCAGCTGGAGAAGTTCACCACCCTGATCCAGCGGCACACGCTGCTGCACGAGGACCTGAAGCGGTTCTTCGACGGCTTCCCGCGCAATGCGCACCCGATGCCGGTGCTGTCCAGCGCAGTCAATGCGCTCTCGGCGTATTACCAGGATTCGTTAGACCCGTTCGACGATGCCCAGGTCGAGTTGTCGACCATCCGGCTGCTGGCGAAACTGCCCACGATCGCGGCCTATGCGTACAAGAAGTCGGTGGGCCAGCCGTTCCTCTACCCGGACAATTCGCTGACGCTGTTGGAGAACTTCCTGCGGATGACGTTCGGCTTCCCCGCCGAGCCCTACGAGGTCGACCCCGAGGTCGTGCGGGCGCTGGACTTGCTGTTCATCCTGCATGCCGACCACGAGCAGAACTGCTCGACGTCGACGGTGCGGCTGGTCGGTTCGTCGCAGGCCAACCTGTTCACGTCGATCTCCGGTGGCATCAATGCGCTGTGGGGCCCTCTGCACGGCGGCGCCAACCAGGCCGTGCTGGAGATGCTGGACAAGATCCGTCAGGAGCACGGCGACGTCCACGACTTCGTCAAGAAGGTCAAGAACCGCGAAGACGGCGTCAAGCTGATGGGCTTCGGCCATCGGGTGTACAAGAACTACGACCCGCGGGCGCGCATCGTCAAGGAGCAGGCCGACAAGATCCTCGGCAAGCTCGGCGGCGACGACGAGCTGCTGGATATCGCGAAGGCGCTCGAAGAGGTCGCGCTGACCGACGAGTACTTCACCGAGCGCAAGCTGTATCCGAACGTCGACTTCTACACCGGCGTGATCTACCGCGCGATGGGTTTCCCGACGCGGATGTTCACCGTGCTGTTCGCGCTGGGCCGGCTGCCGGGCTGGATCGCGCACTGGCGCGAGATGCACGACGAGGGCAGCGGCAAGATCGGCCGTCCGCGCCAGGTCTACACCGGCTACACGGAGCGGGACTTCAAGGCCATCGACACCCGCTAGCCGGAATGCGCCGACCGCGCGCGTCTGCACGCCGACACGCCGCAAAATGTGGCATTTCGCGCACGCTCGTGGATCCTGCGACGCATTTCACCCTCGACCGAACTTGCGTCACAGACAGTTGTAGTTTCACAATCATTGTGTGAATGAAACTGTCGTCCAATCGTCCCCAGCTTCGCGGGGGCCCCAGAGCGCTCGGCGCAAGGGCATCATCCTGGTGTCCTGCTGCCTGAGCCTGCTGATCGTGTCGATGGACGCGACGATCGTCAACGTCGCCATTCCCAACATTCGTGCCGACCTCGGCGCGACGGCGTCGCAGCTGCAGTGGGTGATCGACATCTACACGCTGGTGCTGGCGTCGCTGCTGTTGCTTTCCGGCGCAACCGCCGACCGGTTCGGGCGCAGACGCACCTTCCAGATCGGGCTGACGGTCTTCGCGCTCGGCTCGTTGCTGTGCAGCCTGTCGCCCAGCATCCGGATCTTGATTCTCGCGCGCATGCTGCAGGCGATCGGGGGTTCGATGCTGAACCCGGTCGCGATGTCGATCATCACGCAGGTGTTCACCGGCCGGGTCGAGCGCGCGCGGGCGATCGGTGTCTGGGGCGGCGTCGTCGGCATCTCGATGGCGCTCGGTCCCATCGTGGGCGGCGCACTGATCGAGATCGTCAACTGGCGAGCCGTATTCTGGATCAACCTGCCGATCTGCGCGCTCGCATTCGTGTTGACGGCCATCTTCGTTCCCGAATCCCGGTCCGTCACGATGCGCGACGTCGACCCCGTCGGCCAGGGGCTTGGCATGGCTTTCCTGTTCGGCGTCGTCTATGTGCTGATCGAAGGCCCCGCGAGGGGTTGGACCGACGCCCGCAACATCGCGGTCGGCGTCGTCGCGCTACTGGCCTTCGTCGCGTTCCTGCGCTACGAGTCGCGCCGCCGTGATCCCTTCATCGACCTTCGTTTCTTCCGCAGCATCCCGTTCGCGTCGGCGACGATGATCGCGGTGTGCGCGTTCGCCGCGTGGGGTGCGTTCCTGTTCGTGATGTCGCTGTACCTGCAGAGCGAGCGAGGCTTCTCCGCGATGCACACCGGCCTGATCTATTTGCCGGTTGCCGTTGGCGCGCTGATCTTTTCGCCACTGTCGGGTCGAATGGTCGGCCGCTTCGGCAGCAGGCCGTCGCTGTTGATCGCGGGCACGCTGATCACCGCGGCCACGTTGATGCTCACCCGGCTGACCGCGACCACCGCGGTGTGGCAGCTGCTGGCGATTTTCGCCGTCCTCGGCATCGGTTTCTCGATGGTCAACGCACCGATCACCAACGCTGCGGTCAGCGGCATGCCGACGGACCGGGCAGGCGCTGCCTCAGCGGTGGCCTCGACCAGCCGTCAGGTGGGAGTGAGCGTCGGCGTGGCGCTGTGCGGTTCGGTGGTCGGGTCGGCGCTGGCGACCACTGGCGTCGACTTCGCTGTTGCGGCCAGACCGCTCTGGCTGATCTGTGCGGGACTGGGCGTGGTGATCCTCGCGCTCGCCCTCTTCTCTACGTCGGCGCGGGCATTGCGCTCGGCGGACCTACTGGCGCCTCTGGTGGCCGGGCCGAATGCGCGACTCGAGGACGCCAATGTCCAGCGGTGATCTGGCCGAAGCAGTTTGGCGGGCGATGGCCTCGCTGGTGATCGACAACCGCGACGGATGGAAGCGGGCAGTCATCGAGGAGACTGGGCTGCCGTTCAGCAGGATTCGCATCCTCAAGCGGCTGAGCGCGAGACCGATGACCGTCAAGCAGGTGGCGCACGCCGCGGCGATGGACGCTCCTGCGACGACCGTCGCCGTCAACGACCTCGAAGACCGCGGGCTCGTGGTGCGCCAGACCGATCCGACCAATCGGCGGTGCAAGGTCGTCTCATTGACCGGGGCGGGCCGCGCGATGGTAGACAAGATCGACGCGGTGGCGGATCCGGCGCCCAATGCCCTGGCCTCGCTCGACGACGCCCAGCTCAAGGACCTGAAGGCGATTCTCGACAAGGTCGCGCCGAGATAGCATTCCCGGTCGTCAATCGGGCCATTTCACAGCCCTGGCGTCTGTCTCGGCGGCACGATTGAGGTGTGGCGACACCGTGTCGGACCTGCGGCGCCGAGCCACGGGAAGGCGCCCGGTTCTGTGACGCCTGTGGCTCGCCGATTGCTACCGCAGACACTCGCGCCGAGTACAAGCAAGTGACGGTGCTCTTCGCGGATGTGGTGCACTCCATGGATATCGCGGCGGCCGTCGGCGCTGAGCGGTTGCGCGAACTCATGGGTGAGCTGTTCAGCCGATGTTCGACCGTCGTCCAGCGATACGGCGGCACCGTCGACAAATTCACCGGCGACGGCATCATGGCCGTCTTCGGAGCGCCAATCGCCCTCGAGGATCACGCTTTACGCGCATGCCGCGCGGCGCTGGACATTCAGAAGAATGTCCACAGCCTCGAGGAGGAGGTTGAGCACCGTGACCACGTCGCGCTGCAACTTCGTGTCGGGCTGAACTCCGGTGGGGTGATCACCGGCGAGATCGGTACCGGCCCTTTGTCCTATACCGCTGTCGGTGAGCAAGTCGGCATGGCGGAGCGTATGGAGGCGGTAGCGCCACCCGGTGGCGTGATGGTGAGTGAGTCGACCGCGCGACTGGTCGAGAACGTCGCCATACTCGGCGACCCGGAACTCGTGCACATCAAGGGCACTCCGCTGCCGGTCTCAGCGCGCAGGCTGCTGGCCATCGCCACGGGCCGGCGAACTGACCGCGTGGAACCCAGTTTCGTTGGGCGCGAGTGGGAGATGGGCGCCCTCGGCGGGCTTCTCGATCGAGCAGTCAACGGAAATGGGTGTGTCGTCGGCCTGGTCGGCCCGCCTGGAATCGGCAAGAGCAGGATCGTCCGCGAAATCGCCTCGCGTGCAACGAATGCGGGTGTCGAGGTGTACACCACCTGCTGTGAGTCCTATACCACCGACGTTCCATTTCACGCTGCCGCGAGTCTGGTACGAGCCACCACCGGTTCGAACGGTTTGGACGGCGCTGCGGCGCGGGCGCAGATACGGGCCCGATTTTCGGGAGCCGATGAAGAGGATCTGCTGATCCTGGAAGATCTCCTGGGCATCGGCGATCCCGCGGCCACGTTGCCGCAGATCGATCCGGATGCCAGGCGGCGTCGGCTGGCCGCGATGGTAAATGCCACTGCGCTCGCCAGGAGGACGCCGACTGTCTACGTCATCGAGGATGCGCACTGGATCGATGGGATCAGCGAATCGATGCTGGCGGAATTCCTTTCCGTCGTGCCCCGAACGCGAACACTCGTCCTAATTACGTACCGCCCGGAATACGTCGGTGCGCTTGCGCACGCGCCGAGGTCGCAAACGATAGCGCTTGAGCCGCTGGATGACTCGCAGATGTCGCAACTCAGTACTGAGCTGCTGGGCAAGGACAGGTCGGTGACCGGGCTCGCTGATCTTGTCGCCGGCCGCGCCGCGGGCAATCCGTTCTTCGCCGAAGAGATAGTTCGGGACTTGACAGAGCGGGATGTGTTGATCGGCGGCCGCGGATGCTATCTCTGCGTCGAACCCGCGACCGAAATCAACGTGCCAAGCACGTTGCAGGCGGTGATAGCCGCGCGCATTGACCGCCTCGATCCCGCCGCAAAACGAGCGCTGAACGCCGCGGCGGTGATCGGATCTCAGTTCAGCCCCGAGACGCTGCGCGCATTGGGGATCGAACCAGTGCTCGACGACCTCTCGAGAGCGGAGCTGATCGATCAAACCGCGTTCGGTCCGCGGCCTGAATACGCTTTCCGGCATGGTCTGATCCGTGCTGTTGCCTATGAGTCGCAGCTCAAATCGGATCGTGCGCAACTGCATCGGCGACTCGCCGCCGTCATCGACCAGAACGATCAGAACGCCGTACTGATAGGTGAGCACCTTGAAGCTGCGGGTGACTTGCATGCGGCCTATGACTGGCAGATGCGTGCCGGGGCGTGGTCGACCCACCGCGACATCACCGCGGCGCAACTGAGTTGGGAGCGCGCACGGCAGGTTGCCGATGCCTTGCCTGCCGACGACCCGGACCGAACAGCGATGCGCATCGCTCCGCGCTCCGCTTTGTGTAGCAATGCCTGGCGGCGCTTCCATCCCGACATATCCGATCGCTTCGAGGAACTTCGTGCACTGTGCCTGGACACAGGCGACAAAGCGTCGATGGCGACCGCAATGGTGGGCATGACCCTTGAGAATCTTCTTCAGGGCAACGTCGGTGACGCATCGCGGTCGGCCTCCGAGTACATGGCCATCGTGGAATCGATCTCGGATCCGTCATTGACTATCGGGCTCTCCTTCGCGGCCATTGTCGCCAAATATCAGTCGGTCGAGCTTGTTGACATGCTGCGGTGGACACAGGCCGTCATCGACCTTGCTCAGGGAGACCCAACGAAGGGCGCAATGGTCGTGGGTTCGCCGCTGGCGACCGCGTTGGCATGGCGTGGTGTCGGACGATGGGCCGCCGGGCATCGCGAATGGCGTGATGACTTGGACACGGCAATAGGCATGTATGACGAGTCTGATCCCCTCACGCAGTCCATGATCATCACATTCGGATATGGAAGTGCATTCGTTCACGGCGCATTACTGGCTGACGATGCCGCACTACATCGCATCGAGGCTGCGCTACCGATCGTCGAGCAATCCAGCGACGAGCTCGCGCGGGTACTCATTCGAATGACGTTGGGTGTGACGTTGATACACCTCGGTGCGGAGCGCGAGCGGGGTTTCGAGATACTGCGCGAGCTCAAGACCCTATGTGTGAGCGAGAATTTCGCGTTGAATGCAGTGCCGCTATTTGACGTATATCTGGCACGGAGCACTGCTGAGGGGGGACAACTTGACCATGCGGTGGAGAGCCTGCGCGATGCCATCAGGCAGATGTTGACCACGACCAACCTCACATACGTCACGCTGGCCGTTGCAGCCTTGGTGGAGACGCTGCTCAAGCGAGGTTCGGAGGAGGACCTCGAAGAAGCCGAGGCCGCGGTCGAGCGACTAGCCGCCACCCGCGCGGGTGATCCGTGGGTGATCCGGGATCTCACCAGCCAACGACTGCGGGCGTTGCTGGCCCAGGCCCGCGGCGACCAAGCGGGCTACCACGAATTCCGGGACCGCTACCGCACCATGGCCAACGAATTTGGCTACGAAGGACACATGGCGTGGGCCGCGGCGATGCCCTAGCTTTCCAGCACCGCCATGGCGGCATTGTGTCCGCCGATCCCCGACACCGCACCACCGCGGCGAGATCCTGACCCGCACAACATGATTCGGTCGTGAGCCGTCGCCACGCCCCACCGTCGCGCCGGCGTGTCGAGCGGATCGTCGTCCTCGACAAACGGCCACTGCAACGCGCCGTGGAAGATGTTGCCTGCCGTCATCCCCAGCGTCTGCTCCAGATCCACGGTGGTCTTCGCTTCGATGCACAACCGACCCGCTGCATCTTCCATCAGCACGTCTTGAATCGGTTCGGCAAGAACGGAATTCAGCGAGTTCAGCGCCGCGGACGTCAAGGTGTCCCGCATTCGATCCGGATCGCCCCCGGCGATCAGGCCGTGCGGGGTGTGCAGGCCGAACACGGTCAGCGTCTGCGCACCGGTTTCGCGCAGCCGGTCCGACAAGATGCTCGGGTCGGTCAGCGAGTGGCAGTAGATCTCGCAGGGGAGCGGATCCGGCACCACGCCGTGCTCGGCGCGGGTGTAGGCGGTGTCGAGCTGACTGAACGTCTCGTTGATGTGGAACGTGCCGCCGAACGCCTGCTCGGGTGTGACGCTATCGTCACGCAGCCGTGGCAACCTCTTCAGCATCAGGTTGACCTTGACCTGCGCACCAGGGGCCAGCGTCGGCTCCGGCTCACCCAGCAGCCGCGCCAGCACAACAGGTGTCACATTGGCCAATACGAAATCGGCTCGCACCCGGTGATCCTGGCCGTCGCGGTGATACCGCACCTCGCCAACCGGATCGATGGCGTAAACCTCTGCACCCGTGACGATTTCGGCACCATGCCCGGCCGCCGCCGCAGCCAGTGCGCCGCTGACGGCGCCCATGCCGCCGACCGGCACGTCCCAGTCGCCGGTGCCGCCGCCCACCAGGTGGTAGAGGAAGCACACGTTCTGCACGAGCGTGGGATCGTCGGCGCGAGCGAATGTTCCGATCAATGCATCGGTCGCCATCACACCGCGAACCAGATCGTTGGAGACCGTCTCGGTGATCGCATGTCCGATCGGCTCGTCGATCATGAACCGCCACGCGGCGTCGTCGCCCACGTGGCGGCGTGCTTCGTCGCGGCTGCGCAACGGCTGGGTGAGCGTCGGCCACAGCTTGGAGGTGACGTGGTGGCAGCGACGGTAGAACTCCGTGAAGCCCGCCTCGTCGGCTGCCGCCCCGACAACCCCGAATGTCGACTGCGGCCCGATCAGCAGGCCGGTGCGGCCCTCGGTCGACGGATCGGGCGTGTAGGACGAATAGCGCCTGCGCATCAGTCGCACGCGCGCACCCAGCTCGTCGACGATGCGCCGCGGCAGCAGGCTGACCAGATACGAGTATCGCGACAGCCGAGCGTCAACACCGTCGAAGGCATGCGCGGACACCGCGGCACCGCCGACGTGGTCCAGTCGCTCGAGCACCTGGACCCGGCGTCCCGCGCGGGCCAGGTAGGCGGCGGCCACCAGGCCGTTGTGGCCGCCGCCGACGATGACGATCTCGGGCCCGGCCACTGGTCAGCCTAGGTAGCCCTCGACCTCACCGGCTGGGCGCACCCGCGCCTCCCGCGGATCGCGACCGGTTTCCCGAAGCGCCCGCCGCTGCCGCAGCAGGTCCCAGCACTGGTCGAGTTCAACTTCCACGGCGCGCAGGCGCTGGTGCTCTTCGGATTCGTCGATCTCATGGTGCTGCAGCTTGGAACGCAGCTCCTGCTCCTCGGCGACCAGCTTGTTGACCTGAGCGAGAATGTCTTGGTCCTTAGCCACAGATCCAGACTACGGTTATTGCGATGACTACCAAGCCAGAGATTGAATTTCCCGACGGACCAGCGCCCACTGAGCTTGTCATCAAGGATCTGGTGGTCGGCGATGGCCCTGAGGCCGAGTCCGGTGGCACCGTCGAGGTGCACTACGTCGGCGTCGAGTACGACACCGGCGAAGAGTTCGACAGCTCGTGGAACCGCGGCGAGTCCATCGAGTTCCCGCTGCGCGGCCTGATCCAGGGCTGGCAGGACGGGATCCCCGGCATGAAGGTCGGCGGCCGCCGTCAGCTGACCATCCCGCCGGAACAGGCCTACGGCCCGGCGGGCGGCGGGCATCGCCTGTCGGGCAAGACGCTGATTTTCCTAATCGACCTTCTTGGCGTTAGCTGAAAGCAGCGGCGCCGCACGCGATTCGTTTGCCCGGCGTTTCATTATCGTTGGCGCCCCTGTCAATATCGTCGAAGACCGCAACCCGATCGCCAATGCCTCCTAGTCTGGATTGCAGGCGATCGATACGAATTTCGGTCGATATTCAGGAACAGTCTCGTACGATCACTGGCTACCGAACCGCCTCGAAGTTCTATCGAAGGCCCCCCGGTCCCGGCTGGCTCGCCGCGCTTGTCGCCATTCCGCTTCTGCTGGGATGGATGGGGTGGAGCGGCCTGCACAGATCAGCCGGCGAAACCAACGTGACGTTGCCGTCGGTCGATCAGACCGCGACTCTGATGACTCCCAGCGTCAGCGCGCCCAACCTCAATACTCCAACTGGCAGTCTGCCCGGTCTGTCATTCGCTCCGCTGTCAATTGTCCGCAGCGGCAACGGTTTCACGCTCACCGGCGCCCTCCCCGACCTGAAC
>Ga0207687_10000498_pt1 | contig 26488 bp, 25 predicted proteins | sample KBSM54metaG_FD_184399 | JGI IMG/M metagenome (GOLD analysis project Ga0207687, IMG submission 184399) | Miscanthus rhizosphere microbial communities from Kellogg Biological Station, Michigan, USA - KBS M5-4 metaG (SPAdes) (version 2) | ecosystem: Host-associated > Plants > Roots > Rhizosphere >...
TGCTGCACGTCGTCGCCGAGGACACGCAAGGCCATCTCACGAAGAAGGCGGCCCACGTGGTCGTCCGCGTCGGTGCCGATCCGGGGACCGGGACCGTGTTCGGATCGGTGTTCGATAGCAGCAACCACCCGGTCGCAAACGCGGCGGTTCGCGTGAACCGCGGCCTGTTCACCGCGACCACGAATGCCCAGGGCAGCTACACGATCTCGGGTGTCGCCGCAGGAACGTGGGAGATCAGCGTGCAGGGCTACACCGCAGCCCCGCAGATGCTGACCGTCACGGCCGGCAACCAGGCATCCGCGAACTTCACCGTGAACTAGAGTCGACCGGTCAGCGCCATCACGATCAGGATCAGGATGATGATACCGGCGGGCGACCAGCCCCAGGCACCGGCCGACCGATAGCCGACACCGCCACCGAGAAGAGCGAGAAGGAGCAGGATGATAAGAATCGTCAGCATGCTCGGGTGTAGTTCAAGCACCGCGCCAAGCTCGTACGCACGACGGTTCGGGTAGTTGCAGCTCGCGCACACGATGCGATCGCGATGCGCTCACGCACGGTAGGCGCTATCGCCGCGCCCAGCGCTCTGCCCACGCCACGAGCGGCGTGAATTTCTCGAGTAGCTCCGTACCGAGTGGCGTCAGTGTGTAGCCCGTCGGCTCGAGCGCGATCAAACCCGACTCGCGAAGCTCGCGCGTGCGGTCGTTCAGCACGGTCGGGCTGATCCCGCCGCACGCTTGACGCAACGCGCGCGAGGTCAACGCACCTGCGCGGAGCTCCCAGATCACGCGGAGCGCCCAGCGCCGGCCGAGCAGATCGAGCAGCGCCATCACGGGCTTGCCCGTGTGCGAGCCGCGGACGGTCGAGCCGGGGCGGGGCGTGCGCGTCATTGCTATTGAAACCATAGCAGTCCGCGTGCTACGAAAACCGTAGCGATGACCAGAATCACTCCCGCCGAACCTCCGTTTAGCGAGCCCGTCGCCGCCGCGCTCGCGAAGATCATGCCGCCAGGTGTGCCGCCTCTCGCGCTGTTCCGGGTGGTCGCTCGCAACGAGCGCGTGTTCTCGCGCCTGATGGCCGGGGGCCTGCTCGATCGCGGCGCCCTGACGATCCGCGAGCGCGAGCTCGTCATCGATCGCACGTGCTGGCGCTGCGGTTCGAGCTACGAGCTCGGCGTTCACCTCGCGTTCTACGCGGCAAAGGCGAAGCTGACCGCTGCGGAGATCGCCGACCTGCGCGCGGAGGTCCCGACCGCATTCGCACCGCGCGAGCTGCTGCTGCTCCGCCTGTGCGACGAGCTCCACGCCACCTCGACGATCGGCGATGCGCTGTGGGTCGAGCTTGCGGCCGCCTACACGCCGGAGCAGCTGGTCGAGCTCGTCGTCCTCGCCGGCTACTATCACACCATCGCGTTCGTCACGAACGCGTTCCGGATCCCGGCGGAGCCGTTTGCTAGTTCAGCGCTTTGACGATCGCGGCGTCGAGCTCTTTGAACTCGGGCACGCCGACCGTCGCGTAGCGAATCACGCCGGCCTTGTCGATGACGAACACGCTCGGTAGGCCCTGGACGAAATACGCGCGCGTCGCCTTGTTGTCGGTGTCGAGCGCGATCGGGTACGTCATCTTGTGGGTGACGAGGAACGCGCCGACCGTGTCCTTGTCCTCGTCGGAGATCCCGATCACGTGAACTGAAGGGAACCGCTTCGCGAGATCTTCCAGGTGGGGCGACAGGATCGTGCACGGCCCGCACCACGTCGCCCAGAAGTCGAGCACGGTGACGCCGTCGCGCGCGAGCGTGAGCGATGGGCCACCCGCGATCGGGGGCACTTCGAGTGGCGGAGCCGCTCTGCCGACCATGTTGGCTTGCATCTGATCGACGTTCGGCCGTGGCGCGGCGACCACGGTAAGCGGGACGGTCACGCCGTTGCGTTTGACCTCGACCTTCGCGGTCTGGTTCGGCTTCATCGCGTGCGAGGTCTGGACGACTTGCTTGCTCGTCGAGATCGGCACGCCATCGATCGCCGTGATCTCGTCGCCGGGTTGGAGGCCGGCCTTCTCGGCGGGACCGCCGGCGACGACCTGTGCGATCCGGCTCGTCTCGCCGTCGGGCATGATCCCGAGCCACGCGGTCGGGAACATCGTTTCGATCGGTAGATTCAGCGCCGGTTGCGCGAGCTCGGCGAGCTTTGGATCAGCGACCGGTGTGTAGTCGATCGTGACGGTGAGGTCCGCAGCGACGGGCCGCGACGGGGTCGGTGCGAAGTGATGGTGCTCGATCACCCGCGCGAGCAACAGCGAACGCCGATCGATGAACAGCTCCTCGTCGTTGCCGGTCAGGTGCCACGTCGCAGCGTCCGAGGTAGCGATCGCGAGCGCACCGTGGAGTTGCGGCTCGTGCTCGAGGTTCCACAGCGCGCGTCGGGTCACGCCGTGCGACGCCTCCGCGAGCGCGCCGAGCGCCGTATCCAGATGGGTCTCGAAGTCGACGATGTGATCGAGCGACTTTGCCTTCACGTAGGCGTGGGTGCGATCGGTCCACAGCTCGAACGGCTCGGATCCGCTCTGATCGAACGTGAACCGCGCCCGCGCCGCGCGGACATATGCGGTCGCGAACTCGTGCGACTCGGTCTGCGTCGTGCCTGCGGACGTCACCGTCACGGTGACCTTGCCGCGATCCGCGTAGGTCTGGAGCCCGTGGTAGTGGCTCGCCATCTCGCGTACGAGTGCGTTCGCGTCTTGCGCGATCGGCGTGGCCGGCGCGGGCGTGCAGGCTACGCAGCTGACGAGCGATGCGATCCAGAGCCGCATCCCACGAGTATGACCAGATGCGGGCTCAGGTGCAGAACCGAGCGCAGGTTCCGTCGCCGCAGTCGTGCAGCGGCGCTTTGCATTTGCCGCCGCCGCCCGTGTTGATCGGGCCGCACCAGTTGACCGTGGGCTCGTAGGTCGAGAACGTCGCGCACAGCGGCCCGTACTGCGACGGCGCAGTGCCAGGCGCGCACGCCGCGATCGAATTGTTCGGGTACGTCTGCATCGTGTACTGCATGCTCGTGCTGGTGCCGGGGAACGGGCTCGAGGTGTGGGTGTACGAGTCGACGAGGTAGAACTGGACCGTCGAGGAGCAGCTCACCGTCATGATCTGCGGGCCGTAGCTCGCAGGGCAGGCTAACGACTCCGAGCACCCTGGTGCAGGGGCCGGCGCGTCGTACGTGAACGTGGTGTTCGGGTTGGCATCGATGATGTCACTCACGTTCGGATCGCTCGCGATCGTCACGCGCGCCCAGAGTTTGATCGGGCCGGGTGCGCCACCCGCTTGCATGGTGCCACTGCAGGAGGTCGACGAGGTGCAGCCCGTGATGTTCACGCCCGGGATGGTCATGCCGGGAACGAAGTTGACGCCGGTGAGCGTCACGTTCGTGCCACCACCGAGCGCGCCGTGGTTCGGAGAGACGCTCGCGACGTGCGGGTTCTCGAGACCGCAGCTCGCCGACGCATTGGACCATTCCTGCTGGATGTCGAAGCTCATCGTGTCCAGCGTGTACGAGCCGATCACCGAGAAGCTCAGCGCGCGGCCGTTACAGCGGTCTCCGTTCTCGAAGCACTTCTCGTCAGAAGAGTACGGCCCGAACCAGCCGCCGCCCCGTGGGTTGGTGAGCGACTCGAACATCTCGTGCGAGAGCACGTTGTACATGGTGTCGATCGCTTGGCCATTCGGCGAAGGCTGTACGAAGGGTACGAAGACGCCGGGCCGTAGCGTGTCTTCGGAACCGATGACCGCGTAGACGCGTCCACCCGGCGTGACGGCGTGCCAGCCACCCACGGAGCTCGAGCCTCCGGGCGGCGGGAACGTGCACTGGCCGTCGCTGGTGCAGAAGTGAACGTTGGTCGGCATGAAGAGGACGTATAGATCGTCGGTCGCGGTGGGCAGACCCGCGCTCGATCCGAACGAGTCGACGGCTGACTCGATATCGGAAGACTGCAGCGGATCGGCCACGGTGCCGGCATGCGGGAGCGCGGCGTCGTATTCGGTGTAGCCATGGCTGAACGCGACGCTCGTCGGGTGAGTGCCGCTCGAATCGGGATACTCGGCCATCGTCTGGAACATCGGAAATGCCGAAAAATCGGTCACGAAGTTCGAGACGAGCCAGAACACTTGGTTCGGCGTCTTCCCCGCGAGAGCAGTCCAGTTCTGGTTGCCGTTGGGTTGCCAGAAGATGGCATGGACCTGCGCGTTATGGATGACCTCCCCTTGGTGATAGGTCATCGGAATGCCTGGGCATTGCGTGCCGTCGTTCGTGCCATCAGCGCCACGCGCGGTCATCACGCGAGGGTGCATCACCGAGCTTGTCGTGACGGCCTGGTCCTCGCTCGAGGTGTTGATGCTCTGGTCGGCACAGCCGACGAGCTCGATTCCGAAGAGTCCGACCAGCAACGCGGTACGGACGATGCCTAGCTTTTCCATGAAGTGTTCTCCCGTAGGTTCGGTTCACTGGGGAGACACGACCTTCGAACCCAGGGCCCACACTTTCTTTGTGGCCCCTAACGTTTACAGTCTCGAACAGGACGCTCGATGCCAACGCTCGATGTGGAGAGCTGCCTCTCCGACAACCAGATCAACTACCTGATCGACGGTCGCGGCGACTCGCATGACTTCGCGTCGATCGAACGGCACCTCGCGGACTGCGCGGAATGTCGGGCAGTCATCGGCGCTCGTGCTGCGTCCCTCGTGACGGTGACCGGCGACGAGGACGAGCCGATCACCGCGAGTGAGCTCGAGCTCGGCGCCGAGCGTTATGAAGTCCGTCGCGAGATCGCGCGCGGCGGGATGGGGCGAATCCTGGAGGCGTGGGACCGCCGTCACGATCGTCGCGTCGCGCTGAAGGTCCGGCTGCGCTCGAGCGTCGAGATCGAGGCCCGGTTCGCGCGCGAAGTCCTGCTGACCGCGCGGCTGCAACATCCGTCGATCGTCGCGCTCTACGACACCGGCTCGCTGCGCTCCGGCGAGCCGTTCTTCGTCATGAAGTTGATCGAAGGCAGGTCGCTGGCCGAGGTCACGCGCGATGCGGAGACGTTGCCACAACGGCTCGCGCTCCTACCGCATCTCGTCGCGATCACGGAAGCGCTCGCGTACGCGCACGACCAGCGGATCATCCATCGCGATCTCAAACCAGCGAACGTCCTGATCGGGACCTTCGGCGAGACTGTCGTGATCGATTGGGGGCTCGCCAAGGATCTGGGGGCGCCCGAAGAACCGCCGGAGCCCACCGTCGAGCTCGACTCGCCAGAGGTCATCACGATCCAAGGGCATGCACTCGGGACCCCGCACTACATGCCGCCCGAGCAAGCGCGTGGCGAGGCGGTCGACGAGCGCAGCGATGTCTATTCGCTCGGCGCGTTGCTCTATCACGTGCTCGCCGGCGCCCCACCGTATGCGGTGTCCTCGCGCCGCACGTCGCGAGAGGTCTTGGCAGCGCTCCTCGCCGGTCCTCCGCTCCCGCTCTCGCACCAAGCGCTGCCCGCGGACCTCATCACCATCGTCGACAAGGCGATGGCTCGCGACCCTGCTGCCCGCTACGCCAGCGCGCGCGACATGGCGAGCGACCTGCAACGCTTCGCGCAGGGACGGCTGGTCGGAGCGCATTCGTACTCGCGAGCGACGCTGGTTCGGCGTTGGGCCTCGCGACATAAAGCGCTCCTGGCGATGCTTGCGATGCTCGTGACCGGCATCGGCACCACGGCAGGGTTGAGCATTCGGCGGATCCAGCGCGAGCGCGATCGCGCGGATGTAGAACGACGTGCCGCAGAGGAGGGCAACCGCACGGCGCGCGCACATAGCGAGGCGGCCGAGGCCCTCGTCGAGTACGCCGTCGGAGATCTGCGCGATCAGGTCGCGGCGCTCGGACGCATCGACGTGATGGCGAGCGTCGGGACGGAGGTCGAAAAGTACTACGACGCGCTCGCCTCGCTCGACGGCGCTGGTGGAGCCTCTGCGCCAACGCTCGTGCGCCGCGCCGTCGGGCTCGGCGTGCTCGGCGAGGTCGCGTCCGCGAAGCACGACCTGCCGAATGCGCGAGCGCTGGCGACCCGCGCGATCGGCCTCGTCGGTCATGCACTCGCGATCGCGCCTACAGACAGCCATACGCGAGAGACGTTGGTCAAAGCCGAGCTCCGGCTCGCGGACGTCGACATCGATCTCGGACGGCTCGAGGAGGGGCGGGCGCTCACGCGCACTGCGGCCGATTCGGCGCGTACCCTCGTGCTCGAGCAGCCGAACAACAAGTCAGCGCGCCTCCTCGCGGTCGAAGCTGCGCGCGATCTGCGCGAGCGACTCGCCGGTGGACCCGACCCGACCGCGGCGCTCGATTCCGCTCGCGCCGTCCCCGATCTCTTGCGCACGCTGTCCGCCTCCGATCCGGGCGACCTCGATCTCGAGCTGAAGCTCGGCGATGCGGAGATCGAGCTCGGGATCGCCGAGGGCTTCTTTGGAAGGGATGTCGAGATGCTCGCGAGCGAACAGGACGCGCTCGCGGTGCTGGCTCGTATCGCCGAGCGCGCGGTCGACGACACGCGCGTGCAGGCCCAACAAGCGACCGCTCTCCAGCTCGCGAGCGGGGCCGAGATGTCGCTCGGCGATGCCGACGCCGCCCTCGCGTTCGCGACAAAATCGCTCGCGCTCCGCGAGCAGCTCGTGAAGCGCGACCCATCGAACGCCGACTGGGAGAACCGGCTCGCGCTCGCGAACGCCGTCACCGCGGAGAGTCTGCGCGCCCTGGGCCGGACGAAAGAGGCGCTCGCGTTTTCGGAGCGCCAGGTCCAGCTGACCGAGATGCTCGCGAGTAAATCGCCGACAAGCGTCTCCGCGCGCGGTCATGTCGCGCGTGCGCTCCTCAGCCTCGCCGAGACCCAGCGCGCGAACGGCGGCCGCCAGGCCGCTCTCGCATCGTTAGCGAGAGCCCAGGCGATCCTGAAACCGCTCGCAACTTCGGACGAGCTGGTCTGGCGCTGGTTGCTCGCCGAGGCGCAGCGCGCGGCGGGCCAGATCGAGCTCGATGCCGGCATGCTCGACCGCGCACGCACCGACGCGGCGAGCGCCGACGAGCTCGCGCGCGGGCTCGCGCCGGACTCCGACGACTCGGTCTTGATCCTCAAGGCGCGCACGCGCGGACTCTTGGGTCAGGTCGAGCGTGACGATGGCCGTGCACTGCTCGCCGATGCGCGCGCCATGTTCGACGAGCTCTGGACCCGCGATCACGATCGGACGGAGTGGGTTCGCGGCGGGCCCGAGACAGCTCGCGCGCTCGCATCGCTGCTCGTCCAGCAGGGCGAGCGGGACGCCGCGCGCCAGTGTCTCGAAGAGACCTCCGCGCGCGTCGCGGAGCTCGCCGCGAAGGGCCGGATTCCTGCGCCGCAGCGCCGACTCGTCGCCCAGCTGCGCGAAGAGCTCGCGAGGATCGCGCGATGAGCGACGGCGAGCTTCGCGCGTTGTGCGCCGCGGCGCTCGAAGCCGTCCCCGAGCTCCACGACGCGCTGGCGGAGCTCGCCGCGCACTTCGCTCACCACGCGCGAGACGGTGTACTTCCATCTCGCGTGTATGCCGGCGATCTCGCACTCGCGTTTGCGGCCTCGCGCAGGATCCCTGCGGCCCACCGTCGCCTCGATGCTCTTCTCACGGCGAGCGTCGCGCGCGCGGTCGCGAGCATCGACTCGACACCGGCGTTCGCCGACGTCGTCGCACAGGAGCTACGCGCCCGTCTGCTGCTCGGCGATCAACCCAAGATCATCCAGTACGCCGGGCGCGGGCCGCTTGGCGGATGGCTGCGCACCGCGGCAACGCGCACCGCGCTGAACCTGCGACGCGGCCGGGTCCAGGCTCACGAACCGCTCGGTTCTGGTGTACGCGCCGCCGGCCACGGGCTCGAGCTCGACCTCCTGCGCACGCGACATCGGCACGACTTCGAACAGGCGCTGCGCACCGCACTCGGCCGGCTGTCGGCGCGCGAGCGCACGATCCTGAGCCTGAACGTCGGGGAAGGGATGAGCAGCGATCGGATCGCTGCGCTCTATCGCGTCGGTCGGTCGACGGCGAAGCGATGGCTCGTCGCGGCGCGCGCGGTCCTGGCAGACGAGACCAAGCGCGAGCTCCGCGCCCGGCTCCAGCTGAGCTCGGCCGAATACGAGAGCATCGCTGCAGGTGTGCGGAGTGCCGTCGACGTCAGCGTCGTACGGATCCTCGGAGAGCTCACGGGCTCGTTCTAGTGGCAGGGCGCGAAGAACGCGTCATCGTCGCTGACGGTCCGAAACTACGGCTTCGGCAGAACCGTGACGGTCGTAGGCGGCAACTTGCCATGCGCCGACCAAGCGAGCTCCCATTCCGATTTCGCGGCTTCGGCCCAGCTCAATGCCTGTTTGATCTCTGCTGGCGATCCAGAGTTCTTGACGGGAATCTGAATCACGATCTCGATCGAATCGGCCGGGCCGTCCTTGATCACGCGCAGATAGACATCCTTGCCATAGATCGGTGATGGATCTCGGATCGACGCTGCTTTTCCCGTGGCCTCGTCGAGGGCTTTGCTGAGTGCCTCCTTGACGTTCGAGGCGACGTACTTCTCGGTCGCCTCGCCCACCTTGAGCGTCTTGATCGAGTACCACTTGCCGCCGCTGATCCGCTGTTCGACGACCCAGACCTTCTGGCCCTTGACGACTTCCTCGCCGATCGACGACGTAACGGTCGCGCCCTTGCCGGCGGTGAGATTGACCGCGTCGTACGCCTTGAAGTTCTCGGGCGCCATCAGCGCGCCCGGATCCAGCGCTTTCATCGCGGGCGCTTCGGCAGCCTTTCCGATCAGCTCCGGCGTGTCCTTGAGCGCTTTCTCCACGCTGCCGAACCGACGCACCGCTTCCTGACCCATCTCTCCGGTCAGCGAGCTCTTGTCGAGTGCGCGTAACAGCGTCTTGAGCTCCGCGTCCTCCATGCCCCGGATCTTCTGGATCGACTGCAGGCGATCTAGGAGCAGCTGCGCCTGCGGTCTCCGCGCCTCGACCGTCGCCACGTCGATCGCGCCGTCTTCGAGCCGATTCAACCACGCCATCAGATCGGGGCGCTCGCGGAGAATGGCGTCGTACGTGTCACGGACCATGCCGCAGACCGGCGAGCACCGGAATAGCTTGCCGGCCTTGCTGAACACACCCTCATGGCCGCCCGCGACCTTCATCATATCGCCGAGCTTGTTCGCCTCCATCGCTTCACGCTTCACCGCGACCTCGCCAACCGCCTCTCCGCTCTGGACGAGTCGGTCGGCGAGCGCTTTGCCGGTCTGCGGATCGAAGCCTTCCACCGCCTTCTCGAGCTTGCCGAGCGCTCCTTCTTCTTTGAGAAGGGCGGCGCGATACAGACCGCGGACGGAGCGAAATGCGGTGAGTGCTCCGTGGATGTCGAGGCCTGCCGCCACGATCGCGAGTGCGACCGGCATCAGAGATGGCTCTTCGGATGAAATCGCGAGCGCCTTGTCGTACGTCGTGTTGTGCTCGGCGGACTTCAGCGAGTACTCCTGAATCTCGTGGATCGCCTGATACGTACTGATCCCCGCGAGGCCCACCGACGCTGCAGCGCTCGCGAACGCGAGCGCGCTCGAGCCGCCGGAGGGGATCAGCGTGATGACGACGAGCGCGAGTGTCACGGCAAGCACGATCCGATCGAGTGTTTCTTTGTCCTCCTTGAGCTTGTGCTCGTGCTCGTCGAGCCATTTCCGTTGGATCGATCCGGGGCCAATGCCCATGACCATCTGAGTGCCCGACACGATCACGCCGATGTCCCAGATCAGGTCACCGTTGCCGATGTGGTCCTTCACTTCCTGGATATTGGCTAGCTTCGTCTCGGCGTCCTTCTTCAGGACCGCGGTCTGATCGGTGCCCGGCTTTCCCGGCGTCGCGCCGGCCGCCAAGCTCTCCCACGCCGTCGGCGCCTGGCCGATCTTGCTCGGATCCATGCCACCGAGCACGGGCCACTTCTTGAACGCGAACGCACACTCTTCGTCGTACGCGCGCTGAATCCGCAAGCGATTCCCGATCCCTGATGGGCCATTCGTCGTCGGAAACTTCGCACCGGAACCGGTGCCCCAGGCCATCGAGAACAGTCCCGGCCCGGGCAACGCGTTGAGCATCTCGTCGGCGAACTCCTGGTTCAGCTCGCGTTTGAGCCTCGCGAGCTTGGCAGCATGCACCGCCATCTCGGCGAGATCTTTCTGCACGTCGGCGGTGTTGGATTTTCCGGATTTCTCGCCGTCCACATCGATGCCGTAGCGCGCCATCTCCAGCTCGACGCCCTTCTTGCTCGCCTCCATCATGAATGCCAGGCGCGTCTTGGCCGTGCTCTGGAACTCCGACACGAACGTCGTCCGGTTGCCATCGAGCGTCGCGAACTCCTCGCGAATCGTGCGGTAGATCGCCAGCCGCTTGTCGAGCCCCGACTTCTTCATCTCCGCGGGAGACATGGGCGGCTTCGAGTAGACGGGGTTTACCGCGGTGGCCGGCGGCGGTGTCCCCGGGTGCTGATCGTCCCAGCCGGTGTGGCCCCAGTTCAGCTGCTGGGTGAACTGCTGCGCATCGACGTCGCCCTGGTCGCAAGTCGCCACGAACTTCGCGGTTGTCTCGCGATCCGTTGCGACCCACATCGCGATCAGCTGCTTCCGCGTGAAAGCTGCGTCGCTCGAGAACGTGTAGCCGTTTGCGAACGTCTTGGCGTCCGCGGTCGCTTGCGCGGGCGCTGCGGTCGGCGCGTCTGGAAGCAAGCCGGGCTTGTCTTCCTTCTGGAGCGCGCTGCATTCGCACTCGCCGGGTGGACACGTGCATTCATGCTGCACCGACGGGGTGCTCGAACCACCGGCGTGCTCGTCGAGCAACGCCTCGCTCGATTCGCCGGCCACGACCCGTTCCGCGACGCGGTCAGCGTGTTGTTCGTAGCGATCTCCGGCTCTCCCCACACCGCCCAGCAGCTGGACTCCGCCGCGTTGCTGTACGACGTGCGCGGCCTCGTGCGCTGCGGTCGCAAGCCCCGGCGTCCCGCGGAACGCGACATGATTGCCGGTCGCGAACGCATTTGCTCCCATGTCATCCGCGGCGACGGCGGCGTCTCCACCGATGTGAGCGCGGACCTGCTGCACGTCGTGCTTGCCGAACGAGCGCTGGATCTGGTCGAGGTACGGCAACTGCGCGCCGGATCCGCGGGTGCCGGCGCGCGCGGCCTCGTGCTGCAACGTCTGGTTTCCGTACGGATCTCCAGAATGGACCGGATTCGCACCACGTGCCGCGAGCATCTGGAGGTTGCCGATGACGCACGCTTTCGCATCGGGCGCAGATCGCGCGTCGGTGGTCTGGCGCTCTTTAACGGCGGGCTTGTCGGTCGCCTCCTTGTGCGATCCGTCGCTCATCGTGGTCGAGTTAGCCACGGTGCTCGCGACGACGGCAAGCCAATCAAGTCAGACAACTCGGCGGCTTTGCCGAAACGAGAAACCCCGCCTTTACGCGGGGTCTTTGGAGGAGCCACCCAGATTTGAACTGGGGAATGACGGTTTTGCAGACCGTTGCCTTACCACTTGGCGATGGCTCCAGGGGCGGTACTGATAACACAGCTCCGCCGTGGCTGAAAAGCCAATGTGCGCCGGCGCTCGCAGCGCTTCGGACATTTCCGCACGTGCGGGCCACAGCTCACGCGTAGTTGCGCGGGGATCGTGGCGGCTCGCGCGCGGCATACCGGCTGCACTCGCTCGGGACATGGACATCGTCACATGGCTCGTTGTTGGTCTCGTTGCCGGCGTGCTCGCCGGTCTCATCGTCGGCGGCTACGGCGTGCTGATCGACATGGTCATCGGCATGGTCGGCGCCCTCGTCGGCGGCTGGCTGTTCACGCGGGAAGGCTGGCACACGCCGATGGCCGGCCTGCCTGGCACGATCTTCGTCGCCTTCATCGGCGCGTTGATCTTGCTCGTGATCCTGCGACTGCTCCGATCCGCATCGGTCGGCGGACGACGGCTCTAGCCGAACCGGCCGTGGTTCTCGGACGTGCTGAGCGTCCGAGGATCCATGCGATCGCAGCACACGATCCCGTTGAGGTGATCGATCTCGTGCTGGAGGATCCTCGCGTACCACCCGCTCGCTTCGATCACGCGAGGCGTGCCGTGCTCGTCGAGGGCCTCGACCCGAACGGAGCGAAACCGCGGGACCATCATCACGAAGCCTTTGAACGACAGGCAGCCTTCATAGGCGACCACGCGTTCGTCGCCGACCGGCGAGAGCTTCGGATTGACGATGACGTGGAACGGCACCGCGGCGCGCTCGCGGGCTGCGAGCTGTTCGGGCGTGAGCCCGGCGTGGAGCTCCGGCGCATCCTCGATCACGGCGAGCGCGAGCGATTGGCCGATCTGCGGAGCGGCGAGGCCGACGCCGGGCGCGTCGCGCATCGTGTCCCGCATCTCGATGATGAGCTGCGCCAGGCCGGCGAGGTCGGCCGGAGCGACGGGGCGCGCGATCGCGCGGAGCACGGGGTCACCCACCTGGACGATCGGGAGCATGGCGTGGCTATAGTACGCGCATGCAAAGCGTCGCGTATGCCGTCGAGGATCGAGTCGCCACGATCACGCTGAATCGGCCGAGCCGGCTGAACGCGATCGATGCGTACCTGCCGGACGAGCTCGCCGACTGCGTCGCGCGCGCGAACGCGGACAACGAGGTTCACGTGATCGTCGTGACCGGGGCAGGGCGGAGCTTCTGCGCCGGCTACGATCTCCAGGAGTTCGCCGAGAAACCGGGGGCAAACGCCGGCGTCCAGGACATGCCGTGGGACCCGATGGTCGATTTCCGGTTCATGTACGGCAACACGCAGAAGTTCATGTCGCTGTGGCGGTCGTACAAGCCGACGATCGCGAAGGTCCGCGGCCACGCGGTCGCGGGCGGCAGCGACATCGCGCTGTGCTGCGACCTCGTCGTGATGGCGGACGATGCGAAGATCGGCTATCCGCCGGCGCGCGTGTGGGGCATCCCGACGACGGCGATGTGGGTCTATCGGCTCGGCGCCGAGCGCGCGAAGCGGATGCTGCTGACCGGCGACTTGATCTCCGGCCGCGAGGCGAAGGCGATCGGCCTCGTCACCGATGCCGTGCCCGAGGGCGAGCTCGACGCCGAGGTCGGCAGGCTCGCAGCGCGGATGACCGGCGTGCCGCGCAATCAGCTGATGATGGCGAAGCTGATGGTCAACCAGGCGTTCGACAACATGGGGATGGCGTCGACCCAGATGTTCGCGACGCTGTTCGACGGCATCGCGCGCCACACGCCCGAAGGCATGTGGTTCAAGCAGCGCGCCGAAGAGGTCGGCTTCAAGCAGGCGGTGCAGGAGCGCGACTCGGGCGACGTGATCGCGCCCGGCGTGTCGCGCTAAGGTTCCATGTCCATCGCGAAGTCGAGGAACGTGTAGCGATCGCGGAGCTCGCGCGCGTGCGTGAACGCTTCGCCGAACAGGCGATCGGGGAAGCCGATCTGGGACGGCGTCGTCGGTGCGCCGGCCGCGGTGAGGACGGCCGCGAGCTGCTCCGGCGGCTGGACAACCTGGAGCAGGCGCGCGCGCATCGCCGGCCAGTCGCGGGCGAGTCGCGCGTTCGTCGCATCGACGTCGATCTGCTTCGTCACGACGTCCTGCCAGACCGCGGCACCACGCTCGGGGCCGAAGTGATCGATCACCGACTTGTGCGTGATCCCGACGGCGTGGAGGCGCGGGATGCCTTCGCGTGCGAGCACCGTGGTCTGGAGCCGCGCCATCACGAGTGCGGCGACGCCGACCTGCTCGCCGTGGAACGGCTTCACGACGGGCGCCTGGCCGTCGATGATCATCTCGAGGTAGTGCGAGATCAGGTGCTCGCCTTGGCTCGCCGGATAGCTGCCTCCGCACAGCGTCATGCCGAAACCGGAGAGCACGAGCACGCGAGCGAGCGCACGCAGCGCGGTCGGATCCTTCTCGAGGAGGCCCGCCGCGTTCGCGAACAGGACCTGTTCGTCGTCGCGGAGCAATGCGAACGGGAGCTCGCGATACGGCTTGTCGAGCAAGAGATGCGCGAGCAACCAGTCGGCCTGCGCGGTCGGCCGGCAGACCGAATCACCGAGTCCGGCGCGGATCAGGCGCGGCGGCGCGTGGGCGAGCACGTCGAGATCGAAGAACGCCGCGATCGGCGTGCGCGCGCGGACCGAGCGCTTCGCGCCGTCCTCGTGGATCGAGGCGCTGACCGAGGTGAAGCCGTTCATCGACGGCGCGGTCGCGAACACGAGCTGCGGGATATCGCGCGCCATCGCGGATAGCTTGCCGAGGTCGTTGACGGTGCCGGAGCCGACGGCGATCAGCGCCGACGTGCCCGGCGCGATCCGCGCTTCGACCCACGCGGCGGTCGTGCGATCGCACTCGGGTTGCTCGGGCAGGACGATGCGCTGGACGCGATACTTGGTCTCGAGCGCACGCGCGACGCGCTCGCCGAGTGCAGCGTACGTGTCGACATCGCCGAGCACCGCGAACGTATCGCCGAGCTGGAGCTGCTCGACGAGCTCGACCTCGCGGCCGGCCAGCGACGGTTCGATCGCGATCGCGCGCGCTTCGCAGCCGAGCAGCTCGCCGGTCTCGGGATCGGGATACGCGCCTGCGAGGAGCTGCGCTATCGGATCAGCAGGCATCGAGGATCGCCCGCAACTGGGAGCGCAACGAGCCGACGAGCGGCGAGTACGAGCCGTCGAACGCGGCGGAGCCGATCGTGAACGCGTCCGCGCCGGCACCTTTCAGTGCCTGGATCTGCGCGGCAGTCGAGACGCTACCGGCGACGAGCAAGTAGCCGGGCGTGCCACGCCGCGCGGCGCGCACGAGCTCGAGTGGATCGGCCTCGGTCGCGCGATACGCGAGCAGGTCGACACCGGCGCAACCCTTCGCTGCGAACCGCTTGCAGTCGGCTTCGACGTCGGCGGCCGAGCCTCCGAGCTTCGTCGGATGCGAGAACGGTTTGCCGGGGAACGGGTGATACGTGGTCTTGCTGCCGGCCACGATCTCGAGGACCTCGTCGACCTGTGTGCCGCCGAGCAAGCGCTGGACGCCGATGTCGCGCGCGACCCGCGCCGAGTTGAGGCATGCCTCGGGCGTCGTCGACACCACCTCCATGTACGACGTCGCGCCGCGATCGTGGATTCGCGCGACGAGCTCGCGCAGCGTCGCGGGCGGGACGCCGACATCCTTGAAGCCGATGTGCGTGAGTGGAACGGACTTGATCTCGTCCATCACGTCGAGCGCATCGGTTACCGTCTGGTCCGAGCGGGTGAGCATGAACACGAAGTCCATACAGGGAGCGTAGCCCAGGTGGCACGCGCCGTGCTGTGACAGGACCCATGCCTCCTGTCTCGCTAGTTGCGGATCCCGAGATCGAGCGGGCCCGCACGATCGCGCGATGGATGGACAAGTACGGGCTGGATCCCCTGATCGGTCTCGTGCCTGGCATCGGCGACGTGATCGGCGCCGCGGTCGGGCTCTACATCGTCTCGATCGCCGTGCGCCGCGGCCTGTCGAAGGCGGTCGTCGCGCGAATGCTGCTCCACCTCGGCATCGACATGGTCGTCGGTGCGCTGCCCGTCGTCGGAGACGTTGCCGATTTCTTCTACAAGGCGAACGAGAAGAACCTCGTGCTGCTCGAGCAGCGGGTCGCCGGAGGGAAACCCGATGCGATGACCCAGGCCGTGGACTGGGCCTATCTGATCGGCGCCGTCGTCGCCGTGGTCGGCGCGTTCGCCCTCGTCATCTACGGGCTCGTGCGCCTCGTGCAACACTTGTGAAGCGATTGGCACGCAGCGTGCTGAAGCAGTCAGCATGCTGCTGGCTTCACAGGTCATCTCCGGCGATCCGGTTGCCGCGGCGAGTGCGGTCGAGCTCGTGCACGCGGGCGACGATGCGCCGGGCCTGCGCCGGCTTCGCCACGGCAAGAGTTTCCGCTACGTCGACGAGCAGGGCCGGGCAGTGCGCGACGCCGCGACACTGTCGCGCATCCGCGCGCTGGTAATTCCGCCGGCGTGGACCGACGTGTGGATCTCGCGCGACCCCGATGGCCATATCCAGGCGACCGGGCGCGATGCGCGCCAGCGCAAGCAGTATCGCTATCACCCGAAGTGGCGGATGGTTCGCGACGAAGCGAAGTACCACCGACTCGTCGGGTTTTGCGAGGTGCTCCCGAAGTTGCGCGCGGCGGTCGAGCGCGACCTCGCGTGCGCGTGTCTATGCAAGCGCAAGGTCGTCGCGACCGTCGTCGCGTTGATGGAGCGCGCCCAGCTCCGCGTCGGCAACGACGAGTACGCGCGCCAGAACGGATCGTACGGCGCGACGACGCTGCGCGATCGCCACGCGAAGATCCACGGCGACACGCTCGAGCTCGCGTATCGCGGCAAGTCCGGCGTCCAGCGCCGCATCGTGCTGACGGATCGCCGGCTCGCGCGGATCGTCCGGCGCTGCCGCGACCTGCCGGGCCAGCGCCTGTTCCAATATCGCGACGGCGACGAGGTCCGCGCGATCAGCTCGAACGACGTCAACGACTACCTCCGCGAGGTCACCGGCGGTCCGTTCACCGCGAAGGACTATCGGACCTGGGCGGCAACACTCGGCGCGACGCTGTTGTTCTGCGCGCTCGAGCATCCGGGCAGCGCAGCCGGGTGCAAGCGCGCGGTCAAACAAGTGCTCGAGATCGTCGCAGGCAAGCTCGGCCACACGCCTGCGGTCTGCCGCAGCTCGTACATCCACCCGCGCGTGATCGATGACTTCACCGCGAACAAGCTGCAGCTGTGCCGCCAGCTGCTCCGCCGGGTCGGCGAGGTTGCGGTCGGCCCCGCCGCGATCGAGGTCGATCGGTTGCGAGCGATCGAGCCGATCGTCGCGCGCTACCTCGACCGCCAGCCGCGCCGGTGTCACGCGTAGTATGGTCGGGCCGTGCGAACGGTCCGTGCGACGCGCTACCTGACCCCGCTCCGCGAGGGCGGCTCGGTCCCGGCGATCGTCGAGGCCGACGACAGCGGCACGTATGTCGTGAAGTTTCGCGGCGCGGCGCAGGGTGTCAAGGCGCTGATCGCCGAGGCGATCGGCGGCGAGCTCGCGCGTGTGCTCGGCTTGCCGGTGCCGCAGGTCGTCGCGATCGACGTCGACGTCGTGCTCGGGCGGTCCGAGCCCGATCCCGAGATCCAGACGACCCTGAAGGCGAGCGGCGGGATCAACATCGGGCTCGACTACCTGCCGGGCGCGCTGAACTGGGAGCCTGCGATGCCGCGCGTCGATGCGCAGCTCGCAGCGAAGATCGTTTGGTTCGACGCGCTGATCTCGAACGTCGATCGCACGGCGCGGAACCCGAACATGCTGCGCTGGCACAAGCAGCTGTATCTGATCGATCACGGCGCCGCGCTGTATTTCCATCACGACTGGCCGAATCGCGCCGCGAAAGCGCGCCTGCCGTTCGCGCCGATCGCGCAGCACGCGTTGTTGCCGGTCGCGGCCAGCATCCTCGATGCGGATGCGGCGCTGGCGCCGCTCGTGACCGGCGATGCGCTGCGCGCGATCCTCGCCGACGTTCCAGACGATTACCTCACCGCCGAGGCGACACCCGCGGCGACGCGCGAAGCGTATCTCGCATACTTCATGGAGCGGATGACCGCGCCACGCGCTTTCGTCGAGGAGGCCGAGCGTGTCCGGATCGGTTGATTCTTTTGACTGGGCGCTGATTCGCGTCGTGCCGCGGGTCGAACGCGGCGAGTGCATCAACGTCGGTGCGATCGTCGCGTGTGCGACGAAGCGCTTCCTTGCTGCGAAGCTCGCGCTCGATCCGGCGCGCGTGAAAGCGCTCGACGCTTCGATCGACCTCGACGAGATCGCTCTCGCGCTCGCTTCGATCCCGTTGATCGCAGCCGGCGATCCGGCCGGCGGCCCGATCGCGGCGTTACCGCGAGGCGAGCGATTTCACTGGCTGGTCGCGCCGCGGAGCGCCGTGATCCAGACCTCGCCGGTCCACACCGGCATCTGCGAAGACCCGCAGGCGGCGCTCGATGATCTGATCAAGCGCCTCGTAAGCACTTGACTTTTCTTCGAAAATGGTGATAATTAGATCTGCGCACATCGAAAGGATCTGCGCATGTTCGACACCGTTTCTGTCCCTGCCGGCGCGACCGCCGGCATCCTCTTGATCCACGGCGGCACCGGCCGCGGCGATCACGAACGCGAGCGAGGCAGCCGGCTCGCAGAGCTCGGCTATGCGGTCTACGCGCCCGATCTATTCGGTGGGCCGCCGACCCGGGAAGCGATCATGGGTCTCGTCGCGAATCCCGCGGAGCTCCGCGCCCGCGTCGTCGCCGCGTGGACCGAGCTCGCTGCGGCCGTGCCGATCACGTTCGCGGTGGGCCATTGCTTCGGTGGGCTCGCCGCGCTCGAGCTCGCACGCACGGGCGTCGGGGTTCGCGCTGTCGTGTCGCTGCACGGCGGGCTGACGACGACGGCACCCGCCGATCGGATCACCGCACGCGTGCTCGCCGTGACAGGTGCGGCCGACGCGTTCTGTCCACCGGCGCAGCGCGCGGCGTTCGAAGCGGAGATGACCGCTGCGGGAGCCGACTGGCAGCTGCTCGTCCTCGGCGGCGCGCAGCACGGCTTCAGCGTCCCGGGCATCACGCGCGAAGCGTGCGCCTATGACACGGTCGCGGATCGCCGATCGTGGCGCGCGATGCTCGCGCTGTTCGACGATACGATGCACGGGTGACCGAACCCGCACGTGGCGTCGAGCTCGTCGATAGCGTGATCGCAGCGCTCCAAGCCGAAGATGGCGGGCTCTTACCGGGCATGCCGGTCGAGACGCCCGAAGGCCTCGCGCCCGAGGCGATCGCGGCGCTGACGCTGCCGGATGGCAAGCCGCTGCCGCCGAGCCTCGCGCGGTTTCTCGCGTACGACGCGAGCTATCTCGACGTCCTCGACGCGGACGGCAAGCTCGCGTTCAGGAGGTTCCGCGCGATGATGACGGAGCAGTTCGACGAGGACACGGCCGACGCCGCCGACTTCAGCGAGCTGTTGCCGGGCTGGTGTCTCGTCGTCCCGGGCGGCAGTGACTCGCGCCGGTTCATGTACGTCGGCGAGCCCGACCGGTTCGGCGAGTATCCGGTGTTCATCGTCGATATCGACGACGTGCCGTACGTCTGCCTCGCGTATCCCGGACTCGACGTCTACCTCAGCGACGGCGTGATCGAGGATCTCACGCCGGAGCTCTACACCGATCTGTTCGATCACGAGGATTACGCGGCGATGCTCGAGGATCAGGCGCGACGCAACTTTGCTGGCTACGTCTCGTTCGATCTCTCGGGCGATGCCGAGACCGAGCACCTCGACGACGAGTAGCGCTCAGCGCGGCGGCATCGCGTAGCCGCGCTGCGGGAACGGATCCGCAGAATCGCGCTCCTGGAGCTCGCCGCGCGACCACACCGCACCGCGCTCCGAGAAGATCGCGAGACCGACGACGCCGACGTTGCGATCGCCGGAGGTCTGCGCGGCGTAGGAATCGGCGACCCGGCCGAACCGAAATGCGGCGACGTTCGCGTCGGACGTGCGGAAGCCGTCGATCACGAGCGTGTCGTGCGGATCGACGATGTAGCCGCGCCGGCCCGGATCGGCCGGCTTGCCGTCGATCACGTCGAGGCCGTCGACCGATGCGACGATCTCGAACCGCGCGGTCGTCGCGTTGCGGACGACGATCTTGTAGCGCTCGCCATCGTCGCCGATCACGAGCGAGCGCCCCCCGGCGGCATAGCCCGGCAGCGTGCGGCCGGTCTCGTCGACGAGCGCGACCGAGAGCGAGCCGTCGCCGGCGGGGACCTCGAGCGGGCGGGGATACGCGTTCAGGTACTCCGCGTGGGCGCGAACGCCCGACTCGTCGTTGTAGTGGAGCAGAACCTCTGCCCACGGATCGCTACCCGCGCGGACGAACGGCGCGAAGCTGATCGGTGCGTAGACCGACTCGCCGAACGTCGTGCCGAGGCCGGGCCGCTCGGGTGCGGGGGCGGTTTCGGCGATCGAGCCGATGCCTTCGTTCGTCGAAATCGATGCGTGCGCGGGCGACGCCGGCGCCGGCGCTTGATAGCCACCGCCGTAACCGCCGCCATACGCGGCCGCCGTCGGCGCCGCCATCTGTTGCTTCGCACCGCCACCCGCGCACGCCGCGACGGCGAGCAAAAGGCAAGACGAGACCCTCCGGTGCCGAGGCACCACCTGCATGACGTGCATGACCGAACCTTTCTAGTGGCCGAAGTGAACGCCGAAATCGAAGAACATCGTGACGTCGGTCCGCGACGGCGTGGTCGCGGTGTCACACGGGCCACCACAGGTGGCCATCGCATCCGGTTGCGCCGGCGCTTCCGCGAGGAACGTGCGGAACGCCATGAAGTAACCGCCCTGGTGGCGGCGGCCGGCGCGATCGCGATCGCCGCGACCACCGAAGTCGAAGCCGACCGCGAGCTCGAAGCTCGGGCGATCGAGCACGCCGCCGTGCATCCAATCGACGTGCTCGTAACCCGCGCCGAGCTCGCCCCAGAAATCGGCGACGGCGGTCGAGTCGGGACCGGTGTTCGCGAACGAGTAGCGCGCGGCTGCACCGATCCGCGCGGCGCGACCGCGGCGCTGCTGGGCTTCGTCGGAGCCGTCGCCGACGCGGTAGTAGTCGAACGTGCCGCGCAGCGTGACGTCGCCGATCCGATAGCCGAGCGCGCCCGATGCGCCGATAGAGAAGCCGTTCGCATCGCCGACATCCGAGCCGCCGAGCAACATGCCGACGCGGCCGTCGATCGAACGAGGCGCTGGCGCCGAGTAAGCCGGCAGCTCGCCACCGGTCGCGATCACGGACTGCGCGAAGGCATTCGACGAGAGCACCGCGACGAGCGCGACAGCCAAGCGTTGCGTCATACGCCTATCCAACGCGACGCGCGTTCGCGCCTTACACGTCGTCGCAACCCTGGGGATGCGCTCGCGAATCGATCATCTTCCCGCTCTTCCCTAATGCCAGGGCCACAGCGTCCACGTGAAATAACCGCCGGCGAGGATGATCGCGGCGATCGCCCACGCGCCGGAGACCAGCAGCAAGCGATCCGGCAGCGGGCGTTTCCACAGCGCACATCCGACGACGCCGACGATCGCGCCGCACGCGGCTCCGCCGAGCCCCCACGCGACGAGGCCCCAATAGATGATCGCGACCGCACCCGGCGGTGCATGCCACACGAGCTCGCCGGTGACCGGGAGATACGTCAGCGTCGGCCAGTGGCCCCAGTTCGCGGCGGCGTACGCGAACGCGCCAGCGATCACGGCGCAGATCGCGATCGCGTACGCGCGGTGCGCGCGCGGCATCACGGCGCGCTCGCGAGGCTACCGGTATGGCAGCGCCGGCAGGTCGTGCCGGTCAGCTTGAATGCCTTCGTCCCGTCGTGGCACGGCGCGCACGTCGCCTTCGCCGGTGCCGCGAGCGAGACGAGCGGCCCGACGAGCGCGGTGTGGCACGCGGCGCAGTCGGTCTTCTGGTGCGCGGCGTGATCGAACGCGAGGCGCACCGACCACGGATCCGCGATCCGCTTCGCGAGTCGCTCCGCAGCGAGCCCGAGCCGGTGACACCCGTTGCAGTCGGACAGCTGCGGTGCGGGACCACCGGTCGCCGCGTGGCAGCCACCGCCGGCGCACGACGTGTGACCGCGCGGCGTCCGGAGCTGCGTCGTCGGCGTCCGCAGCGTGTGGCAGGTCGTGCACGCGCCGGTGTGCTTCGCGTGATCGAGCGAAGCACCGAACTCGGTCGAGTCGGGGAGCGCGCGATCGGCGCGGAGGTGGCGCCATGGCTCGGTCGCGCCGTGGCAGGCGCCGCACTTCGTCGGATGGCGCAGGCCGAAATCCTCGGCGTGGCACTTCGTGCATGCATCGTGACCCGCGATGTGGACCTCGCCGGTCTTCGGATCGAGCAGGTGGCAGCTCGTGCAGGGCTGCGCCGCGACGAGCGGGGCGTGGGAGGCGTCGTGACGGAACCGCGCTTCCGGGCGATCGACCGTGAATGCATCGGCCGGTGCGGCATGGCACTTCGTGCACGACGCGGTGACCGCGAACGCACGCTTGCCGTCGTGGCAGCCGGCGCAGTCGGCTGCGGTCGGCCGCGGCAGCTCGCTCGAATCGGACTCGCGAATCTTCGCGTGGCAGGTCATGCAGTCCTTGCCGGCGCCACCGCGGGCGGCGTGGGTCGCGTGCGAGTAGATCGCGGTGACCGTGTTTTGCACCGCTGCGAGCTCCGGCGGCTGCGGCCGACCGACGGCGGGCGGATGACAGCCTTCACATGCGGTCATCGCGAAGCCCTTCGCTTTGCCGTCGTGACAGGTCGCGCAGCGCGCGTGAGGCGCGGGCGGCTGTTTCGCGGATAGATCGTGGCACTGCGTGCACGCTGCATCGCGGTGCTTCGCGTGACCGAGCACGAGGTTGAAGTCGCGATCGATCCGGTACGGCGGATACGGCACGGCGAGCGCACCCGTGAAGGGCGCGACGAGCGCGGCCTCGGCATGGCAGTTCGTGCACAGCTTCAAGCGATCTTCGGCGATCACGAGCTTCGCGCCGCGCTTGCCAGGACTCGGCGCCGCGCCGTGACACGCGCCGAAGCACGCGGTATGGCCCGGTCGGCCGACGAGGCGCCCGGCCTTCTGCTCGTGGCAGCGCGTGCACGCGATCGGTGCCGCGCCGCTGACGTCGACGTTGCGCGCGTGGACCGTGTGATCGAACCCGATCGCGGTCGGTCGCGGCTCGGCGTACGCGGTGATCGCGAGCGCGAGCAAGACGACGATCGCCGCCCTCAATACACGCCCTCCATCATCAGGCGCAGGCTCTTGTAGCCGGTGATGTTCGGCGTGAATTCGAGCGAGCTCGACAGCTCGTAGCTCGCGAACAGCCGGAGCCGATTACCGATCCACGCATCGATCTGCGCGCGGCCACCGCCGCGGTAGCCGAGGCTCTTCACACCCGTGTCGAGCGCCGAGCGGCAATCGCTCGCGCCGGCCTGCAGCGCGCAGTAGTCGAGCGAGTAGCGCGTGCGCCGGCCGTATACCTCGAGCAGGAAGGAGAACTTGCGTGCGCCGAGCGACATCCGCGCGGTCGTTCCGATCTCGGTGAAGCCGCGCTCGCCCATCTGCGAGCTCGCGTTGACCGGAATCGGATCCGGCTGGTTCGGGATATCGATGATCTCGGCGGAGACCTGGTCGTCGCGCTGGGTCTGGCGCGACAGCACGCTCGCGCCGATCGCGATCGTCCGGCGCACGCGGACCTCGAGCGCGCCGCCGCCCTCGACGTAGCTCGGCGTGTACGTGTCGCGCGTCTGGTCCGACGCGAGGTCGGCCGCGACCGCGCCGCGCGCGTAGACGTCGATGTTCTCCGCGATCAGCGTGCCGGCGCGCGCCGACGCGAGTAGTTGCGGCAACACCGGGCCGAGATCGAGGTAGCGCTTCGCCGCGACCGGATCGGGCTCGAGCACGGTCGGATCCCACATCCAGTCCGTGCTCGCATCGTGGGTCACGTCGATCACGAGGTTCGTGACCTCGTGCCAGCGGATGCGCAGCTGGAGGTGCTCGTTGACGAACTTGCCGGCGAGCGTGCGGGCCTGACCGATCAGCGTGAAGTCGCGGCGCGGGCGCCAATCGACCTCGACCTGGTTGTGGCGCGAGCTCTCGGCATTGAGGCCCTGGGCGAGCGTCACGCTCTGCGCGCCGACCGTGATCGGAATCGGCGTCGCGAGGTCGCGCAGATCGAACCGGACCGAGCCGCCGGCGATCGCGGCGCGCGACTGCGGCAGGCTCGGATCGATCGTGTAGTCGGGGACCTGGCTGCCGGCGTACGCGGTCGCGTGGACGAGCTTGCCTTCCCACGCGACGTTCGCGCCGTAGAAATGGAGGACCCACGGGCCGTAGACGTATTGCTCGCCCGCGCGGATCCGCAGTGGCTCGTATGCGGGCGAGCCGACGAAGTCCTTGACCTCGGCCCAGGCGGAGCGCGGCTCGAACAGATCGCGCTCGAACCAGGTCGCGACCGGCTGGGGGGCAGGCTTGTTGGCCATCGACGCCGGGTCGTAGACCGTCGCCTGATTCGCGAGGATGAACCGGCCGGCGAAGTAGGACGACAGCGAATCGAATGCGACGCCGTGCGTGCTGAGGTAACCCTCGCCGAACCCGTACGCGCGGATCTTCGTGAATTGATCGGCCGGCGCGGTCGAGGATTGGTTGACGAGTTGCGCGCCGTCGACGACGTAGCCGAGGTTGACGCGCGCGGACACCGGCTGGCGGAGGTCGCGGACCTGCGCGGGCTCGTCGGTCGGCTGCGGTGGTGGCGTCGCTTCGGGCGTGGCGAGAGCAGGGGCGGGGAGCGGCGCGGAAGGTGTGGTCGGCGCGGTCGCTGCAACCTTGTGTGCTTTCGCCGGCCGCATATGCAAGCTCGCGACGGGATCGTGGTTCAAGCGCAGCCGCGGATCCTCCGCACGCGCTTCCACGCCGAGCGCGAGCACGAGTACGAGCACGAGCCTCATCTCTTGGGCGCCCCCACGGCGCTCTGATGACAGCCGGGACCGCTACAGCCATTGGCAATCCCGTTCACGTGACAGGTCAGGCACGCGCGGACGTTCTCGCGCGCGAGGACCGCGTGCTCGCTGCCGGCGAACGAGCCGGGGAACCCGTGCGAGCGCGGCCGCTGCGAGTGGCAAGCCGTGCAGAACTCGATCACGTGGCAGCGTGCGCAGCGCTCTCGATCGGCCGCCGCTTCGGGCCCGTGATCGACCTCGCGGAACGTGATCCGGTGATCGGCGGGCCGCATCGTCTGGTGGCACTCGTCGCAGGTGTCGCGCGCGTTGCCCGACATCTGGGTGTGGCACGTCGCGCAGCGCGCGCTGTCACGCTCGGCGGCCTCCGCATGATCGCGGCGGAACGCGATCGTGTGATCGAGAGGCTTCTCGGTCGCAGGTAGATGATTGCGCGGTGCGAGCGTCGTCAGCGTCTGGGTCCGGCCGGCGTGGCAGGTCCCGCAGATCCGCATCCGCGCGGCTTCCGGTGTGCGGTCGCTGTCGTCGTGGCAGCCGACGCAGTTCTCGATCCGCGGTGCCGCGTGGCTCGCGTAGTCGGTCGCGACCGCGCTGCCGGCGTGGCACTGCTCGCACTTGATCTGGGTGCCGCGGCGATCGCTGCGATGGCTCGCGTGATCGAACTTGAGATCGCCGCGGATCAGCCGCGAACGGGTGCGCAGTTGATCCTTCGCGGTGTGGCAGCGCGCGCACTCGCTCATCGTGACCAGCCCCTTCGGGCTCGCTTCGGCGGCGTGGCAGCGCGCGCACGTCGCGTGATCGGGGCGGACGAGCTTGTCGTCGCGGACGTGGCAATCGGCGCACGAGACGTGGAAGCCGACCGCGCCCTCCACATTGCCGGCATCCATGTGGGTGCGGTGCGAGAACAGCGACGGCTCGGCCTGCCAGATGTCCTCGCTCGGATACGGACGCAGGGGTGCAGCGAGGGGCTCGCCCGCGCGCGGCGCGGTGACCTCGACGTGGCAGACCTTGCACAGCTCGCCCGGCTGGACGAGGAACGCCTGGGCATGGCAGCGATCGCACGGCTTGTGGTCGTCGCTGCCGGGGCGCGTGCCCATCGTGTGGCACTCGACGCAGCCGACCTGAGCGTGCTGGGTATGTGACAGCCGCGTCGGATCGTGCTTCGGCAGCGGCACCTCGGGCGCGACCTGGCTCGAGCACGCCGCGAGCATCGCGGCGATCAAGAGGATGACGCGCCCCACGCCGACAGCGACGGTAACACTAAAGCGGTGGGAGCGTCCCCGAGAGGGCGGCCTCGCGATCGGTGTGATCGAGGTGAGGCCGATCCGGCGTCAGCACGCGGCGGGCGAGGGCGCGGCAAGGCCCGGCATCGGGCCGCCACCACGCGATCGCGAACTCGCGGCCGTCGTTCGCGGCGACGCTGGGCGGCGTGTACGCGACGATCACCAGCTCGCCCGGGAGGTCGCGGGGCAGGGCATCGAGCGCCGCGTGGACCACGATCGTGCCTCCGGCGAGCAGCGCGGCGCGCGCGGTCTCGAGCATGCGCGCGACGAAATCTCCGTCGGTCGAGGTCCACAACGGTCCTTCGCTCGGGGCGCCCGGCAGCGTCGGGATCGGCGCGTTGCACGTCACCAGATCTGCGTGGACATTCGCGAGGTCGCCGTGGAGCACCTCGAGGTGCGCGATCTTCGACAGCCGTGCACCGAGCTCCGCGTAGCGCAGCGCCCGCGGGTTGAGATCGCTCGCGACGAGCCGGTGCGCGTATTCGGGGTGGGCGAGCTGCGCCGGGGCCGAGCCGCAACCGAGATCGAGCCAGGTGTCGCGCCGCCCGGGCGGGATCGCGGCGGTCAGGTGGAGGCTCGAATCGT
>Ga0207687_10000499_pt1 | contig 26481 bp, 28 predicted proteins | sample KBSM54metaG_FD_184399 | JGI IMG/M metagenome (GOLD analysis project Ga0207687, IMG submission 184399) | Miscanthus rhizosphere microbial communities from Kellogg Biological Station, Michigan, USA - KBS M5-4 metaG (SPAdes) (version 2) | ecosystem: Host-associated > Plants > Roots > Rhizosphere >...
AGGATCGGAACGGCGTTCCCCTCCGACCGCAGCCGCCGGCACAGGTCGACCCCGTTCAGCCGGGGCAGCTGCAGGTCGAGCACGATCGCGTCCGGCCGGTCATCCCGCGCCGCGCGCAGGCCGTCCTCACCGTCGAACGCCGACGTCACCTCGAATCCGTTCGACTCGAGCGACTTGGTCATGATGCGGACCAGCGGCTGGTCGTCCTCCACAACGAGTACACGCATGCCGCAAAGCCTAGACCGTAGCGATTGAGGACATGTTGAACGTTGTCACTTGGTGATCGCCGTCCCCACTTCGGCCACGAACCGCTCCAGCCCCTCCGCGCCGCCTGCCTCCGATACTTCGATCGCCTTGCTGCCGATGACCACGCCGTCGGCGCCCGTTTCCATCACCTCACGAGCGGTCGCCCCGGAGGCGATCCCGAACCCGACCAGCAGCGGCAGCTCGGTGTGCGGGCGCACGCGGCCGACCAGCGGCGCCACCCGCTCGGACAGCCCCTGCCGTGACCCGGTGGTGCCCGCCACGGACACCAGGTACACGAACCCGCCCGCGCCTTCGCAGGCCAGCTCGATGCGCTCATCGGTGCTGGTCGGCGCCAGCAGCGGCACCATGTCCAGCCCGTTCCGGCGGCAGGCCTCGAGCAGGTCGCCGGCCTCGTCGTGCGGCACGTCCGGCACGATCATGCCGTCGGCGCCGGCCGCGGCCAGGTCGGCGCAGAACCGCTCCTCGCCGTACGCCATCACGGGCCCCGCGTACGTCATCGGGATCAGCGGCACCGTGATTTGCCTCCGCAGCTCGCCGATCAGCTCCAGCGCCCGCGTCGCCGTCATCCCGTTTCGCAGCGCGCGCTGACCCGCTCGCTGCACCGTCGGCCCGTCCGCCAGCGGGTCCGAGAAGGGGACGCCGATTTCGATCGCCGTGGCGCCGCCCCGCACCGCCGCCTCCGCCAGCTCGACCGTGTCGTGGTCGGCCATCAGGTAGATGACCAGCGCCGGCGTCTCGATCCTCACGCCCGCGACTCCCGCTCCTCGACCGCGTCCACGTCCTTGTCGCCGCGACCCGACAGACCCACCACCACGACCTGGCCGGGCTGCGCCCGCCCCAGCGCCAGCCACAGCGCGTGTGCCGACTCCAGCGCCGGGATGATGCCCTCCCGCATGCACAGCAGGTGGAACGCCTCCAGCGCCTGCGCATCCGTGACCGGCGCGTACTCGGCGCGGCCCGTGTCCTTCAGCCAGGCGTGCTCGGGACCGACCCCGGGGTAGTCGAGCCCCGCCGAGATCGAATGCGTCTCCAGCACCTGGCCGCCCTCGTCGGCCAGCACATAGCTCTTGGAGCCGTGCAGCACCGACACGCGACCCTTAGACAGCGTCGCCGCCGTGCCGCTCTCGTCGCCGCCCGCCTCCGCGCCCAGCAGCCGCACGTCCGCGTCATCGATGAACGGATGGAACAGGCCGATCGCGTTCGAGCCGCCGCCCACGCAGGCAACGACCAGGTCGGGCAACCGTCCCTCGGCCGCCAGCACCTGCTCGCGGGCCTCGCGGCCGATCACCGACTGCAGCTCCCGCACCAGCACCGGGTAGGGGTGCGGCCCGGCCGCCGAGCCGATCAGGTAGTGCGTGTCCTCGACGTTCGTGATCCAGTCGCGGATGGCCTCGTTCATCGCGTCCTTGAGCGTGCCCGAGCCGGCCGTCACCGGGATCACCTCGGCGCCCAGCATCCGCATCCGCACCACGTTGGGGTGCTGCCGGCGGATGTCCTCCTCGCCCATGTAGACGTGGCAGTCCAGCCCGAACCGCGCGCACACCGTGGCGCTGGCCACGCCGTGCTGCCCCGCGCCGGTCTCGGCCACGATCCGGCGCTTGCCCAGCCGCTCGGCCAGCAGCGCCTGCCCGACCGCGTTGTTGATCTTGTGCGCGCCGGTGTGGTTCAGGTCCTCGCGCTTCAGGTAGATGCGGGCGCCATTCGCGTACTCCTCCAGCCGCTCCGCGCGGTAGAGCGGGGACGGCCGCCCCACGTAGTCGCGGGCCAGCAGGTCGAGTCGCTCGTGGAACGCCGGATTCGACCAGGCCGTCTCCCAGGCCGCCAGCAGCTCGTCCAGCGCTCCCATCACGGTCTCGGGCACGAAGCGGCCGCCGAAGTCTCCGAAGCGGCCGCGGGCGTCGGGCATGGTGGTCATGTGGCGTCCTTTGCGTTGCGGATGAAGCGGCGCATGCGGTCGGGGTCCTTGATGCCGGGCGAGCTCTCCACGCCGCGAGCGGTGTCGACGGCCCAGGGCCGCGCGGTGCGCACCGCCTCGGCGACGTTGTCGGGATCGAGGCTGCCGGCCAGGATCACGGGCGCGCGAACGCCGGCGGCCCGCAGCCAGTGCGCGCGCAGCGTCTCGGCGTCGGGGGCCGAGTCGCGGGGCAGGTCGAGCAACACCGGCACACCGTCCGGCAGGTCGCCCTCCGGCTCCTCTCGCATGCCGACGATCGTGCGGTTGTTCGGGTGGGCGAAGCGGCCGTACACCTGGACGAGGTCGAACTTGTCCCACGCATGCAGGTGGACGGCGGTGTCGGCGTAGACGACAACTGTGCGGATGCCGTCCGGCGCGCACGTGGCGAGTTGGCACGCCGCCGTGAACTCGACGCCACGCGGGCTTGACGGCACGACGATGAACCCGACCGCATCGGCGCCGGCCTCAACAGCCGCCGCGACGTCCTCGGCTCGCGTGATCCCACAGATCTTGACCAGCGTCTCAGCCACGCGGCACCCCCACCAGCTCCGCCAGCAGCAGCGGGTCGCGCATCAGCGCCGTTCCCACAAGCACCGCATCGGCGCCGGCGTCACGCGCCCGCTCCACGTCTTCGCGAGCGGACATGCCCGACTCGGCAACGCGGATCACGTCGTGCGGTAGCGACGACAGCAGCCCCAGCTGGCGGTCGCGGTCGATCTCGAGCGTCTCCAGGTCACGGGCGTTCACGCCCACCACGCGGGCGCCGATCGCAACGGCGCGGTCGATCTCCTCGCGCGAGTGCGTCTCGACCAGCGCGTCCATGCCGAGCAGCGCCGCCGTCTCCATCAGCCGCCGCGCCTCGTCGTCGCTGACCATCGCCAGGATCACCAGGATTGCGTCTGCGCCCGCCAGCCGCTGGGCGGCAACCTGCTCGGGGAAGACCGTGAAGTCCTTGGCAATGGCCGGGATCGAGACCGCCGCGCGGGCCTCGCGCAGGTGGTCGAGCGAGCCGGCGAAATCGCGCTCCGCGCACAGCACCGACATGCACGCCGCACCGCCCGCCTCGTAGCGCACCGCCGTGGCGGCTACGTCCGCGTCCGGCGCGATCGCACCCTGCGACGGCGAGCTGCGCTTGACCTCCGCCACCACCGTCACCGAGGGCCCGGCCGCCAGCGCCTCGGCGAAGCCACGCGTCGGCTCCGGCGCGTCGCGCCGGACGTCGCCCCCGATCCGGGCCAGGTAGCCGCTCATGCTTCCGCTCCGGCTCGGCTGCTCGTGAACGCGACCAGCCGCTCGAGGGTGGCGGTCGCGCGGCCGTCGTCGATCGCGTCGCGCGCGGCGTACACGCCCTGCTCGAGCGTCTCGCTCAGCCCGGCGACGTAGAGGGCGGCGCCGGCGTTCAGGATCACGGCGTCGCGTCGCGGCCCGGTCTCACCGTCGAACACGGTGCGGATGATCGCAGCGTTGGCCGAGGCGTCGCCGCCGCCCAGATCCTCCGGCGTTCCCGGCCCGGCGCCGAACTCGCGCGGGTCGACCGTGGTCACGCTGACCTGTCCGCCCCGCACCTCGGCCACCAGGTTCTCGCCGGTCGGCGTCAGCTCGTCCAGCCCGCCGGCGCCGTGGGCGACCAGCGCGTGCTCGGTGCCGAGCGCGGCCAGCACCTGCGCGATCGGCTCCACCAGCTCCGGCGCGTACACGCCCACCACCTGCCGCTGCGCGCCGGCCGGGTTCGTCAGCGGGCCCAGCACGTTGAACACCGTGCGCACGCCCAGCTCGCGCCTGACCGGACCGGCGTGGCGCATGGCCGGGTGGTGGGCCTGGGCGAACATGAAGCCGAATCCGACCTCGTCGATGCAGTCGGCCACGTCGGCCGGCGCCAGGTCGATGCGCACGCCCAGCGCCTCCAGCGCGTCGGCCGACCCGCTGCGCGACGACACCGCCCGGTTGCCGTGCTTGGCGACGTACGCGCCACCGGCGGCGGCAACCAGCGCCGCCGAGGTCGAGATGTTGAACGTGTGCGCGCCGTCGCCGCCTGTGCCGGCCGTGTCGACCAGCGTCTGGTGCTGCGGCCGCGCCGGCGTCACGTGGGCGCGCATGGCGCGGGCGCAGCCGGTGATCTCGCCCACCGTCTCGCCCTTCATCCGCAGACCCACCAGGAACCCGGCGATCTGGGCGGACGTGGCCTCGCCGTCCATCACCTGCATCATGGCCGCGTGCGCCTCCTCCGGCAGCAGGTCGCGCCGCTCCACCAGCGCGGCGATGGCGACGTCGATCACGCGGCCGCCCCCATCTGCAGGAAGTTCTCGATCAGCGTGCGGCCCTGGGGCGTCAGCACCGACTCGGGGTGGAACTGGACGCCGTGCACCGCCCGCTCGCGATGCCTCACGCCCATCACCTCGCCGTCCGGCGTGCGCGCCGTGACGACCAGCACGTCCGGCACCTCGATCGCCGCCAGCGAGTGGTAGCGGCCCGCCTCGAACGGGCTGGGCAGGCCCGCGTAGAGCGGGGAGGAGTCGTGGCTGACCTGGTCGGGCTTGCCGTGCATCAGCAGCGTGGCGCGATCGACGCGGCCGCCGTACATCTCGACGATCACCTGGTGCCCGAGGCACACTCCCAGCACCGGCAACCGCTCCGCGAACCGCTCGATCATCGCCTGCGAGACGCCCGCCTCGCGCGGCGTGCCCGGCCCCGGCGAGACGACCAGGTGGGTCGGCCCCCAGGCGTCGGCCTCGTCGGGCTCGATCGCGTCGTTTCGCTCGGTGCGCACCTCGGCGCCGGCCGAGGCGATGTAGTCGACCAGGTTGTAGGTGAACGAGTCGTAGTTGTCGATCACGAGCACCCTCACGGCCCGTACACCCCTGTCTCGGCCTGGTCGATGGCGGCGCCCAGGGCGGCCAGCTTGTTCAGGCACTCCTGGTGTTCATCCGCAGGGTCGGAGTCTGCCACGATCCCGGCGCCCGCCTGCAGGTACGCGACGCCGTCGCGCATGGCGATCGTCCGGATCGCGATGCAGGTGTCCATGTCGCCGCCGAAGCCGAGGTAGCCGATGGCGCCGCCGTAGGCGCCGCGGCGCCGGCGCTCCAGCTCCGAGATGATCTGCATCGCCCGCACCTTGGGCGCGCCCGACAGCGTCCCCGCCGGGAAGGTCGCGCGCAGCAGCGAGGCCGCATCCTGGTCCTCGCGCAGCTGGCCGAACACGTTCGAGACGATGTGCATGACGTGGGAGTAGCGCTCGACCACCATCGAGCGCGCCACGCGGATGCTGCCCGGCTGGCAGACGCGGCCCAGGTCGTTGCGGGCCAGGTCGACCAGCATCACGTGCTCGGCCCGGTCCTTCTCGGAGGCCAGCAGCTCGTTCGCCAGGGCGTCGTCCTGGGCGCGGTCGGCCGAGCGCGGCCGCGTGCCCGCGATCGGCCGCAGCTCGCAGGTGCCGTCCAGGTCGAGCCGGACGTGCACCTCGGGCGAGGAGCCGACCAGCTGGAACGCGCCGTTGTCGAGCAGGAACATGTAGGGAGACGGGTTGACGCCGCGCAGCGCCCGGTAGATCGCAAACGGCGAGGCGCCGGTCTGGCGGCGGAGGCGCTGAGAGGGGACGATCTGGAACGCATCGCCTGCGGCGATGTGCTCGCGCGCGGTCTCGACGGCCGCCATGTAGCGCTCGCGCGTGATCTCGCGGTGCGCGGCGCCCTCCGGCCGGGGCGCAGCCGCGGCCGCCGCGGGCGGCTTCGACAGCACCACCACCAGCCGCTCGACCGCCTTGCGCGGGCCGATCAAGGACATCGTGCGGCGGACGTGGTCGAACGCCACCACCGAGTCGGCCAGCATGAAGCGCATCAGCGGCAGACCCGCGTCGTCGGGGTGGGCCGGCGGCAGCGGCACCGGCTCCAGCTCTGTCGCCCAGTCGTAGCTGAGGTGGCCGACGGCGCCGCCCACGAACGGGGGGTCGCCGGGGCCGGGCCCGGGGCGGGTGGCGGTGAACGCCATCGCCTCCTCCAGCGAGTCGGTGGTTTCGCAGCCGGCCGCCAGGAAGCTGTGCCTGCCCACCTGCTCACCGCGCTCGACCGACTCCAGCAGGAATGCCGGTGTGCCCAGCGCCTCGCGCAGCAGCAGGTAGGCGCCGACCGGCGTCAGCAGGTCTGCGGGAAGCGTTCGGATGATGCGGTCGTCTGTCATTCGGGCAACAAAAAAGCCCCCCGCCGGATCCGGCGAAAGGCCTGTGCGAGGAGCGGGTGCCGCGGCGCAGCTAGCGGTCCGTACCTCGCGCGGGAATCCACCACCAGCTGCTGGGCTTGATCTGCATGGGAGTGGAAGTATGACCGGGCGGCGACGGCCGGTCAACCCGTTTGCGCCCCTGTGCTAGACCTCTTGCCAGTACACGCCACTGCGATCAGGGACTGATTTCATGCCACGAACCGTCATCCTGGGTGCCGCGCGCACCCCCTTCGGCCGCCTCGGCGGGGGCCTGGCGTCGCTGTCCGCGCCGCAGCTGGGCATCCATGCGGGCAGCGCCGCGCTGGAGCGGGCCGGCGTCAGCCCCGACCAGGTCGGCTACGTGGTGATGGGCGAGGTGCTGCAGGCGGGTGTCGGCATGATCCCTTCCCGTCAGGTGTCGGCCGGAGTCGGCTGCCCGGTCGGGGTCGGTTCCGACACGATCAACAAGGTCTGCGCCTCCGGCATGCGCGCGACCGCCTACGGCGACCTGCTGATCCGCTCCGGCGACCACGACGTGGTGCTGACCGGCGGCATGGAGAGCATGTCCAACGCCCCCTACCTGGTGCCCAAGGCCCGCTTCGGCTACACGATGGGCGACGGCGTGCTGGTCGACCACATGACCAGCGACGGCCTCACCTCCACCTTCACGCACCGGATCATGGCCGAGGAGAACTCGGTCGTCTCGTCCGAGATCGCGTGCTCGCGGGCCGATCAGGATGCGTGGGCGCTGCGCAGCCACGAGCGCGCCGTGGCGGCCCAGGACGCAGGACACCTGGCCGACGAGATCGTGGCCGTGACGGTGCCCGGCCGCAAGGGCGACACCGTGGTCGACGCCGACGAGGGCCCGCGCCGCGACACGTCGGCCGAGCGCCTGGCGGCGCTGAAGCCCGTGTTCAGCAAGGACGGCGCCACGACCGCCGGAAACGCGCCCGGGGTCAACGACGGCGCCGCCGCGCTGGTGCTGGCGTCGGAGGAGTGGGCCGGGGCGCAGGGGCTGACGCCGCTTGCCCGGATCCTCAGCGAGGGCCACGTCGCCGACGACTACCCCTACCTGGTGCGCACCCCGGCCGCGGCCGCGCGGGCGGCGCTGGAGCGGGCCGGCATGACCGTGGCCGACGTCGACCTGTTCGAGATCAATGAGGCCTTCTGCTCGGTGGTGCTCTCGACCATCGACCTGCTCGGGGCCGACGCCGACCGCTTCAACGTGCAGGGCGGCGCGGTCGCCTTCGGCCACCCGATCGGCGCCTCGGGAGCGCGCCTGGTCGGGACGCTGGTGCACCAGCTGCGGCGACGCGGCGGCGGGATCGGGCTGGCGGCGATCTGCTCCGGCGCGGCCCAGGGCGACGCGATGCTGATCGAGGTGCTGCCGGCATGAGCGAGATCCGGCGGATCACCGTGGTGGGAGCGGGCCAGATGGGGGCGGGCATCGCCCAGACGGCTGCCGTCGGCGGCTTCGACGTCACCCTCAGCGACGTGGCGCCGCGCCAGCTGGAGCAGGCGGTATCCGGCATCGAGGCGTCGCTGGCGAAGCTGACCGACAAGGGCCGCCTGGACGAGGCGACGCGCGACGCCGCGCTCGAGCGGATCCAGACGGCGGCCGAGCCGGCCGACGCCGACCTCCTGATCGAGGCCGCGACCGAGAACGTCGAGCTGAAGCTGCGCATCTTCGCCCAGCTGGACGAGGTGGCCGGGGACGCCGCCATCCTCGCCTCCAACACCAGCTCGATCCCGATCACCCGCCTGGCCGCGGCCACGAAGCGCCCGCAGCAGGTGGTCGGCATGCACTTCATGAACCCGGTGCCGCTGATGCAGCTGGTGGAGGTGATCCGCGGCCTCGAGACCAGCGACCAGACCGTGACCAGCGTGGTGGCCGCTGCCGAGGCGATGGGCAAGACGGTTGCCGAGGCCAACGACTACCCCGGGTTCATCTCCAACCGGATCCTGGTGCCGATGATCAACGAGGCCGTCTACTGCCTGATGGAGGGCGTGGGCGACCGCGAGTCGATCGACACGGTCATGAAGCTGGGCATGAACCACCCGATGGGCCCGCTCACGCTGGCCGACCTGATCGGCCTGGACACCTGCCTGGCGATCATGGAGGTGCTGCACGACGGGCTTGGGGACGACAAGTACCGCCCATGCCCGCTGCTGCGCAGCTACGTCGAGGCCGGCCGGCTGGGGCGCAAGTCCGGCCGCGGCTTCTACGAGTACTGAGACGGGAGCCTCGGCACCATCTGAGGCCATCCCTATCCTCTTGACCTAACAAACTTCTTACGCGGGTATCACCCGAACGGTGGAGTGTGACTTCCGGAGACGGGCGTAAGGTGAATCTCAAGGGCGGCGCGGCTCATGCCGGCTGCCGGGGGATCTGATGGGGCACGGACGCGACACCAAAGGCGACCGAGAGCGCCGTCACCACGTGGTACAGGAGCGTCTGCGGACGCACCTGGCGGTGACGAGCGCACTCGCCGAATCGCAGACGCTTGCGGAGGCTGCGCCGCGCCTGCTCGAGGTCGTCTGCCGGGGGCTCGACTGGGAGATGGGGGCGCTGTGGCGGGTCGACTCCGACGAGCAGGTGATCCGCTGCGTTGACCTCTGGCATATGCCGGGCACGCCGCTGATCGGCTTCTCGCTGGCCACGCGCCATGCGGCGTTCGCCCAGGGCGAGGGGCTGCCGGGCAAGGTCTGGCAGGATGGCACCCCGCTGTGGGTGCCCGACATCGGCGCGCACCCGGGTCAGCAGCGCGGGGCGCAGGCGGCGCGCGAGGACATCCACGCGGCGCTGGCGCTGCCGGTCACCGCATACGGCGAGGTGACGGGGGTGATGGAGTTCTTCAGCTCACGCGTGCGCGAGCCCGACGAGGAGCTGATGGCGCTGCTGACGGGGATCGGCAGCCTGGTCGGCCAGTTCATCCGCCACCGCGACGCCGAGCGCGACGTGCGCGCCAGCGAGGCGCGCAAGAGCGCGATCGTGAACGCGGCCTTCGAGTGCATCATCGGGCTGGATGCGCACGGGCGCGTGACCGAGTTCAATCCCGCGGCCGAGCTGACGTTCGCGCGTCCGCGGGAGGAGGCGTTGGGCCTCTCGGTCACCGATCTGCTGGTGGTCGACCGGTTGGACGAGCCGCACCGCGCCGACATCGATGCGCTGCTGGCGGGGCAGCTGCCGCGGCTGCTGGGCCTGCCCACCGAGGCCATCGGGCGGCGCAGCGACGGGCGCGAGTTTCCGGTGGAGCTGGCGATCACGCAGATCGACCTGCCCGGGCCGCCGTCGTTCACCGTCTACCTGCGCGACGTCACCGCCAGCCGCGCGGCGCAGGCGGCGATGCGCCACCTGGCCGCGATCGTCGAGACCACCAACGACGCGATCCTGTCCAAGACGCTGGGCGGCACCATCCTCACCTGGAACCGAGGCGCGGAGCTGCTCTACGGCTACGCGGCCGAGGAGGCGGTGGGGCGGGCGGCCGGGATGCTGGCCACCGAAGAGGGCGTCGACGAGATCGCCGACGTGCTCTCCCGCGTGGGGCGGGGTCAGCAGATCGATCAGTTCGAGACCGTGCACGTCCGCAAGGACGGATCGACGGTGGACGTGTCGCTGACGGTGTCGCCGATCGTCGACGACTCCGGCCAGATCGTGGCGGTGTCGGTGATCGCGCGCGACATCACCGAGCAGATGCGAGCGCAGGCGCAGATCGAGCACCTCGCATACCACGACCAGCTGACCGGGCTGCCCAACCGCTCGATGTTCCACGAGCACCTGGCGCTGGCGCTGGCGCGGGCCGATCGCCACCACTTCGGCGTGGCCGTGCTGTTCATCGACCTCGACAACTTCAAGCTGATCAACGACAGCTTCGGGCACGAAGCGGGTGACGCCCTGCTGCGCGACTTCGGGGCGCGGCTGAAGTCGGTCACGCGCGCCACCGACATCGTCGCCCGCCAGGGCGGCGACGAGTTCCTGGTGCTGGTGCCCGACCTCGAGCTGGACGGCGGCGAGACGATCGTGCCTCGTGCGCTGGAGGTGGTGTCGGCGATCGAGAACAAGGTGCGGAGCGTGCTGGAGACGCCGTTCCTGGTGGCCGACACGGACGTGCACGTGGGCCTGAGCATCGGCGTCAGCATCTACCCGATCGATGCCACCGACCGTGACGAGCTGCTGCGAAACGCCGACACGGCGATGTACATCGGCAAGGGCCTGATCGAGAACGAGGCGGCCGCGATCGAGCCGGGCAAGGCGCGCGGGCGGCTGGCGATGATGGGTGAGCTGCGCCGGGCCGTCGAGCGGGACGAGTTCGAGCTGCACTTCCAGCCGATCGTGGAGCTCGAGAGCCGGCGGCTGGTCGGGGCGGAGACGCTGGTGCGGTGGCGCGACAGCGATGGGCGGCTGGTGCTGCCCGAGCAGTTCGTGCCGCTGGCGGAGCGGTCGGGGCTGATCGAGCCGATGACGCGGCGGGTGATCGAGGGCGCCTGCCGGCAGGCGCGCGAGTGGAGCGACCAGGGTGCGGACCTGGTGGTCTCGTTCAACCTACCGCCCGGGCTGTGGGGGCCGAGCATCGTCGAGATGCTGCTGGACGCCACCGGGCGCGCCGGGGTCGACCCCAGCCGCATGATGATCGAGGTGACGGAGTCGACCGTGATGGTGCAGCCGGCCCGGGCCGCGCACACGCTGTCGCTGCTGCGCGCGCACGGCGTGCAGATGGCGATCGACGACTTCGGCAAGGGGCACTCGTCGCTGGAGCGGCTGCGGCAGCTGCCGGTCAGCACGCTCAAGATCGACCGGTCGTTCGTGGCCGATCTGCCACACGACCGCGGGGCGGCGGCGATCGTGGTGGCGATCATCCAGCTGGCGCACAGCCTCGACCTGCAGCCGCTGGCGGAGGGCATCGAGACGCAGCAGCAGCTCGACTTCCTACTCGAGCACGGGTGCGACCTCGGCCAGGGCTACCTGCTCGGCCACCCGGTGCCGGCGCGCGAGCTGGAGCTGACCAGCCGCCCCTAGCGTGCCGTGGCGCCGACCGCGGCCCCTGTGCGTGGCCGCCGCAGCCACGCCAGCGCGCGCCAGGCGAATGCCGCCCCGGCGGCCGACGAGGCCGCCGCCGTCAGCCACATCACGTCGTAGCCGGCGTGCTCGGCCACCAGCCCCGAGACCGGCGCGGCCAGCGAGCCGGCACCGAACACCATCGTCGATGCCACGCCCACCGCGCGCGCGGCCCGGTCGGGGCCGACCAGCTCCCCGGCGGTGACGTACAGCACCCCGTTCCAGCCAAAGCAGCCGAAGCCGAGCGCGACGGTGACGGGCACGGCCAGCACGACTCCGACGTGCAGCACCGGCCCCATCGCCAGCCCCGCGATCGCCGCCAGCATCCCGCATTCGACCAGGGTGCGCACCCGGCGGGTGCCGCGGCCGCGGTCGGCCATCCGGCCCCAGACCAGCCGGGATGCCGCGGCCGAGAGGTTCAGCACCACGAACAGCGCGCCCGCCTCGGCCTTGCCGAGGCCGTCGTCGCGGGCAGCGGCGACGATGTAGGTGAGCGACGCGCCGAGCGCGTAGACGTAGAGCAGGCCCACCACCAGCAGCGGCCGCATGCCGCGGGCGGTGAGCGCGCCGTCCAGCCGCATGCGCCGGGCGGCGCCGCCGCCGGCGGCCGACAGCCACGCGAACACGCCGGCGGTGGAGGCGGTGGCGAAGGCGGTCACGACCAGGGCCAGCCGCACGCCGCCGACGTGTGCCAGGAGCGGCAGCGCCACGGCCCCGATCGTGCCGCCCATCGGCACCGCCAGCTGGCGCCAGCCCAGGGCGATGCCGCGCCGCTCGGGCGGGAACTCGCGCAGCAGGCTGCTCATGCCGGCCACCGGGACCGCGGAGGAGCCGATGCCGGCCAGGAAGATAGCGGCGGCGAACAGGGCGGCGTTGGGTGCGACCGAGGCCGCCAGGTATGCGCAGAAGTTGATGGTCGCGCCGGCCAGGAGCACGGGACGGGCACCGAAGCGATCGACCAGCATGCCCGCCGGGATCAGCGCGACTGCGGAGCCGAGGCCCACGGCCGCGAACACGGCGCCAAACCCGGCCGGGCCCAGGCCGAACTTGTTCTGGATGTCCACGCCGATGGCGGGCAGGCCGAACTGCACGACCGAGACCGCCGCCTGGGCGATGACGGCGATGATCAGCGTCGTTCGCGGACGGGGGCTCATCGCGACACGGTAACCGGGTCTCGGCGAATGTATGCTCGGACCGGTGTCGGCGATCGAACGCACCCGTTGTCCGATCTGCGCGAGCGGGCAGCCGCTGGACGTGATCGCCGAGCTGGACGCCGTCTGGGTTTCGGCGCCGCCGGTCGCCGTGCTGCCGGGCTACGCGTGCGTTGTGGCCAGGCGCCACGTGGAGGAGCCGTTCCACCTGCCGGACAACGAGATGTTCGCCTTCTGGCGCGAGTCGATGGCCGTCGCTCGCGCGCTCAGCTCCCTGCTCGAGCCGCGGAAGATGAACTACGAGATCCATGGCAACTCGATTCCGCACCTGCACCTTCACCTGTACCCGCGCTTCCCCGGCGATCCCTTCGAAGGCCGGCCGATCGCCATGGACGCACCCGCCTTCACCCGCACGGCGGATGATCTCCGGCGGATGGCCGATGCGCTCGCCGCGGTGGGCCGCGGAACCTCCCAGACCGCCTGACCCGTGTCCGCGTGGGGAAGTACCCTGTGTGGCGATGGTTCGCCTCGACCGCATCTACACGCGCGCCGGCGACGCGGGTGAGACGTCGCTCGGCGACGGTGAGCGCGTGTCCAAGAGCTCGGCCCGGATCTGGGCCTACGGCACGGTCGATGAGACCGGCGCGGCCATCGGCGTTGCGATCGCCACCGGGTTGGAGCCGGCCTCCGCCGATCTGCTGCGCCGCGTGCAGAACGACCTGTTCGACCTCGGCGCCGATCTGGCGGTGCCGGTCGACACCGAGCGCGGCCACGGCAAGTCGCGGCTCCGCATCAGCGAGCAGCACGTGGCCGCCCTCGAGGCGGCATGCGACGAGCAGGGTGAGCGGCTCGCGCCCCTCACCAGCTTCGTGCTCTCGGGCGGCACGCCCCAGTCGGCGGCCTTGCACCTGGCGCGCACCGTCTGCCGCGGCGCCGAGCGCCACGTGGTTGCGTTGTCATCCGAGGCGACGGTCAACCCGCACGCGCTGTCCTACCTGAACCGGCTGTCCGACCTGCTGTTCATCCTCGCCCGCGTCCACAACGATGAGGGCCGTGGCGACGTGCTGTGGCAGCCCGGCGGCTCGCTGGCCTGAGCGTCAAGATTTTCCCAGCGGCGCACTAGGACAGCCGAAGGCGGGGTATATCCTGCCGACATGGCGACCGCCAGCGTCCCCGACCCAGACGGCGCAGCCGTAGAGCAGCACTCGACCATCTCCGGCATCCCGCTGGAGCCGCTGTATACTCCCGAGACGACGCCGATCGACTACGACCGCGACCTGGGCGATCCGGGCAGCTACCCGTTCACCCGCGGCGTCTACGAGTCGATGTACCGCGGCAGGACCTGGACGATGCGGCAGTTCGCCGGCTTCGGCACCGCCGAGGAGACCAACCGCCGGTTCCGCTACCTGCTCGACCACGGCCAGACCGGCCTCTCGACCGCCTTCGACATGCCCACGCTGATGGGCTACGACTCCGACCACGCCCGCGCGCTCGGCGAGGTCGGCCGCGAAGGTGTCGCCGTCGACACCCTGGCCGACATGGAGGACCTGTTCCGGGGCATCCCGCTCGACCAGGTCACCACCTCGATGACCGTGAACGCGCCGGCCGCGATCGTGCTCGCCCAGTACGTGTGCGTGGCGGAGCGGCAGGGCGTCGCCGCCGAGCGGCTGGGCGGCACCATCCAGGCCGACATCCTCAAGGAGTACATCGCCCAGAAGGAGTGGATCTTCCCGCCGGAGCCCTCGATGAGGCTGATGATCGACATGATCGAGTGGTGCACCCGCACCATGCCGCGCTGGCACCCGGTGTCGATCTCGGGCTACCACATCCGCGAGGCCGGAGCGACCGCGGCCCAGGAGCTGGCATTCACGCTGGCCGACGGGTTCGCCTACGTCGAGCACTCGATCGCGCGCGGGCTGGACGTCGACGAGTTCGCGCCGCGGCTGTCGTTCTTCTTCAACGCGCACATCGACTTCTTCGAGGAGATCGCCAAGTACCGCGCGGCCAGGCGGATCTGGGCGAGGGTGCTGCGCGACCGCTACGGCGCCAAGACCGAGCGCGCGCTGCTGATGCGCTTCCACACCCAGACCGCCGGCGTCTCGCTGACGGCCCAGCAGCCCCAGGTGAACATCGTGCGCACCGCCATCGAGGCGCTGGCGGCGGTGCTGGGCGGCACCCAGTCGCTGCACACCAACAGCTACGACGAGGCGCTTGCCCTGCCCACCGAGCACGCCGCGCGCCTGGCGCTGCGCACCCAGCAGGTGATCGCACACGAGACCGGCGTGACCAGCATCGCCGACCCGCTGGGCGGCTCGTGGCTGGTGGAGTCGCTGACCGACGAGCTCGAGCGCCAGGCCTACGACTACTTCGACCGCATCGACCGGCTGGGCGGCGTCGTGGCTGCGCTGAACGAGAACTTCTTCCAGCGCGAGATCGCGGAGGCCAGCTTCCAGTTCCAGCAGGAGGTGGAGTCGGGCCGGCGAGCGATCGTGGGCGTGAACTCGTTCACCGAGGGCGACGACCAGCCGCTGGAGACGCTGCAGGTGCCGTTCGAGGTCGAGGAGCGACAGGTGGCGCGCCTGCGGGGCGTGCGCGACGATCGCAGCCAGGTCGCGGTGGACGCGGCGCTGGCCGATCTGCAGCGGGCCGCGGCCACGGACGAGAACGTGATGCCACACCTGATCGAGTGCGCCCGGGCCTACGCCAGCGAGGGCGAGATCTGCGACGCCCTGCGATCGGTGTGGGGCGTGTACCGCGAGACGCCCGTGTTCTAGGGTTGGCGCCGTGGACGCCTACGAGATCGCAGAGGTCGAGGCCGACCGCGTGGCCGCGGGCCGGCTCTACCAGGAGTTCCTGCGCGTGCCCGCGATCAGCGCCGGGCTGTACGTGCTGGAGGCGGGCGCGGACGACCCGCAGGGGCCGCACCAGCAGGACGAGATCTACTACGTGATCGCCGGGCGCGCGCAGATCCAGGTCGACGGCCAGGATCGCGCGGTGCAGGCCGGGTCCGTGGTGTTCGTCGCCAAGCACGTCGAGCACCGCTTCCACTCGATCGAGCAGCGGCTGGAGCTGCTGGTCGCGTTCGCGCCCGCCGAGACCGAGTGACTCCCGTACCTGGTGCGCTGGGTAGACTCGCAGACGAGATGGACCGCCCGATTCGAGTCGTCGTCGCGAAGCCCGGCTTGGACGGGCACGATCGCGGAGCAAAGATCATCGCCCGCACCCTGCGCGACGCGGGCATGGAGGTGATCTACACGGGCCTGCACCAGACGCCGGAGCAGATCGTCGAGACCGTGATCCAGGAGGATGCCGATGCGGTTGGCCTGTCGATCCTGTCGGGGGCCCACATGACGCTGGTGCCGCGCATCATGGAGCTGCTGAGGGAGCAGGGCGCCGACGACGTGCTGGTGGTGCTCGGCGGCACCATCCCGGCCGATGACATCCCGGTGCTGAAGGAGCAGGGCGTGGCCGAGGTGTACACGCCGGGGGCGCCCACCGCCGAGATCGTCGACTTCCTCGAGACCAGGCTGGCGTCCTGATGGCGGGCCTGCGGATCGTCGCGGAGGGCCGTGTATCCGTCGTCACGGTGAACCGGCCGGACGTGCTGAACGCGCTCAACACGGCGCTGCTGGAGGAGCTGCTGGCGACGCTCGAGGACCTGGGCAGCGACCCCGCCTGCGGCGTGATCGTGGTGACCGGTGCCGGCGACCGCGCCTTCATCGCCGGCGCCGACATCAAGGAGATGGACGGAAAGACGCCGCTCGAGGCGCGCGACTACTCGGAGCTGGGGCAGGAGATCGCGCACAAGCTGGAGACGATGCGCAAGCCCACGATCGCGGCGGTTAACGGCTACGCGCTGGGGGGCGGCTGCGAGATCGCGCTGGCCTGCGACGTGCGGCTGGCCAGCGAGAACGCCCGCTTCGGGCAGCCCGAGATCAACCTCGGCATCATCCCCGGATGGGGCGGCACGCAGCGGCTGGCCCGTGCCACCAACATCGGCTACGCCAAGGAGCTGATCCTGACCGGGCGCATGGTGGATGCGGCCGAGGCGCTGGAGCGGGGGCTGGTGCAGCACGTCTACCCGAGCGCCGAGCTGATGCCGCGGGTGATGGAGCTGGCGCAGCAGATGGCATCGAAGAGCCCCGTGGCGCTCTACTACGCGAAGGAGTCCACGAACCGTGCGCTGCACGGTGACATCGGCGGCAACCTCGTGCACGAGGCGGATCTCTACTCGCTGATGTTCTCGACCGACGACGCCCGCGAGGGACTGCGCGCGTTCGTCGAGAAGCGCACGCCGACGTTCATCGGCAAGTAAGGCAACCAGCATACGAAGCAGGGGGAGAGGGTTGAACATCGCAGTCTGCGTGAAAGAGGTGCCGAGCGCGACCAGCGCGAAGCGGCTCGACGCGTCCACACACCGGCTCGACCGGTCGGGCGACAGCGAGCTGAATCCGTTCGACGTGCACGGCCTGGAAGAGGCGATCAAGCTGCGCGAGGCGGGCCATGAGGTGGAGGAGATCGTGGCCGTCTGCATGGGCCGCGAGAATGCTCAGCGGCCGCTGCAGAAGGCGCTGGCGCTGGGCGCCGACCGAGTCGTGCTGCTGACCGATCCGGCGCTGGCGGGGTCCGACATCAGCGGCACCGCCTACGCGCTTGCGACGGTGCTCGAGGGGCAGAACGCCGATCTCGTGATCCTCGGCCAGCAGGCGTCGGACGCCGACTGCTACGTGATGGCGGCGGCGGTGGCCGACCACCTGCGCAGGCCGTTGGTGACGCAGGTGGCGTCGCTGTCGCTGGAGGGCGGGACGTTGCGCGCGAAGCGCCAGACCGAGCACGGCTACGACGTGATCGAGGCGCCGCTGCCGGCGGTGATCTCGGTGTCGGATGCGATCAACACGCCGCGGCTGCCCTCGATCAAGGCGATCATGGGCGCCAAGAAGAAGCCGACCGACCAGGTCTCTGCCGCGGACGCCGGGATCGACCCGTCGCGGGTGGGGGAGGCCGGGGCGCAGAGCGTGGTGCGCAGCGTGTCGCCGCCGCCGGCGAAGCAGGAGGGCCGGCGGATCGAGGATACGGGCGGAGACTCGGCCGGTGCAATCGTCGAGTTCCTGGCCGAGAGGGGCGTGATCTAGATGGCGACGATCGTGTTCATGGATCACGACGAGGGCGCGTTCAACCCGAACAGCCTGGGCGTGCTGGCGAAGGCCGCATCGCTGGGCGGTGAGGTGACCGCGTTCGTGGGCGGCTCCGGCATCGACGACGCCTGGGCGGGCGGGCTGGGCGCGTACGGCGCGTCCAAGGTGCTGGTCGCCGACGACGCAGCGCTGGCGGGCCTGCCGCAGCCGCTGGTGGATGCGCTGGAGCCGCACGCGCGCGAGGCTGACGCGGTGCTGTTCGGCGCCGGCGTCGTTTCGGCCGACGTGGCCGCCGGGCTGGCGGCGCGGGTGGGCTCGGGCATCAACTGCGAGACGACCGACTTCACGCTGGGCGACGGCGGCGCGGTTGCGGTGCGACCGGCACTGGGCGACACGGTGATGGTCGAGTCGACCTTTTCGTCGTCTCCGGCGATCATCCTGGGGCGGGCGAACGCCTTCGCTTCGGAGCCGACCGGGTCGGGCACGGCGCCGGTGGAGCGGGTCGAGGTGACGGTGCAGGAGTGGTCGTCGGCGGCGCGCATGGCCGGGCGCGAGCAGGCCGAGACGGGCGGAGTCGACATCACCGAGGCGGACGTGCTGGTGGCGTTCGGCCGCGGCATCGGTGGGCCCGAGAACATCCCGGTGGTGGAGCAGTTGGCCAAGGCGCTGGGCGGTGAGGTGGCGGCGACGCGGGCCGTGGTCGACGCGGGCTGGACCTCGTACTCGATGCAGGTGGGGCAGACCGGCAAGACGGTGTCGCCAAAGCTGTACGTCGCCTGCGGCATCTCGGGGGCGATCCAGCACAAGGTGGGGATGGCCAACGCCGGCGTGATCGTGGCGATCAACAAGGACGTGAACGCGCCCATCTTCGAGTTCGCCGACCTGGGCGTGGTCGGGGACGTGCTGACGGTGATGCCGAAGCTGACGGAGGCGCTGGCCGCCCGGTAGCGGCTCGCTGCGATCGTCACGATCGTGCGCTAGTGTCCGGCCATGGCCGATCGGCGGATCCTTGTGGTCGCCAACGAGACCGTGGCCGGACGCGAGCTGCTCGATGACCTGCGCGCTCGCGCGGCGGACGGGGCCGAGGTGCTGGTCGTCGCGCCGGCGCTGAACACGCGGCTGCGGCACCTGTTCGCGGACGTGGACAAGGCGCGCGAGGGTGCGGAGCATCGGTTGGCCGAATCGATCGAGCACCTGCAGGCGAGCGGCATCCAGGCGCGCGGGGCGGTGGGCGACAGCGACCCGGTGCGGGCGATCGAGGACGCGCTGTTCGAGTTCGACGCCGACGAGATCGTGATCTCGACGCACCCGCGGGAGCGGTCGAACTGGCTGGAGAAGAAGACGGTCGAGCGGGCCGAGGAGAAGTTCGACGTGCCGATCACGCACGTGGTGGTCGACCTGGAGCGGGACTGGGCCGAGACCGGGTAGCCTCGCCGCCGTGAGGTTGCCGGTGCTCGAGACGGAACGGTTGCGGGTGCGCCCGCTTTCCGTGGGGGACGCCGAAGCGGTGCAGGCGGTATCGGGTGAGCCGCACCCGGGCTGGCTGGAGTGGACGGCGGCCACCTACGGCCAGCTGGAGGCGCTGCGCCAGCCACCGTACGGCGAGCGGGCGATCTGCCTGCGCGACGGCGGCGAACTGGTGGGAATGGTGGGGGTCGTGCCGTCGATGGGGCCGTTCGGCCAGCTACCGGGCTTCGGCGGCGCGATCGGGCCGGCCGACCGTCTGCGTCCCGAGGTCGGGCTGTACTGGGCGGTCGCGCCCGAGCACCGCGGCAACGGCTACGCCACCGAGGCGGCGCGGGCCGTGATCGACCACGGCTTCGCCGAGCTGGGCCTGGCCCGGATCGTCGCCACCACCGAGCGCGACAACCTGGCGTCGATCGCGGTCATGCGGCGGCTGGGCATGCGCGTCGAGCAGAACCCGCTGCCCGAGCCGCACTGGTTCCAGGTCGTGGGCTGGCTGGACGCGCCCGTCACGGCCGCGTAACGCCGCGGTCACGCAACACCTGCGCCTGGCACCGGTGTTGCATTCGTGACAGGCGATGCGACGTCCCGGCAGCCCGCCTGCGGAGCCAGATCCGGCAACATGCGGTGACAGCTCCCGTTGCGCCCGCGCCACGTGCCCGTGAACCGCGCCACAGTTCGGTTGCAGCCGGTCGGCGCAACACCTGCGCCTGGCACCGGTGTTGCATTCGTGGCAGCCGTTGCGAGCCGATTACCCGCCCGCGTCGTGGTTGGCGTAGGCCGTGAAGCACCCAGACGATCGCCGAACGAAGAGGGTCGTGTAGTCCCCGCTTGAAGGTTGGTCGAACGACCATGCGTATACCGGGGAGCCGCCCACGCCGATCGCACTTGTCAGTGAGTCGACCCGCGTGAACGTGCGCCGAGTCTGCTGCGTTCGATACCACCAGTCCCGGGAGTGGCAGCCATCGTCCCGATCGAACGTCCACCGGCCCCGCTCGGGATGATCAGGGAGTCGCTGCGGGTAGGGCCACTCGTACCCCAGGCCCGGCGCCACGGCGGCGTACCCGGCCAACACCACTACGACGGCGGCAACCACGATCATGATCCGGCGCCGCACGACCGCTACATGTTCGAGTATTCGGGGCCGCTGCCGCCCTCGGGCGGCGTCAGCCGGCCGCCCTTGGCGGTGATCGCCCCGCACTGCACGCAGTTCGACGGCGCCAGCTTCAGCTGCACGGTCGGCCCGCCGTCATCGCGGCCGATCTCGTAGACCGCCGCCGGGCACATCGCGATCCACGCCTCGGCCACCTCTCGCGGCACGTTCTCCTGGATGCGGATGTGGTTCGGCTGGTCGTCCCTGCTGCGGTTGCCCGACAGGAATACGCTCGAGAGCTTGTCGAACGTGAGCTTTCCATCCGGCGCCGGGTACACCCGCTTGCCCGGGTGCGGCTCGACCGCCGCCTCTGCGTCGCCGTGGAACTTCCAGTTGCCGGGCGGCAGCGCACCGCCGCTGATGTCCATCAGCCCGCCGATCGGCCCGCCCACCGCAAACCCCTTGCCCAGCGCCTGGCGCATGTTCCTGACCTTCTTGAGGTCGCTCCAGATGTGGCTCGCCTGCACTCGCTGGTCGTACCCCGCCAGCGCGTCCGGCGTCGAGAGATCCTGCCCCGCCTTCAGCTGCTCGTAGATCGCCTCGGCCGCCAGCATCCCCGACCGCATCGCGTAGTGGATCCCCTTCAGCTTGGGCACGTTCACGAACCCCGCGCTGTCACCCGTCAGCACAGCCCCCGGCATCGACAGGCTCGACGGCAGCGCCAGGAACCCGCCCTCCGGGATCGTCTTCGCGCCCCAGCCGATCCGCTCGCCGCCGTCCAGCAGCTGCCGCACCAACGGGTGCGTCTTGAACAGCTGCAGCGAATCGTGCACCGACAGCGTCGAGTCGCGGTAGTCCAGCCCCAGCACCAGCCCGATCGCCACCATGTCCGGCCCCATCGGGTAGATGAAGCTGCCGCCGATCTCGCGATCCTTCCGCGTCGTCCGAAACGGCCAGCCCAGCGTGTGGATCACGTGGTCGAGCGGCTTCGCCACCCGCCACACCTCCTTCACGCCCAGGCTCCACGCCTGCGGGAACTCGCCCCTCAGCCCGAACTGCTCCATCGCCGCCCGTGCCAGGTGACCCTGCGTCCCCTCTGACAACACCGTCGCCTGGGCGTGCACCTCGACCCCCGGCTCGTACGACCCGAGCGGTTCGCCCTCACGCCCCAGCCCCTTGTCGCCTGTCTTGACACCGCGCACCGCCCCATCCGCCACCAGCAGCCGCTGTGCGTCCGTCTCGGGCAGCACCATCGCTCCCAGCTGCTCCGCCAGCTCCGCCATGTGCCGTCCCAGCTGCGAAAGCGAGAACACCAGGTTGCCCTTGTTGTGGAACGGCGGCGGCGTCGGGATCCGCACCTCGAACGACTTGCTCATCAGGTAGACGGCTTCCTTCGTGACCGGCCCGAAGCAGCCCGGCAGCGCCGCCACGTCCTCGCCCGGCAGCAGATCGCGCAGCGCCGACGGATTCACCACCGCGCCCGACAGCAGGTGCGCTCCCACCACCCGTCCCTTGTCGAGCACCGCGATCGGCGTCTCGCCCAGCCGCTCCGCCGTCGCCGGGTCCTCGCCCAGCAGCTGTCCCAGCCGGATCGCACCGGCCAGCCCCGCCGGGCCGGCCCCGACGAAGACCACGCCCACGTCGATGCGCTCGTCTTCCTCCGCCTCCGGAGCCTGGACGAACTCGCCCACCTTGACCGGAGGTGGGTATGCGCTCGGGCGCCGTGCTGCCATGCCGGCGATGCTACCCGAGCCCGCTCGGCGAATGCGCGGCTACCGCCGCCGCGGCCGTGCCACCAGCTCGCCGCCGCAGTTCGGGCACGTGTGCTGCATCTGCTCGGCGCAGTCCGGGCAGAACGTGCACTCGAAGCTGCAGATCCGTGCGTCGTCGCCGTGCCCCAGCGGGGCGTCGCACCGCTCGCAGACGGCTCGCATCTCAAGCGCCATGCGGAGAGGATACGCTCCAGCGCCATGCAGCCGATCGACCTTCGCTCCGACACCGTCACCCGTCCCACCCCCGCCATGCGCGAGGCGATGGCCACCGCCGAGGTCGGCGACGACGTCTGGGGCGACGACCCCACCGTGATCGAGCTCGAGCGCGAGGTGGCGGCCGTGCTCGGCAAGCAGGCGGCCCTCTACGTCCCCTCCGGCACGATGGGCAACCAGATCGCGATCCGTTGCCAGACCAGGCCAGGCGACGAGATCCTGGTGCACGAACTGGCTCACGTGATCGTCCACGAGGCCGGAGGCGTGGCGGCGTTGTCGAGCGTGCAGACGCGCATGATCGCCGGCGAGCGCGGCCTGCCCGGCCCGGATCAGCTGGAGCCGTGGCTGCGCGACCCGGCCGACGAGCACCACGCCCGCCAGCACCTGATCTGCATCGAGAACACGATCGGCGAACAGGGCGGCCTGATCTTCCCGCAGGATCGGATCGACGCCATCGCCGCCTTCGCTCACGAGCGCGGCATGCGACTGCACATGGACGGTGCCCGGCTCTGGAACGCCGCCGTCGCCTCCGGAAGCGACCCCGCCCGGATCGTGCGCGACGTCGACTCAGTCTCGGTCTGCTTCTCGAAGGGGCTGGGCGCCCCGGTCGGGTCGGCCGTCGTCGGCGACGCCGAGCTGATCGAGACCGCCCGGCGCAACCGCAAGCTGCTGGGCGGCGGCATGCGCCAGGCCGGCATCATCGCCGCCGGCGCCCTCCACGCCCTCCGCCACCACGTCGACCGCCTGGCCGACGACCACGCGAACGCCCGCGCCCTGGCCGAGGGTCTGGCCGGCTGTCGTCGCCTGCAGGTCGACCCGGGGAGCGTTGAGACCAACATCGTGTTCGGCGCCGTCCCGGCCGGCGAGAACGCCGCGGCGCTGGTCGCCGAGATGGGGGAGGCCGGCGTGCTGTGCGCCGATCTCAGCCCCCGCACCGTGCGTTTCGTGACCCATCTGGATGCCGGCGAAGACGCCGTTTCGGCCGCCGTGAAGCGCTTGCAGCCGCTGCTACAGTGAACGTATGAAGACTGAGATCCATCCCGAATATGTGGTCGCCCGGGTGCACTGCTCGTGCGGCAACGAGTTCCTGACGCGTTCGACCAAGCCCGAGCTGTCGGTCGAGATCTGCTCCGAGTGCCATCCGTTCTACACCGGCAAGCAGAAGCTGGTGGACACGGGCGGTCGCGTCGAGCGCTTCCGCCGCCGCCAGGCCCGCTCGTCCTCCTAGCACGTAACGCCGGCGCTCATTGCGCGCCTGCGTCGTGCCGACAATGATTGCGAAGATGAGCGCGAATGTCGGTGGTCAGGCGGTTCTCGAAGGCGTGATGATGCGCACCCCGTCGTCGTGGTCCGTCGCGGTGCGGCGGCCGGACGGCGGCGTCTCGTGCGTCAGCAACCCGGTCACCAGCCCTGCCTCGCGCCGCCGCTGGCTGCGGCTACCCGTGATCCGCGGCGTCGTGGCATTGGGCGAGTCGCTGGCGATCGGCTTCCGGGCGCTCGCCATCTCTGCCAGCGTCGCGTCCATCGAGGAGGGCGACGACGGCGTGCCCACGGGCGAGATCACCCGCGGCCAGATGATCTTCGCCTTCGCGGTTGCGATCGGCTTCACCGTGATCGTGTTCAAGGTCTCGCCGGCGATCCTGACCGACCTGCTGCCAATCCACAACACGATCCTGTTCGTGCTGGTCGAGGGCGTGATCCGGGTGTCGCTGCTGATCGGCTACCTCTACGTGATCGGCCTGATCCCCGACCTGAACCGCGTCTTCCAGTACCACGCGGCCGAGCACAAGGCGATCAACGCCTACGAGGACGGCGCCGAGCTGACGCCCGAGCGCGTCCAGACCTACTCCAAGATCCACCTGCGCTGCGGCACCGCGTTCCTGCTGTGGGTGATGGTGATCGCCGTGTTCGTATTCGCGCTGGTGGGCCGCCCGGCCTGGCCGGTCCTGATCGCGTCGCGGGTGCTGCTGTTGCCCGTGATCGCGGGGCTCGCCTACGAGCTGATCCGCTTCGGCGCCCGGCACCCGGACAACCCGATCGTCCGCAAGCTGCTGGCGCCGGGGCTGTGGCTGCAGTCGCTGACGACGCGCGAGCCGACGCTCGACCAGGTCGAGGTCTCGATCAACGCCCTCCGCGACGTGCTGGCGGCGGAGGAGCGGTCGCAGGCCGAGCGCGGCGTGAGCCGCGTCGAAGTCATGGCGTAGCCCCCGCTCGGTATCCTCCATTCCACCATGGAACCGCTGGTCGCCGAGATCGAACGCAGCTTCGCCGAGCTGGAACGCCAGCTGGGCGACCCTGAGCTGATCGCCGACCAGAAGCGCTATGCCGACGTCGCCCGTCGCCACAAGCAGCTCTCCCGCGCCCGCGACATGGCCCGCCGCTGGCGTGAGCTGACCGCCCAGCAGGCGGAGGCCGACGAGATGCTGTCCGACGGTGATGAGGAGATCCGCGCGCTTGCCCAGGAGCAGCTGAACGAGGCCCGCAACGAGCTGCCGGAGCTCGAGGAGGAGCTCCGCGCCGAGATGCTGGAGCGCGATCCCGCCGACGACAAGGACGTGATCGTCGAGCTGCGGGCCGGCACCGGCGGCGACGAGGCCGCCCTGTTCGCGGGCGACCTGTACCAGATGCTGAACCGCTACGCCGAGTCGCTGGGCTTCAAGACCGAGACGCTGACCGTGTCCGGCGGCGACGCCGGCGGCTTCCGCGAGCTGGCCTTCGAGATCCGCGGCGATGCCGCCTACTCCATCTTCAAGTACGAGAGCGGCGTGCACCGCGTCCAGCGCGTGCCCCAGACCGAGTCGCAGGGACGCATCCACACGTCCACGGCAACGGTCGCGGTGCTGCCCGAGGCCGAGGACGTCGACGTCGAGATCGGCCCGAACGACTTGCGCATCGACGTCTACCGGGCCGGCGGCCACGGCGGCCAGTCCGTGAACACGACCGACTCGGCGGTGCGCATCACGCACCTGCCCACCGGCCTGGTCGTCACCTGCCAGGACGAGCGTTCCCAGCTCCAGAACAAGGAGCGGGCGATGAAGATCCTGCGCGCGCGGCTGTTCGAGATGTACCGCGAGCAGGCCCAGCAGGAGGCCTCGGCGGCGCGGCTGTCGCAGATCGGCACCGGCGAGCGCAGCGAGAAGATCCGCACGTACAACTACCCGCAGAACCGCGTTACCGACCACCGCATCAACCTCACCGTGCACAACCTGGAGAGCGTGCTGGCCGGCAACCTGGGGCCGTTCACCGACGCCCTGTCGGCCGAGGAACGACGCCTGAAGCTGGCGGCAGCGGCGGCGTGATCAGCCTGGCGGAGGTGCTCCGCCGCTCTACCGGCTACCTCGAGCAGCACGGCAGCCCGACCCCTCGCCTCGACGCCGAGCTGCTGCTGGCGCACGGCCTGGGCCTTTCCCGGATCGAGCTCTACACCCAGTACGAGCGCCAGCTCGACGACGACGAGCTGGCCGCCTGCCGGGAGCTGGTGCGGCGCCGCGGCCTGCGCGAGCCGGTGGCCTACGTGATCGGCAGCTGGGGCTTCCGCGGCCTCGATCTCGCGGTCGATGCGCGGGTGCTGGTGCCGCGCCCCGAGACGGAGCTGCTCGTCGACCGCTGCCTGGAGCTGCTGGAGCGCGTCGAGCGCCCGCGCGTCGTCGACGTCGGCACCGGCTCCGGCGCGATCGCGCTGTCGCTCAAGTCCGAGCGCCCGGACGCCGAGGTGGTCGCCTGCGACATCTCCCAGGATGCGCTGGACGTGGCCGCCGCCAACGCGGCGCGGCTGGGCCTGGACGTCGAGCTGCACCGCTCCGACCTGCTTGCGCAGGTGCCGGGTGACGGCTTCCGGTTGGTCGTCTCGAACCCGCCGTACGTGTCGGAGCGGGAGATGGCCGACCTGGAGCCGGAGGTGGCCGAGCACGAGCCGCGGCTGGCGACGGTGGCCGGCCCGGACGGACTCGAGGTCTACCGGCGGCTGCTGCCGGAGGCCGCGGTGCGGCTGGTGGACGGCGGCAGCCTGGCGCTCGAGTGCGGCAGCGGCCAGGCCCACGCGCTGGTCGCCGAGCTCGCCGCCGCGGGGTACGGACCGGCGGGGATCGATCCCGACCTGGCCGGCATCGAGCGGGTGGTGTGGGCGCCGTGGCGGTAATCGTCCCGCCCGATGCGGCGCGGCTGCTGGCCGGGGGCGGTCTGGCG
>Ga0207687_10000500_pt1 | contig 26443 bp, 22 predicted proteins | sample KBSM54metaG_FD_184399 | JGI IMG/M metagenome (GOLD analysis project Ga0207687, IMG submission 184399) | Miscanthus rhizosphere microbial communities from Kellogg Biological Station, Michigan, USA - KBS M5-4 metaG (SPAdes) (version 2) | ecosystem: Host-associated > Plants > Roots > Rhizosphere >...
CCTCGGCCAAGGTCCATTCATCGTGCCACTGCGTGCCGTTGCCCTGGGTCGTTTCGACCACCAGTTTGTTGCCTTCCATCTTGCCCGTGGCCTTGGCATCCTTCCAGACACCTTCGGTCATGGTGACTTCCTGTCCCTGGGTGGGATATTGACGCAGGATCACCATACCGCTCTTCTGCGTCTCTTCCATGTACACGACGCCGTCCTTATAAGTCAGCTTGCGGATCTGTCCGCCCTCCTCACCCTTCCAGGTGCCGTTGAACTTCGAGGCATCTTGCGCCATCAGCATAAACGCGGTCACGCCCAGCGCAACCATGGTCATGAACATTACTTTCTTCAAAGGGTGTTCTCCTTTCGATGGAAGCGCGCTGGACGACCGCTCCTCGTACGGGGCCGTTCTGGAGCGGGATTACTTCTTCTCGGCCGCTTTGGGGTGCGTGCGCTCGAAACGCGACGTCTCGATGTAGTTCCGGACGGCGGTATTGCCCTCGTGGCACGAGTATTCGTACATCTCGTACTTGTTGTCGAGATACATCGGATACGCCACGGTGTAAGAACCCGTGGCCAGGACCGTCGGGTCCTCCACCTTCATCGTGAACTCAATGGTATCCGGAGCCACCCGCGTGAACCGCTCCGTGATCTTCATGTTCGGGGTCTCCGGCTGGAGCGGGCCGGGTGATCCGGGAACGCCTGCGCTGGTATGTCCCACCAGGCCGTTAAAGTTCTTCGTCTCGACCACCAGGGTGTTGCCTTCCCAGTGACCGCGTGATTCGCCCAGCCACTCCTTAATCTCAGAATCTAGTGGCGGCATACCGATGGGGACGACGCGGACCTCGTGGGCCATTTCGACCAGGATCATCACATAGCCCGGGGACTGCATAATGCGGATGCCGTTGTTGTAGTTGCGCGGCTCCATCGAAACGGGCATGCCGCGGGTAATGCAGCGGTCCCATGCGCTGAAGTCTTCGATGGCGTCGAATACGGTCTGACCAGGTTTGTAGCTGCTCTTCATCTCCGCCTGAAGCTTCTTGCCGTATTCGGTGAGCTCGGGAAACTGGCCATCTTTCGGATCGACGATCAGTGACATCTGGTGCATGAGCCTGTCCGGGTAATCCCTGTCCGGAACTGGTCCGGTACCGCGGGCGCGAGCCGTCAAGGCGGCGAATTCCTGGTCGGTCCTGTACAGCCGGTCGCCGTACTGCTTCGGCCGCGTAAGAGGCACGGCGATCAGATGGTTGATGGGCCAGATGCCCTGCAGGTCGGGGTCGCCCCAAGGCGTCTTCGGCGGCGCGTAGTTGGCGACGGGCTTCACATCGTACGCCCAGAGCTGTCGTTCCTTTGCGGTTCCGGGCTCAGGAGGTGGCGCCGGGGCTCCTCCGCGTCCGCCGCGGCCCGCGTTTTGGCCGAACCCTACTGCGATGCTGATTACGCCGAGAGCCAGAATCCGTTTGGTCATTTTAAAACTCCTCCCCTATATACGGCAGGGTCCGCAAATCAATATTACATTAGTCTTGCCGAGAACATCCAGGCCAAGCGTGTTATTCTGTGAGGCGAAATCAACGGCGTACAATAGGGAGTAGATGATGCGAAATCGATTCATCGGCGCGATAGCCATGGCGGCGCTGATGTCAGTCGCGCAAGCGCAACAAGCGCAGCCGGCCGGGCAAGCGAAACAAGCCGCAAAACAAGTTCAGCCGGCCCAGGGAGCGCAACGCCCGGCACGTCCCGCTACGATTGGCGGCCATCCGAACCTTAATGGCGTCTGGCAGGCGCTGAACACCGCCAACTGGAACCTGGAAGCGCATTCGGCGCAAGGCCTTGACGACTTCTGGGGCTTAGGTGCGATTGCCGCGATCCCGGCGGGCAAGAGCGTCATTAAGGGTGACGGGAAGATCCCGTACCTGCCGAAAGCGCTCGAGCAGCGCGACAAGAATCGCGCGGCATGGCCAGCGTCGGACCCCGAAGCCCGGTGCTTCATGCTGGGAGTTCCGCGGGTCACCTACCACACCATGCCGTTCCAGATCTCGCAGGGCAACGGCGACCTGCTGATGGTTTACCCCTTCGACGCCACCAATCGAATCATCCACATGACTGATCACGGGGAACCGCCCGTGGATACCTGGATGGGCAAGTCCGACGGTACCTGGGAAGGCAACGTGCTTGTGGTGGTTACCACCGGCCAGAACGAAAAATCGCAGTTGGATCGGGCGGGTAATTTTCACAGCAATCAGTTGAAGGTGACCGAACGATTCACCCTGCTCGATTCGACTCACATCCGGTACGAAGCCACGCTGGAGGATCCCAAGACCTTCTCCAGGCCTTGGACCATCGAGATGCCGCTGTATCGCTTGATCGACGACAATGTGCAAATACTCGAACATAAGTGCGTGCCGTTCGCGGATAAACTTCTTTATAGCGACTTGATGCACCTGGAGCCACAGCAGAAAAACGCTCCGGATCCGAAAACTTTCAGGGAGAGAACTCAATGAACAGCAAACTGATCGCGATTCTGGGAACAGCGGCGCTGGCGATGTCCGTGGCGGCCATTCCCGCGTTTGGCCACCATTCCTTCTCTGCCGAGTTCGATTCGAACAAGCCTGTCACGCTTGAAGGCACGGTCGTGAAGATGGACTTTGTGAATCCGCATTCCTGGCTGTATCTCGACGTCAAAGGTCCGGACGGCCAAATCCAACATTGGTCGGTGGAAGGCGGTGCTCCCGGTGTCCTGCTGCGGAACGGCTGGACCAGGAGTACGCTTCCCGAAGGAACCAAGATCGTCGTCCACGGATTCATGTCGAAGGATGGCGCGTATCGTGCGAACTCGCGGGATATCCAGCTTCCGGACGGAAAGAAACTGGACACGGGCAGCAGCTACGGCAAAGAAGTGCCCAAAGAAGCTCCTAAGAAATAGTCATGCGCAAACTCTGGTTGTCGGCCGTAGTTGCCCTGTCTCCGTTTACGGCGTTTTCTCAGCCTGCCGGATGGAACGATCCGTTCCCACCCCATAAGGTGATGGACAACCTGTATTACGTGGGAACCAAGGAACTGGCTTCGTTCCTGATCGTCACGCCCCAGGGCAACATCCTGATGAACAGCGACTACGAGTCGTCGGTGCCGGTAATCAAGGCGAGCGTCGAGAAACTGGGGTTCAAGTTCAGCGACATCAAGATCCTGATCGCCGGTCACGCGCACCCGGACCACGTGGGCGGAGACAACCTGGTCAAGGAATTGACAGGCGCCCAGGTCGTAGTAGGTCGCGTCGACGAAGCTAAGACCAAGGACTTTCACCCGGAAGGAAAAGAGCATCCGATCGACCGCCTGGTGGACGACGGCGATACGGTTACGCTGGGCGGAACAACCCTTACGGCCCACATCATGCCCGGCCACACCAGGGGATGCCTCGCCTGGAGCACGAACCTCAAGGAAAATGGCAAAACGTACTACACGTTTATCGAGTGCAGCCTGAACGGCCGCTTCGTCCAGACGCTCGATCAATACCCGGGAATCCTAGACGATTTCCGCGCGACGTATAAGAAGGCCCGAACGTTTCCAGTCGAGGTGTGGGTTAGCTCGCACGCGTCGTTCTATGACATGGCCGCGAAGTACGAAAAGCTGCAGAAGCGCGGTCCCAACGATCCGAATCCCTTTGTCGATCCCGAAGGCTACAAAGCTCACGTCGACGAATACGAGAAGAGCTTCGAAGCCGCGCTGGCAGCGCCTGCCCAGGGGAAGGGCCGCGGCCAAGGCAAGGGCAAGCAAGACAAGTAAAGTTTTTTATAGCTCGGACAACTCTTTGAACTGTCCGTTGCTATCGCCTAGCTTCTCTGCAGGCACACCCAGCTTATTCAGCAACGTCAACTGAAGATTCGTGAGCGGCGTGTGCTCCGGATAAATTAGGTGACGGCCACCCTTCAACGTGCCTGCGCCGCCGCCCACCAGGAACGTCGGCAGCGGACCGTGCGTGTGCCGGTCGCTGTTACTGATGCCGGAGCCAAACAGCAGGATCACATGATCCAGCAGCGATCCGTCGCCATCCGGAGTATTGCGCAACTTTTCGAGATACTCGGCAAACAGCTCGATGTGATGCCGCTGAATGCGCGTGCACTTCTCCATCTTCACAGGATCATTCTGGTGATGGGTGAGCGGATGGTGCGGTTCGGGCACGCCTATCTGCGGATACGGCCTGCCCGTCTGCTCGCGGCCATAGAGGAATGTGGTCACCCGTGTTAGATCGGACTGGTAGGCCAGCAATTGCAGGTCGTATAACAAGCGGACCTGATCCACGAAATTATCCGGGATGCCGGCAGGCTGGTGCACGTCCGGCAATTGCTTGGAGCTCTGCTCCTCCGCTTTCTGGATCCGCCGTTCCACGTCTCGCAACGCGGCCAGGTAGTCGTTGACTTTGCGATTGTCGGCCGTTCCAAGCTTCCGCTGGAGTTGACTCACGCGATCGTTTACGGAATCGATCAGGCTCCGGTCCTGCTTGAGGCGTGCCGCGCGTACGCGAGCATCCGTGCTGTCGCTCGAGCCGAACATCCGCTCGAACAGCACACGCGGGTTGTTTTCAGCCATCAGCGGCAAGGTCGGTGTCAGCCAGGAAACCGTGCTGCTGTAGGCACAGCTATAACCCAGATCGCAGGACCCCAAGAGGCTATTCTCGTCGGCCGTCATCTGCAGCGAGGAAAGCTGCGTCTCGCGCTCGAACGCCTTCGCGGCGATCTGGTCCATGGAGACAGCATTCTCGACGATGCTGTCCGATTTCTTGACGTGCACGCCCGTCAGATAGCTCCCGCAAGCGCGCGAGTGGTCGCCGCCTCCGTCACCGTACGGTTCTGCCGGATCGCTGAACAAACCCGTGATGACGATCAGTTTGTCCTTGAAAGGCTCGAGCCCTTTCAACGTGGGAGAGAGCTCGAAATTGGAACCGGAGCCGGTCGGCAGCCATTTGTCGTAGATGACGCCGTTCGGATGGTAGACGACGCCGAAGCGCTTTACGGGAGTGGTAGTCGCGGCCGGAGCAAAGGCCGGAATCATGGCGTCGAGCAACGGTAGGGCGAGGGCCGTGCCCGCTCCCCGGAGTATTGTGCGGCGTGAAATGGCCTTCTTCGTAAGGAACATATCTCTCCTATTGCTTTGCGGCCGTTCTCATCTGAAATGGCGCGCTCTTCACCGTCGCCAGAATCAACAACGACCAGCGATATCCATCCGCCGCCGCTGCGCGGTCAATGGCACGAACCGCGGGAGCGTCGTAATATTCAAGTCCACGGCCCAGAGCGTACGTCAGCAGTTTTTCGGTGACCGCCGTGGCGAATTGCGCTTTCTTGGCGAGAAGAGCCTGCCGCAGCTCGCGCGGCCCGTCGACTTTCGTTCCGTCCAGCAGCACGCCCGAAGCGTCGATGGCGCGGCCGGAATCGGTTGTGCGCCACTGTCCGATGGCGTCGAAATTCTCGAGACTGAGCCCCAGCGGATCCATACTCTTGTGGCAGCTCGCGCACGTCGGATTGGCGCGATGCATCTCCAGCATTTCCCGGACGGTCAACGGCTTGCCCTCTTTGTTACTCGACTCAAGCAGAGGTACATTAGGTGGCGGCGCGGGCATCGGCGCGGCCAGGATATTCTCCAGCAGCCACTTTCCTCGAATCGTCGGCGAAGTCCGTGTCGTGTACGACGTGACGGCGAGCACGCTGGCCTTCCCCAGCAGCCCGAAGCGATTCTCGTCGCTAAGTTTCACGCGCCGGAAGTGCGTCCCATAAATGCCCGAGATTCCGTAATGGCGCGCCAACTGTTCGTTCAGAAACGTCTCGTTCGACGTCAACAAATCGAGGATGCCGTGGTCCTCTTTCAACTGCGAATCCAGGAACATCTCCGTCTCGGTCACAAACGCGGTGCGCAGGTTATCGTCAAACCAGGGAAACTTGGTGCTATCCGGATTGAGCAGCCAAACATTGCGCGTCTGCAGCCAATCGTTAAAGAAATTCTGAACCAATGATGCGCGCGCGCGGGGATCGGCAAACATGCGAGCAACTTGTTGATCGAGCACCGCCGGCTCATGCAGCTTGCCGCGAATGGCCAGGTCCAGCAGCGTGTCGTCCGGAATACTGCTCCACAAGAAGAACGATAATCGCGAGGCCAGCTCCACATCGGAAATGCGATAGACAGAACCGGGAGCGGCGCCCACAGGATCACTTTCTATACGGAATAGAAAATCCGGGCTGACTAACACGCGCTCGAGCTCCGAACGAATCCCATCGTCGAAGGTTCCCGCCCCGCGCGCGCGATTGTAAAACGCGAGCAGCGTCTGCACGTCGTCATCGGTAGCGCCACGCCGATAAGCCCGCCGCGCCAGGTTGGTCGCGATCTTCTTTGCGCAGGCGGCTTCGTCGGCTGCATTCGCAGGCTGACACACATAGAGAAGCTTGCGGCTGGGCGAGTCGAGCGCCACTTTGCCCTCATAAGGACCGCCGATCAGCAGCGACGCGATCGCGATGGGCGATGTCGCATTGTCGGAATTGCGACTGTACAGCGAAAGGCGATCCGGTCCCCCGCCCTCCGGCACGGCGTTGTCCGACTTGAGCATGGTCGCCATCACCTGATGCAGACCGGCTTTCACCGGTACGCGCGCCTGCAACTTTTCATCACCATCGTATTGAAAGGTCTTGGACGGTGATTTATCTCCGCCGATGGTAAACTGCGCAACGCGCGCCCCATCCACCCGGACTTCGATCTGATTCTGCACGTTCAGTCCGCGGATCGAGTTCTCCCAGGCCCGCTGCAGACGAAGCCGGAACACGTACTGCCCATCGACCGGAAAGTAATGGCGTGCGGCGATGCCGCCTTTGGTGCCCAGGGGAAAATCTTCGCCCAAACGATCGGTTTGGCGAAGATAGGTCAGGTCGTTGGGATTGTTCTTGATCGCACCGTAGCGCACGAACGACGGAGGCATGTTCGGATCGCCCACGGCCTGGCGCGCGATCGTCGCCGCCGCGGATACGTAACGGTCTAACAATGCCGGCGGCATCGAAAGCGCCTCGGCGTTGTTCTCGAATCCGAATGCCTGCTCGTCGGGCGGCAGCATCGCCTGGGCGTCCACTTCCACCGCGATCAGGTCGCGAACGGCGTTGGCGTATTCAGCACGATTCAGACGATGTAAGCTGGCAGTCCGGCCCGGATTCACGTGCGCAACTGCCGCGCGATCGATTCCAGATTCCAGCCAATCCGCCACCGAATCGTAGGTCGCATTATCCGGACGAGGCATGCCGGGCGGCGGCATCGCACGGCTTCGCAGCTTTACGATGACCTTTTCCCACGCCTCGGCCGAGTTGGCGACCTGCACCGAATCCGCCCGGTCCAGCATGAGGTTCGCGGTTTTCAACTTCTGGTTATGGCAGGTCACGCAGTACTTATTCACCAGATCGCCCGCCGGGCTGGCCGCGGACGTGGCAGGCGCTTTGTCCTGAAAACCGAATGCCGCCACGGCGAAAAGCGCCAGACAGGCCATGCCGATCCCAAATATATTTCGATTCGTCATTGTGCCCGGCACTTATTCTGCGCTTCGCAAGCGACGCCTAGCTTGGGATCCGCTCCATGCTTGAGCAACAGATCCACGCCTTCCTTATTAAACAGGACGCCGCCCAGCCGGTCGCCTTGCCCGTTCGCCGCGCGGTAAGGCGTCGTGCCGGCCTTGCTGACCGCATTCACGTTCACGCCCAGATCGATCAATTGCGCCAGGAGCGTGTTCCAACCCCGATACGCTGGGCCGAACAAGGCGTTCTCGCCAAATGTGGTCTCACCTTTCGGGTCCAGGCCCAGATCCAACAGAAGCTTTACCGCATCCCTCGCCTGCGCCTCCGTGACCAGCGATTCACCGATACCGTGATTCAGGCCGGTCGCAGCCATGATGGCGGTCGCATTCGTCGACGTCGCGATTTTGGGATCCGCGCCGGCCGCGAGCAGAATGCGCATCATCTCCACGTCGTCAACCGAGGCGGCCAGCAGCAAGGCGGTCGCGCCCATGCAGTCCGTGTATCCAGTGGCGAAGGACGGTTGGCGCTTGATCATGCGCGCGTTCACATTGGCCCCGTGGGCCAGCAGGGCCTTCACCAGCTTCAGCTTGGCCTGACGATCCGGGATTCCGGACATGGGATCTTCGAAACCGTACACCGGATTCGCAGCGTAGCCTTCCCAAGTGGTGGAGGCCCAATGCAGGGGCGTAAAGCCCGCGTCAATAATGTTGGGATCGGCGCCATGATCCAGCAGATATAGCGCGACGTCCACCTGGGCTCGGAGAGTCGCGACCAGCAAGGGAGTGTAGCCGGGGGACCCGCCGGCCCTGGCAGCCCTGGTAACTCCAACGGTAACAACTGGCTCGTCACCGTCGCCCGATTGTGTCTGGCTGGGCTGAGTCTGAATATTCACATCGACGCCCGCGGCCAGCAATAACTGAATCGTCTCCAGGTCCCCGACCCGCGCCGCGAAGTGTATCGCCGTAAACCCGTCCTTGGAACGGGCTTTTAGGTCGGCATGCAATGCGATGAGGGCACTCACCACGTTCGCGTGACGTTCGGCGGCAGCCCACATCAACGCAGTCTGGCTCTGCGCCGGCTCTTTCGCGTTGACCGCAGCGCCGAATTCGACCAGAAGACGAACTGCGTCGGCATTCCCGGTCTTCGCGCAGGTCATCAGCGGAGTTTCGCCGGTCGCGATCGCCGTGTTCGGATTCGCGCCCGATTTCAGCAGCAGCCGCACGAATTCGGCGCTTCCGTTGATGCACGCTTGGGATAGCGGCGTCATACCGAAGTCGTTGGCGGTGTTCGCCTCCGCACCGGCCTTCAGCAGCAGATCGGCGGTTTCCACCTCGTTCCAGTGCGCCAGCCACAGCAGCGCCGTCGACCCGTCGCTGGACCGCGCATTGACGTCCGCCTTCTGGCCCAGGAGCGTGCGAACTGCCTTTGCATCCTGGTTCTTGGCCGCCTCCGGCACCCGCAGATCGCTTGTCCCTGCTGCGATTGCCACCACTGCGAAAGCGCTTGCCCCGAGCAAGCAGTGCCTCAGGCGTCGATCAAACATGCCGCCCCCTTTCGTCGTAAAGCATTCTGCCCGCAGTCATTATACGAGATTTGCCTGTGGCGAAGGGCTCGCCGTTACCGGAACAAATCCATCTGAGCCGGGCGGCGATCCCTGCCCCGGCTGCTGCGGTCATCGAGCACCGTACGGCCTCCGAGCGAGGGGGAAATCGCGACTTCGTGCCTTACCAAAGCCGGAAGGTCGGCCACCGGTTCCATCCGCCTCTCGACGCCTTCGACAAACTGATGAAGTCGGCGCAAGCCCTCGCTTTTGTCCCGCCCGTCAAGCTTCGAGGCGTCCAGCGATGTTTGCAGCACTTCAATCGCCTGATCGTACGTTTTCAGGGGCACCGGGAAAGGATGTCCATCCTTGCCGCCCAGCGCAAACGAATATCGAGCCGGATCCGAAAAGCGCACCGGCGCGCCATGCACCACCTCGGCGACCATTGCAAGCGTTTGCAAAGTTCGGGGACCGAGATTTTCGACCAGCAGCAGATCGGCGAAATCGCGAAGATCCCGCTCGTATGCCACGGCCAGTACGGCGCCCAGCCTCTTGAGGTCAACATTTTCGGCGCGCACGTCGTGATGCCGCGGCATCTTTAAATGCCGGATCTGACCCAACGCGCGATCTGGACCCTCGCGCGCGATCGCCAGCAGAGAATCCCTCGCGTGCTTCGCCTGCACATCCACCAGGTTCATAATCGACCCGATCGGTTCACCGACGATGCCGGTGTGAGGAGCTTCCACGAAGTCCCGTACCTTCGCCGAGTGCCAGTGGTAACGCCGAGCGAAACCCGACGCGCTGTTCATTCCCTGCTGCACCACGGTCCACTCGCCGTTCGCGGCAACCACGAACGAATGCAGATAAATCTGAAACCCGTCGGCAATGCAGTTGTTGTCGATCTTCGCGGTCAAACGGCTGGTACGAACAAGCCGGTCGCCATCCAACCCCTGCCTCCCGGCGATCATCCTCAGCTCATCGGGAGTCCTACGCGATTGTTTACCGCGACCGCCGCAAACGAATAGTCCCAGCTCCGAGGCGCGAGGATTCAGGCCGCGCTTTAGGGCGCCCATCACCGAAGTGGTGATTCCTGAAGAATGCCAGTCCATGCCCATCACGCTGCCCAGTGCCTGAAACCAGAACGGATCGCTCAATCGCGAAAGGAATTCAGCCTGACCGTAGTGAAGGAGAACGCTCTCGACGATGGCCGTGCCGAGCTTGGCCATACGTTCGGCGAGCCAGGCAGGAACGTAACCGCCATGCAGAGGTAGATCGGCAAATCCGGACCGCTTCACACTCTTATTGTGTCATCGCGCTGGCGATCGCCCGCGCGAGAACCGTTAGGAACGCCGTCCACTAGAGTGTTTATACATTCCAAAGATGAGCAAGGAGCCTACGATCGAACCCAGAATGCCCCACAGCAGCGAATCCGAACTCTGCCTTGACTGTTGATTTGTCCCGCGACCTTTCTTGCTCCTATGAGCCGACTTCGATCGTGACGGCAATTCGGTAATGGGATGCTCCAGCGCTTCTGTGAGGGCTTCTTGCATCGAAGTCATAACAGCGTAGTACCTCTATTGGTTGGATTCCCAAACCTCGGTCTTTGTTACTTCTAGAAGGGCTGGAATACCGAAGACTGCTATTCGACGGCCGGCATCTCATCACAGTGAGAATCGACATGCGTATGGAATTTTTGACGCGCGGTCCGATACGCTAGCCGAGCCCTCTCGATGCGTCTTGCGGCGCTTCGCACATCTGAGTCCAGCCCCACCGTATCGACGTAAACGCCCAAGTCCGCGCGCACCCTTGCCTTAAGAATGTCGCAGGACTGGCAGCACGTTTGTGCGTCTTCCATTTCGATCACAATTTAGCAATCTCCGTGCGATCGCGCTACTAGGACTGTCCCTAGTTTGGAGCATCGAAAAAACTCAGATTTGGACTGGCTAGTAGTCTAAGGCGCTACGGCCTGGACCGCGCCTGGCCGACGAATGGTGCCGGAATCGATGGTCATACCAGTTCGTGAGATGGCTTGAAAGTACAGATCGTCACCGTTAATCTCAATCGTCAGGAAGGATCGGTCCTTGTCGAACCCAGCAGCCGTTAAATCCGTTTTCTTCAGGTCGTTGACACGCAGCTGGCCCGAGGCACCCTCGGTAAAGTAGTAAATTCCTTTTTGCGGCTTCACACGCTCATACAGGTGCTCGTGTCCCGCAAACACAACCTGAACGCCATACTTCACAAAGAGTGGCTCCAGCACCGCTCGCAATTCCGTCGAAGAGCCGTGGAACGATCCAGATGAATACAAGGGATGATGGAAATAACAGATCTTCCAGTCATTTGTTCCCGCATCGGCGAGTTCTTTCTCGAGCCACATCAGCTGCTTGGGATCCAGGTAATTGCTATCCAGAGCAAAGAAGTGGACGTTGCCCTTTTTGTAGGAATAGTATTGCTGGCCGTTCATGTTGAAGAACTTGTAGAACCGCTCATTCGTATCGTCATGGTTACCCAAGACCGCGTAAAACTGTACGCCCGCATCCATCAGCGGTCGATATGGAATCTCGAACTTCTTTTGTAACTCGGCAGGGCTCTTTCCCCCGTAGATGTTATCGCCCAGCGCAAGGACGAAAGTGAACGGAAAGTCCTTGTGAAACCGCAGCATGCGTTGTGCGACCTCATATTGGACGGCTTCTCCCGTCCCCATATCCCCGATGGCCGCGAACCGAACCGAACCGGACTTGTTCGGCAGCGTGACGTCCTGCGCCCGCAGCGACCAGGCAAAGCGGTTCAGAAGTGCGGCAAGTAGGAACGTCCGCCGGCGTATCATTCGCATGTTTAAGGAAGGGCTCCTGGAATGAAGTCCACGACTACTCGCGCTTCGATGTCTTCCAAAACGAAATCGTGACCGATGATTCGATAAGCAACTTCCGGCGGGAGCTGCGGAAGGCGGAGCAGCAGCGTGGGAGGAACCGTCGTAACCGGCAAACGTTCAGGATATTCGCTGTTTATGGTCAGATGCCGGTCTTGGATGGGTTCTCCCTGACGGATAGTCTTGCGGACGCTAGCCCCCTTTGGCCCTTGAAATACGCTTCGAATCACCCGCCGGAACTCCTCGCTGGCTGCCGGAGTGAAGATGTCACCCTGCTTAGCGTCGGAGCGAGTCTCGCGTATTTTTTGCGCGAGCGCCTGTCGTCGCGCGACAATTTCTTCGCGCTTCTTGGTTGTCCGAAGTCGCGGCACCGCTTTTTGCAGCTTTAGGTACTCCTGGAGTCCCTGGCTGAATTCGCGGAACCCCGGCGAACTCGGGCTGGCGGGCATACTCTTTGGAGGATCGGCCGCCATGACCGAAGCCCGCGGTACCCCCACCAGCCCGATGCAGAGAATCGCGGTTCGCAAGAACATAAGTTAGCGCGCCTCTTGGGTCACTTCCTTGACGGCTTCTTTCACCGCTTCTTTTACGGCGTGCTTGACCGTCGATTTCAGGCTCCCTTGGGCTACAGCTTCCTTGCCCGCCCTGTTCACGGCCTCTTTAATCGCTTTCTTCAGCGTCGTTTTCAACGGCGACATCTCTTTAGCCAGGGCGCGGGTCGCCTTGGCGGTGGGTTGCGGCGCGGCCGCACCGTTCGGTTTCACCGCATCGCGAGCTTCGTCAAAGCCGCTGGCCGCCCAATCTTTTTCGAAGGTCGCGAGCAACGCCTTCATCGCTTTCGCGTCCCGAACGATGATGCCGATCTCACGCCGCGAATCCAACTCCGCCTGCCGCAGGCTTTGACTGCCCACGAACGCCTGGCGGCCGTCGCGGATAATCGTTCGCGTATGCAAACGCATGCTGGTAAGGGGCGTCACCGGAAGATTGGAACTCCGCGTGGCCAGGCTTCCGATAATCTTGACTTCCACGCCCGCTTTGGCGCGCTCTTCCAACAGACGCATCATCTGTCTGTCCGCGATCTTGGGGTCATAAATCCACAGTTGTTTGCGGGCTAGCTTGATGAACCCCGTAAGCTGCTTGCGGGCGTTCGTGGGACTAACGACGAACCCGTCGAGACCCCCTTTATACGTCTTCCGGTTGAGATCGGCTTCGAATAACTTCACGGCTTCTCTCACCACTTTTCCGGTCTTGGTTACAACGCCGAAACCTCGGCTGTGCTCGATATCCAAGTGGACAAAGTTGAAGGACAGTAGAAACAGCGTACGGGCATCCACGATCATCATCTTGCCGTGGTAACGAATCAAATCATCCGCCGTCCGCCCCACCGTGATGCCCGCTTCGAGAAAGCGCATCTCCAGGCTGCGTAGCCTGGATTCGCCACCCCGATTGGTGTGCGCGATCAGCGCACGTACGGCAATACCCTGGTTCGAGGCGGCTTTCAACGCTACCTCCAACTCTTTCCAATCCATGCGGAAGATCAGGATGTCGATGCTTTTCTTGGCGCTCTTAATGCCGGCCAGAAGAGGTGCAATGCCATCGTCCGGTTCGACTAGTAGTTTCAGTTTAGGCCGCCTCCATGCCATCGGGAGCACGTGGCGGGCCAGTCGTCAGCCTTCGAACGGTCATATTTACCATCCGTTTGCCACTGAGATTGCAGGCATCCGACCATGCCCGGTCATATGACCGTATGTGGACGTACGAATTTCCGGCTTGTTAGCAAATATTGCACGCTCAGGCCCAGGATGTACCGAAAACGGTCCTCGACGTGCCTCTCCCCAGGGAGGACAGATCTCAACACACCCCATGAACGCAAACCATCACCTCGTAAATGCCCTTTGCATTGGAAGCGCCCTTGCCTTTGCACTTCCTGCCCGCGCCTACCAGTCGCCCGATCTCGCTCCGTCAGCGCCGCTGTGGCGCGACCGGGGCGACGTCACATCGCTCAATCTCCTCTATGGAGCAGGCGGTAAGGACCACCAGCCTGCAGGGAAGTTTACCTTCGTCAAAGAAGACAAGCAAGGGACGGCCGCCAAGTTCGAGGTTATCGACGAGCAAGGCGTCCGCTGGAAGGTGAAACTCGGAGAAGAGACCAAGTCTGAAACGGCTGCCAGTCGCCTGGTGTGGGCGGCGGGCTACTTTACCGATGAGGACTACTATCTGCCCGAGTTGCGCGTGGACAAGATGGCCAAACTCGACCGGGGCCGCAAGTTTGTCACAGATGACGGCGTCATCCACGGCGCTCGCCTCGAGCGCAGCGTAAAAGGGCAGAAGAAGAACGGAAACTGGAGCTGGTTCAAGAATCCCTTCGTGGGAACCAAGGAGATGAACGGCTTGCGGGTCATGATGGCGCTTATCAACAATTGGGACCTGAAAGAGGTCAACAATGCCATCTACGACCAGAAAGGCCAGGGATCCCGCTACGTCGTCAGCGATCTGGGAGCGACCTTCGGTGAAACCGGGAACACTGTCGTCCGTTCCAAGAGCAATCCGGAGGACTACAGTGAATCCAAGTTCATCCAAAAGATCACACCGGAACATGTGGACTTTGTGCTGAGCAGCCGGCCGCTGTTCATCACCGCAATTGACGTCCCCAACTACGTCTCGCGTACGCACATGCAAGACATCGTTAAAGACATTCCCGTGGCCGACGCCAAATGGCTCGGCAAGCTGCTCGAGCCGCTGTCGGATGAGCAGCTCCGCGATTGTTTTCGTGCCGCGGGGTATTCACCCGCCGACGTGGAGAGCAACGCCGCGATGGTCAAGGAACGAATCAGGGCTTTGAACGTGTTCTAACAGGACAGGTATTCGTGCACCTGACAGACAAACATATAACCGCCTTTTTCATCCTGATCGGACTTGCTGTCGCTGTCCCCGGCTGTGCGAAGCGGCCGCCCCAGGCGCAGACTGCGACTGAAGCGCCGGCCAGCGTGCCTATTCAGCCCGGCGGCTTGCGTCGCGACCAAGGGAAGATCGGGTCGCTCAACCTCTTTTATGGTCCGGGCGGAAAAGAGCACCAGCCAGCTGGGAAGTTTACGTTCGTCAAAGAAGACAAGGAAGGCACCTCGCCTAAGTTCGATGTCGTCGACGAAGAAGGCGTCCACTGGAAAGTCAAACTCGGAGAAGAGACTAAGTCGGAAACCGCCGCTACACGGCTGATGTGGGCCGCGGGTTACTTTACCGATGAAGACTACTATCTGCGCGAGCTGCGCGTGGAAAAAATGCCCAAACTCGAGCGCGGCCGCCAGTATGTCTCCAAAGGCGGCGTGGTCCACGGCGTCCGTCTGGAACGAAAGATCAAAGGGCAGAAGAAAGCGGAAAACTGGAGCTGGTTCAAGAATCCATACGTCGGAACCAAAGAACTGGACGGTTTGAAGATCATGATGGCGCTGATGAACAATTGGGACCTGAAGGAGGTCAACAATGCCATCTACGAAGAATCGGGTTCAGAACCCCGGTACGTAGTCAGCGACCTGGGTGCGACCTTCGGGCGGACGGGGAATCCGCTGGTCCGGTCAAAAGACAATCTGCGGGACTATCGCAAAACCAAGTTTATTCAAAAGGTCAGATCCGAAGACGTGGACTTCTACATGAGCAGCCGTCCATTCTTCCTGACCGCTGTCGACGTGCCCAACTATGTCACCCGGACTAAAATGCAAGGCATTGTCAAACACATCTCGCGGACCCACGCCAAATGGCTGGGCGGTTTGCTGGGGCAGCTCTCGACCGAGCAAATTCGCGATTGTTTTCGCGCATCCGGATACTCACCGGCAGAGGTAGTAGGATTCGCCAAAGTAGTCCAAGGACGAATCGCGGATTTGAACCGGCTCTGATAGCGTGGGGCTACTTGCCGGGCTCTGGTTGTTGGAGGCTCCCTAACTGTAGTCCGTAGAGTTCGGAATACACTCCGCCGGCCGCCAGCAGCTCCGCATGGGTTCCGTGTTCGGCGAGCTGGAAATCCTTCACCACGAAGATAACGTCGGCTTTCTGGATGGTCGCCAGGTGGTGGGCGATGACGATGGACGTCTTCCCTTCCATCAAGCGGCCCAGCGCCTCGAAAACGGCCTGCTCCGACTCGGCATCCAGGCCCGACGTCGGTTCATCCAGCAGCAGAATCGGAGTGTTCCGGATGATGGCGCGCGCAATCGCGATGCGCTGGCGCTGGCCGCCCGAAAGCGAGACGCCTCGTTCGCCCACCATCGTGTCATACCCGTCCGGCATCTTCTCGATGAACTCATGGGCGTTCGCCAGCTCCGCGGCCCGCATGATTTCCGCGCGCTGGGCTTCCGGCTTTCCGTACGCGATATTCTGCCAGATAGGCACGCGGAACAGCACCGTATCCTGCAGCACGAAGCTCATCTGTTCACGAAGCGAATGAAGAGTGTACCCACGAATGTCGGACCCGTCTATCTTTACCTGGCCGGAAGTCGGATCGTAGAAGCGCGGAATCAGGCTCATGATGGTCGACTTGCCGGCTCCGCTGGGACCGACGAAGGCAGCCACCTTGCCCGGCTCAATCTGAAAACTCATGTCCTTCAAAATCGGATTGTCCGGGCTGTAGCTGAACGAGACGCGATCGAACTCCACTTTTCCCTTGAAAGCCGGGGCTCGCCGCGCCCGAGGCAGATCGCGCACACGGCTGACGGCGTTCAGGATTTCCTGGATGCGCTCGTAGCTTACCGTCGCCTTGGAAACGGTGTCGCCCATCTTGGAGAGGTCCCGCATGGGCTTGTACATCTTGCTGAGATACGCCAGGAAAATAATCAGGTCGCCCGCGCTCAACTGGCCGGCCATCGCCAGCCGGGCTCCGTATCCCAGAACCAAGCAGGTCCCTATGGCCGCCAGCACCTCCACGATGGGAGATAACTTGGCTTTCAGCGACCGCGCTTGCAGCGCTGTTTCCACGTTTTCAAGGCTCTGTTCTTCGAACCGGCGCTGCTCGTAATCCTCGCGCGAGAACGCCTTGACCACCCGGATCGAGGTGAAAACCTCCTGAACAATGTTCGCCAGTTCGCCTTCCTTCTGCCGCACGGCCCGGGATGCTTGCTTGATCCGCTTGGTTAGGATCCAGACAACCAGGAAGAGCGCCGGCGCGATGGAGAGCGCGATCAGCGCAAATCGCCAGTTGTAATAGAACATCACGGCGACCATTCCGGCGAGCGTCAGCACATTCACCAGCATGTCGAGCAGCGCCGAGGAGATGAAATCTTGAACCGACTGGATGTCGCTGGTGACCCGGCTGATCAGGTCGCCTGTTCTTTTCTCGTCATGCTCCGCCAAAGACAGGTGGTGGATATGTTGATACAGCGTCCGCCGGAGGTCGTGCATCACCCATTGCCCGACGCTGGTCGTGAGATATTTTTCGGTGTAAGAGCTGATAGCGCCGATGATGGCGATGACCGCCACTGAGACGACTGCGAAGTTGAGAACCGCCAATTTATCCTGCCCCAGATGGCTTACGATCCCGGTGAGCCACGACGGCAGGGGTTTGGACTGGAGCAGGTTGTCGACGACAATTTTCAGCGGCCAGGGCTCCAACAGGTCGGTGATCGTTTCGCCCAGCACTGCCGCCAGCGCCAGGCTCATCGTCTTCCAGTGCGGCCGCAACAGCTCGACCATCTGCCGCCAGTTGGATTTTGCCGGGGCGTTCGTCGTTGCGGACGTTTCTGGCATCAGGTTTTAGTGGCCTCGCGGCGGGTTGCCGCTAACCCAAGTCCGAACCGGCGCACCCGTTTGAAATCTATCACGATCCCGGGCTTGGGTTGAAGTGGAGCTGCCTGCTGGAAAAAAGGGAGCGGTCTGAGGGGGGTGAAGCGTAGGATGAGTCCGGGGGAGGTTGGTAGCAGGATATTCGCGATCAGGCGGAAGGCTGGCCCAGTTTACTGAGCCAGCCCGTCAGGACTATCGTGCCGCGATCGGCACGATTATGGGCTGGCCGATAATCTCTCCCGAGATCACCAGCTCCACCCGTCGATTTTGCTGCCGGCCCGAGGCCGTTTCATTCGAGGCTACCGGTTGGGTCTTCCCAAATCCTTTGGTGGAAACCGAGGTCGCCTGCATTCCCTGTTGCGTCAGGTAGTCGCGTACGGCCGAGCCGCGTTGCTCGGAAAGCTGCTGATTGTAGTCGTCACCGCCAACATTATCGGTATGACCTTCCACGTCCAGCCGCAGTCCGGGATGCCCCGAGACGATTCCAGCCACCTTGGCCAGTTTCTCCCGCGCTTCGGGCCGCAAGGAGAACTTAGCCGTGTCGAACAGCACGTCCGACATGTTCACGATCAATCCTCGAGCCGTGTCACGGGTCTGGAGAATCGTGTTGAACTGTAACAACAGCTGAGACCGCAGTTCCGTCTTGTCGGCCTCCAACTGCCGCTTCTCGCTGGCGATGCGGTCCAGCTCGGATTGCGTATTCGCCTTTTGCGCGTCATTTTCGCGTCTCAAGCGATCCGCCTCGCTCTGGGCAGCCGCCATCTTGGCATCGTTGTCCTGCTTCAAACGGTCGGCTGTCGACTGCGCGGCCGAAGCTCGTAGATCATTCTCACGCTTGAGGCGATCCGCGTCATTCTGCGCGGCCGCCGTCTTGGCGTCGTTTTCGCGCCTCAGGCGGTCGGCTTCGGACTGGGCGCGGAGCCGGGCGCTCTCCGCTTCCCGTGCGATGCGCGCTGTTTCCGATTGCGCATTCGCGGTCGCATTCTCGGCTACCGTGGTCGCGTTCTTGGCGCGAGCGGTTGCGTTCTCGGCACGAGCTTCGCGCGCCGCGCCGGCTTGCCGTTCGGCGGCCAGCAGATCGTCATCCTGGCGCTTCACCGCGATGGCCCGTGAATCTTCGGCGATCTGCACGGCCTGGCGAGCCGTCATGGTCACCGGCTTCGATCCGGCGTTGCGTGCGTGGTACGCCTCTGACTGCTTCAGATTGCTTTGAGCTTTCTCGAACGTATCTGTGGCGAAACGATCCGCGCCGCTCTTGCGGGCGATGTTGACCGCATTGCGGGCTTCATACAGTTCCAGCGGCATGTTGCCGTTGACCTTCAAATCGAGCACGTTCGCAAGGTGCTCGTATTGGCCTCTTTGCAGCAACTCGTACTTTGCATCGATGAGCTCGATTTTCCCCTTGGTGTCGGCGCGGACGACGTTTTCCATCACCACGACATCGCTCGGCCGCGATACCGCGAAGTACGGTTCAGCCGTTACGATCAGGCCGAACGCCTGTAGCTCGGTGGTCACGTCCAGCTTTCCGCTAGTGCCCCCGCCGCGGAGAATTTCGCCCAGATTGGAAGTGCGGCCTTCGGGAGTGATGGCCCACAAGACGTACGTGAGATACTCGCCGCCGAATTGCGTGGCTGCCGTCATATTGCGGAATTCCACTTCGATTTCGATGTAGCCCTTCTTGCTCTCCACTTTGGCTTCGCCATGCGCGTTCGGCATGAGAGCCGTACCGCCGAAGTCGATCTTGGTGGCGCCGCTGCGGTGCTGGTAGCTGATCGCTTTCGCCGTGCGTTCCGTCACCGTGACGCGATAGATGGGCGTAAGCCCGGATGCGGCCCGGTCCGCATTCTCTCTTCGTTCTTGAGTTTGGTTCTGTGCCGGCGCCTGGGCCGCTAGGACCCCGCATACCGTCAGGAGTCCTATGGTGAATCGTTTCATGGTTGTTCCTTCTCAGTGCTTACTGGTTGCTTACTTCCCGTGTTTATCTTCGGTAGGCGAGTACTTATTCAGCTGATTGATGAGCTTCGCGGCTGCCGGAGGTATCTTCCGCCGCTCGGTGACGATCGCGCGATTCTCCAGCCGTTTCCCGTAAATATTCTGGTTATCGTCCAGATCCTGGCGCAAGGTGGCGCCTTCCAGCGCGATCCCCGCGAACAGGCCCTGCGAACGCGACCACGAAAGAATGTCTGCGTGCAGCTGCGCATCGGTCTGCGCGGTGGCCGTGCGTCCCACCGGTCCTGCTGCGACCGATCCCTCGGCGCCTAAAGTGAACTTGCTCGAAAGCAATTTGTCCGCGCCGCGCGCGTTCATCACCAGCATGATCAAATCTGTCGTAGAGCCGCCGATCTGAAAGCCGACACTTCCGCCCTCAATGCGAACGGTGCCCGGCGCGGACCAACCCGGGCCGACTTTATTTCGGCAGGAAAGAATACCTTTCCCGTATTTGCCGCCGACAATGAAGGCTCCGGTCTTAAGCTCCGGTACGATCACGATGCAGTGGGCGTGCTCCAGCATCTCCTGGGGAATACCCTTATCCGGCGCGCCCATTACTTCCGAAAACACGACGGCGGCCGTTTCCAGCCTCTTTGCCGGCTCATTGTCTTTGGCCATGAGCGGCGCGATCGCCACGATTGCCGCTGTTGCTAAGATTCGTTTCATTTCCTCACCTCTTTCGTCGCGAGTAGAATCGTGACTTCTTATGAGGAGGCACGCAAGGCACCGCCCGGAAACAATCCCGTGCGCTCGCGTTTTGTTGCCTTTGGGGACTTTGCGCCAGGGGGAAAGCTCGGACTGGTAACCGTATGCGGTCAGGTGACCGCGTGCGGTCAGCCCTGTCGGTCGCTATTGTCCGGTGGTGGAACTTGCTGCAGCTCTAGATGGATGCCAAAGCAGTGCAGCGTCATCCAGGCCGTCACCAGCAACACTGCTGCGAGCAATACGGCCGCAATCCATAAGGGCGGGATGAACACGAAGAAAGCCCAGATAGCGCCACAGAACAAGACCCACGAAAAAATGAGTAGAAAGCGTAGCATTATCGCGCCTGCGTTTCGGAGGCGGGCGTGGCCGCTCTCAACTGATCCACTCGGCCCATCAGTTTTGTCCACTCTTCGGTCGCTTTCTTATCTTTCTCGGCAGCCGGTGCCTTCCGGTCCTTATAGTAGTCCAGAAGATTTGCGCGCAGTTGCGGAGTAATCCCCGCGAACTTCCGATCCGCAAGTTTTCCCACCAGCTGGTCGTAGGCTTGGTCAGCTCCCCTGTACTGGCCAGCGGCGGAGGGTTCGCCTAGGTCGAAATTCTCGTTGGCCAATTGCAGCCGGTTGGTGTTCACGTTCTCGAGCAGCGCGCGATAATTTTCAACGGTCGCGTTAAAGCTGGCCATGAACATCTTCTCCACCTCCGGAGTGGGCGCACGGAACGCCAGCGACCGGAAGGGGCCCACCTTGGGGATGATTCGCAACACAAAGGTCACCAGCCGCGTGCGAATCCCGGGCTTGTGATATTCCGTCCCCCATTCTTTTTCGTAGCTGGCGCGCGAAAGATTGTAGAGGAACTTCTCCCGTGTAATGCCGGGAACTTCTTTGGAAACCTGGTCCTTCTTCAGCTGCCAGGCCACTCGCGTCATGCCCGGGATGATGGAGCCGACGGTGTAGCGGAAGGTCCCCAGCGCCACATCCAGGCTCCCGAAGACGTCCTTTAGCTCCAGGCCGTAGGTGTCGAGGAACGCCCGCTCCAGCACCGGCTTGGATACCTGGAAACCCACGAAGGCCCGATAGCGATCCGGGGCGTAGCGCCCTTGCGCCACTTGCAGCACGTCAAAGCCGAACTCCGTCCTAAGGTGCGAGGTGGGATTATCCCAGTAGGTTACTTCTTTCCCGAATTTTCGTTCCAGCTTCGGATACAGAATCGGCACCGCCTTGTTGGTAGCGATGCGATGGCCGTTGTTATCGGCGGCGTAGTGAGCCAGCGCCCCCAGCGCGAAGGCGTATTCGTCGATATCCTGCGATTCGCGCAGCAGCGCCAGGATAAAATCCCCGCTGCGGACGTAGTGTGTCAAATCGCTGAACAGCTTGCTGCTGAACGGATAATATCCCATGTCCTGCAGAATGCAGCCGCCATACACATAGGCGTGAGCCTTTTCCAACTCCTCCGGCGTCGTGCCGGGGAAACGCTTGAGTAGCAATTTTTGTATGGAGACGTCCCAGAGAGAATCGACAATCGCTTCGTGGGTGAGCACGGAATAGCCGAATGAAACCGAGGAGGAAAACGCGGCCAGAAAACCTAGTCGTGCGACCCAGCGGAAAGACATTCTACTCCACCCGGCTGGGCTTCTGAGTACTCGCTGCCAGTTCGTTGAACTTGTACTCCAGATCGTGCGCGACCATCGTATGCGGTCCCACAAACCGGACATTTGCATAAGATTCTGAAGCGGTCTGGAGCCACATACCGCCCACGTCCCCGTACGTCAGTACGATGCGCGAGTCCCGCAGCCACCAGGACGGCGCTTTCCCAGGCTCGCCCTCGGTGCGGTGAAGCTGGTAGGTGGTCGCGTCCACCCAGATTTGACCTTGAAGAAGGGTCTTGCCTTTGCGCTTGGGGACCATCTGCAGCACATAACAGTGCTGGCCATTCAATTCTTCTTCGCGGACGAAACGAAAGTCATAGTTTGCCGCGGTCAAATCGGTGGATCCGTAGTCTTTCACGATGTCGGTTTCATGGTCCAGCATCTGGCGGACGATCTTTTCGCCCAATCCCATTCCGCTCGCCTGCCGGATCGCATAATGTTTCACGTCCGGTGGAACAAAGCTAAGGTCTGCAATTATTTCCGCCTTGGTGTCCTGTTTTTCTTTGCCGATGAGCTTGTAGGCGCGGGTGACGCTGTACGGACGCAGCCGGGTGCGATTCCCTTCTCGCGCGTGGGCCATCCGGCTCAGGATGGTTTCTATGGTGGGGACCTGGGGATGGCTCTGAGCCCGCGCCAGTCCGGCGCCAGCAACTGCCAGCCCGCCTAAACTAAGGCAGACAGTGCACGAAATTCGCGTCCATGTACGCACAACCCAGCTCCCTATCACTCCGCAAAAAAGCCACCCTCAGGCCAGCCGCCACGGCTCCGATCCGTCGCGGCCGTACCTGGAGCGTTGATTAACACGGTTCCGAGACTGCAAGTTGGATGCCATTCTTCGGCTTAAAGGTCACTACGGGAAAGACCCAGTTTCTTCATCATCGCGTTCAAGGTTGTCCGGGGCATTCCCAGACGGCTCGCTGCGGCGCTGACCACACCACCGGTTTCCCGGAAAACACGCAGAATGTAATCCCGCTCCACTTCCTCGAGCGTGGAACCGATCGCGCCTTGCTCCGCGTCGGACCGCAATTCCGATAACGGCGCGCGGAGATTCGGCCCGCGGGAAAGAATGACCGACCGTTCGATGAAGTTCTCCAGCTCCCGTACGTTGCCGGGCCACGACCAACTCACCAGGGCCTTCATCGTCTCGGCCGGAATCTTATCGATGGTCCGATCCATCTTAGCGGCGTACTTCTTGGTGAAGTGGCGCGCCAGGCTAGGGATGTCCTCCGCGTGGTCGCGTAGCGGCGGCGTAATGATCGGGAAGACTTTCAGGCGATAGTAGAGGTCGCTGCGGAACAGCTTGTCCCCCATCATCTGAGTGAGATTCCGGTTGGTGGCCGCCACTAGCCGCACGTCGATGGGGATGGTGCGCGTGCCGCCCAATCTCTCGAAAGACTTCTCCTGGAGCGCGCGCAATAATTTGGGCTGCAGATCCAGCGGGATGTCGCCAACTTCGTCGAGAAACAACGTCCCGCGATGCGCCATCTCAAAACGCCCAATCTTCTGCCCCAGGGCTCCGGTAAAGGCGCCCCGCTCGTAGCCGAATAACTCGCTTTCCAGCAGACCCGTGGGTATCGCCGCGCAGTTCAGGCTGATGAAGGGGAGATTCCGCCGCGGACTCATCCGGTGAATGGCGCGCGCGACCAGCTCCTTTCCCGTCCCGGTTTCGCCAAGGATCAGTACAGTTGCATCGGTGGGCGCCACTACTTCCACTTGGCCCATTACCCGCTTCATGGCCGTGCTGCTGCCTACAATCTCCTCGAAGTTCTGCTGGATCTCAACCACTTCATCGTTGATATTTTCCAGCCGGTCGCGGCCCCGCAAGTCTTGCACGAACGTGATCCAGCGGAACGGCGACAGTTTCAACACGGCCGTGGCCACCAGAACCGGGACACGAATTCCGTCTTTGCGGATCAATTCTTTCTCAAACGGTGTACAGGCGCCGAACCGCAGCCCTTCTTCGTGAGCGATTTCATCCAGAGCGATGTATTCCGGAGGCGTCAAGTCCGGCCAGTGCAGACGGCCCGCTTGCAAATCGTCGCGCGTGTATCCCACCAGTTCCAGGAACGCATCGTTCGCCTCTGGAATGCGGTCGAACTCACCGGAAACAATTCCGGCGATGGTCGATTCCACTGGAATCGGCCGCTGGCGGGCACGGCTGCGCCGCAATTTTTCGTCTCTCTCGTGACGGTCGCTAAAGTCGCGAACCACTCGGGCAAAGCCCTGCAGATGTCCGCTCTCATCTTTCAGGGCCATGGTAATGACGTTGGCCCAGAAGCGCGACCCGTCCTTCTTCGCATGCCAGGTTTCCGTACCGGCGTGGCCCTCACCGGCAGCCCTCTTCAATTCCTCGTCCAGCTTGACGCGCAGCGTGTCTTCATCCGGATAAAACAGCGCTATGTGCTGTCCAAGCACCTCCGCGTTCTTAAAACCGTAGATTCGTTCTGCTCCCGCGTACCAGGCAACAACCCGGCCGTCCGTATCCAGAATCAGCAACGCGTAATCCTGCACCCAAGCAGGAACGTTGGCCTTGTCATGCAGGACCAGCAGATGGCGCACCGGCAGCACGTTCCCCTTGGCGGTGTACCCAACTTCTTGTGGGTCTCCGTCTGGACCCAGCAGCCGGAGCGTTCCTTGTTGCTCGCCATGATCGAGAAACGCTCGCCAGCGTTCTGGAATTTCAAGTTTTACGTCAGGAGCGGCAAAATCGTCCAGACTGCGGCCGATGATCTTCTCCCTGGGAAGACCCAGGAGCTTGCTCGCGCCCACACTGGCGTCCCGATAACGGCGTTCATCGTCCGCCAGCAGAATAGGCGTCGAAGGATGGAACACGATCGCGCGGAACAGCAGTTCGAGTTCTTTCGGGCCGTTGTCAGTTAGCCAACTGGCAACCTGTGGCTGAGTGGCCATTGCTCGTTCCTCCTTCACCCCGTCGATCCAGGAGGCCGGCGGCCTGGAGAGCGCGCGGTTCGCGTTCTGCAAACAGAGGGAAGCCAAGAATGGCGGTTGACTTAACCCTAGCACCTTCTCAATGACCGTATTTGGTCACTCGAATCTGCGTGAATCGTGGCTTCCGCGGCCTTGACGATTGGGTCCCTGATTGCCTTGTAGACAGCCATGAAACTGCACCACGGCGGGAAGCGTTGAGCGGCATGGACCTTCGGAATGGATGCCGGGCGGAACACGGCCCTCTCGAGCTGCGAATCCAAACCACCGACAGCTTAAACGGATTTATGGTGTATGTCGAGGATCCGCGGCTCGAGGACCCGCGCGTGTACGAAGAGTCCGTGCAGAGCACCCTCGACTCGGCGAAAGATCATTTAATCCTCAAAGCCGGCGAATATCTCGACAGCCACCAGGAAGCCGGTCAGTACAACACCGAGTGGAGATGTTCTTGAAGCTCGCCGAGGCCCCGAACCGCATGGAACACGGCGTGCCCCACAAATCCGCGAGGAGTACGTAAAGTGCCTTTAATAAATCTGGTTTTCGCACTGATTGTAGTCGGTGTGATCTTGTGGATGTCAATCGTTTTATTCCCATGGCGTCCAGCATCAAGACGATTCTGAACATCGTCGTGGTCGTGGCCGTTGGAGTTTGGGTGTTGCAGGTCACGGGACTCTGGGGCCCAATTTCCAGCTATCGCGTTTCGCGCTAGGGGACGTACCGCCGTCGCGTCGTTCATGATCTGACCGTAAGCGGTCATTTGACCGTGCATGGTCAGCTTCTGGGCCTCGCCACTGCCCCTGGGTGAACGACTCCGTCACCAACCGATGGACCCCGGAGTGCTCTTACCACTGGTGGAGGAGAAACATTCAATGAGTTTTTTGCGAGTAACATCCACTGTTTTTTGCCTTACCCTGTTAGGCACGGCGTTTTCACCGAGTGTCAAGGCCGACGATTACGACAAGAAGACCACGGTGACCTTTAGCGGGCCCGTGGAAATTCCGCCGGTCTACATCACCGGGATGAGAGTGCTCCCGGCGGGGACTTACGTGTTCAAGCTGTTGAACTCGTCGTCCAACCGCCACATCGTCCAGATCTTCAATAAGGATCAGACCAAGATTTACGCCACCATTCTGGCCATTCCGAACTATCGCCTGGTTGCCAAGAACAAGACGGTCATTACCTTTAGCGAGGGCTTGAAAGACAGTCCGCAACCGATCCGCGCCTGGTTCTATCCTGGCGCAAACTGGGGCGAAGAATTCGTCTACCCGAAAGCCAAGGCCGTGGAATTGGCCAAGGTAACCAAGGTTCCGGTGTTGGCCCTTGAGGCTGACGTTCCGGTGGAAGTCGCGAAACCCGAAGAACCGCAGATCGTCGCGGTCCTGCAGCAGGCGCCGGTCATGGCCGTCAGGCCGACTGGAGAAGTGGTGGAAATCGCCCAGGTGATTCAGACCGAGCCTCAGCGC
>Ga0207687_10000502_pt1 | contig 26364 bp, 23 predicted proteins | sample KBSM54metaG_FD_184399 | JGI IMG/M metagenome (GOLD analysis project Ga0207687, IMG submission 184399) | Miscanthus rhizosphere microbial communities from Kellogg Biological Station, Michigan, USA - KBS M5-4 metaG (SPAdes) (version 2) | ecosystem: Host-associated > Plants > Roots > Rhizosphere >...
GCGTGGGCCGCTTCCAACGCGTCGGCTACCTCAATGCTCAGCGCCAAAGCGAGAGAAATATCCAGCGGCTTGCCATCCACGTGCTCTCGAAGAGTTTTGCCATCCAGTAGCTCCATCACAAGGAACGGATGGCCCGCCGCTTCGCCGACGTCGTGAACCGCGCAAATGTTTGGATGATTGAGCGCCGAAGCGGCGCGCGCCTCGCGCTGGAAGCGTTCCCGCGCGTCATCCGTCGCAAACGCTTGGGGCAGAACCTTAATTGCTATGTCGCGATGCAGCCGCGTGTCCCGGGCACGGTACACCTCTCCCATCCCGCCCTTGCCGATGGGCGCAAGGATTTCGTACGGGCCGAGTTGGTCGCCTGTAGAGAGCGGCATTTGAGTGATCAGCTAAAAGCTTAGCTAATCTACGAGTGGATTGCCCCGGGTGATGTTAACCTTGCGCAGCCAGGGAACGACGTGCGGATTACGCGATCCGGATTCACCCAGTCCAGGCCCTTCGATTTGAGTAGCGCGTTCGATCTCACGGAGTGTGTAAAATTCATTTGTCATCAAGAATGAAAATTGTAACCATCTGCGGTGTCTGCTTCGGGATCCTCTTGGCAGCCGCTACCGAGAAAGTCCTGGCGCCGTTCGATGCCGTCCGGCCGGTCTTGGAAGCGATGAAGGGAGAGCTTCCGCCAGCCTTAAACAACCCGGACGAAGTCAGTTGGAATTCGTGGAGTCGCCGTCAGGATACTGAGATTCGTGCGCGTCTGGAACAAGGCGAAGTCGATTCCATGATAAACCTGCTGCTATTCGGGACAACCTTCACCAGAAGACCTCGCATACAGTTCGAATCGCTGGCTGAGGCTTCGAGGAGCGGCCTGCTTCGGTTGCGGGTGGACGATCTGCTACAGGGCCTTCGAACCCCCGGCGAGAACGAGCGGCTAATATTCCTGCGAAATATGATCCGGCGGCAAGGCTTGGATCCGGATAGCGATGACGGCAAGACCGGACTTTTCGTGTTCCAGCACCTACAACGCGTGCTGCTGGAAAATGCCAAGTTTGGGGAGCGGACCGCGAAAGGATCACCCGGCCAGGAGGCGCCTTTCCGCGACCGAGGGGTTTCCCTCGACGCAACTATCCTTCCGAATTTCGGCATCGAGCAAGCGCTTCGCGATTTGAAAGACCGCGGGCTGCTCAGGCAGAACGGCGTGGTGAGGGCGGCGGTGATCGGGCCGGGCCTGGATTTCACGGATAAACAGTCGGGCTACGATTACTATCCGCAGCAGACCCTCCAGCCCTTCGCAGTGTACGACTCGCTCGAGCGGTTGGGACTAGCGAAGTCGCCGGGCCTTAGCATCACAGTTTTCGATATCAGCAGCCGGGTTCTCGAGCACCTGCAGCGCGCGCGGGAACGGGCCCAAAAGGGACGGACCTACACAATCCAGTTGCCCCGCGATCCTCAGGCAAACTGGAAACCCGCGGCCGTCGAATACTGGCGCACATTTGGGGACCGAGCGGGGAAATCCGTGGCGCCGATTCGGCCACCGGCGGCGCTAGCGGGGCTCCAGACGCGGGCTGTCGAGATTCGCCCCGCCGTGGTGCTTTCCAACGAACCGATTGATTTGAACATCGTCCTGGAGCGGATGAATCTGCCAGCCGCGGAACGCTTCGATCTGATGGTAGCCACCAATGTCTTCGTTTACTACGGGCCTCTGGAACAATCTCTGGCGCTCCAGAACGTGAGTACGCTGCTGAAGCCTGGAGGGATCCTGTTGTCGAACGAAGATTTGCGCGAGATCGTAGAAATTCCAATGCGCCGCGTGGGTGAAACGCCAGTTCGGTATACGGAACGGTTCGTAGACTCGGTGATCTGGTACCGGCGGTTGTAAATGGAAAACCCTCGCCACCGGTTGACGATGGCGAGGGCTCAGGAGAACGGCTGGCGGCCGCTAGAACTGCAGGCGGCCAATCAACAGGCCAGTACGGTATCCGGCGGTACCCGCGATCGGCACGACGGAACCGAACCCAGCATTAATCGCTCCGTTGTAAGTCCCACCCACCTGGGTGGTGATCTTGGTAGCGGCGCTCGCACCGATACCGTTGCCTTGCGTCGGCTGAGGCAGTTGGAGGCGATTGAAGGCGTTCGAGAACTCGATGCGAACGTTGAACGTCACACGCTCCCTAATACGGAAACTCCGGCCGAGGTTCATATTCTCCGTCGGGTAGCGGAAGCCGCGGTAATCGCGGAGCGTGCTGAAGTCGTTAGCCCACTGGCCGTCAGGTATATTCACCCAGGCATTCGGATTCAGCACCTGAGTCCTGGTGGGATCGAAGCATTTGCAGTTGATGTCGAGCGGATCCGTATGGTGGACGCCGCTCAAATCGGTCCAGTCCACCGAATACGGAGACATCTGCTTGCCCGTCGCCGGATCAATCTTTAACTGCGCCGACCCAGGTCCGCGGCCCAAATAGTTACTGATCGGAAAGGAGCTAACCGAATTTGGCCGGGCTAAGGCGACCGCGCTTTGGTATTGGAGGTAGGTGCCGATTGCCCAGTCGCCCAGGATGTTAGAGACGATCTTGTTCGACAGGATGGCATTACCACCGTGGAGACGCGGCGTCCGATACTCGGCGGACAGGCGGAACTGCTGCGGCAAGTCGAGGGTCGAAATCCTCTTGCCCAAGCCCCGATTGAAAATATCGGGCGAGCTCATAAGCTCGAGGGTTTTGGAATACGTGTAGTTACCGTTGACGGTCAGCCCGTGCGAGAGACGCTTGGTAACTTGAATTTGCAGAGCATCGTACCAGGTGTTGCCCAGCGGCGCGTTGGTGGGGCTGATGCCCGCGCCCGCGATCACGGAATATTGCGGAAACGGGAGGAGCGACTGGCGAACCGTCTGGTTTATAGGGAAGTTGGCATAGGGCAGGGTTACACCATGCGCAGCGAGTGTGGATTGCTGTAACGGCGTGAGACTCTGGATCTGCGGCGTAAGCAGGGCCGAGGCGGCGGTATCGCCGACCGTGAATCCGTACCTGGCTAGATCCGCAACAGAGAGGGTGTTCATTGCGGTCAGAGCGGACGCAGGCCACCACGTACCGCGATTCCCAACATAGGAAGCCTCCACCACTAAATTCCGGCTGACTTCGCGCTGCAGGCTGAAACTCCATTGCGTCTGGCGGGCAGGGCGGTCTGAGTTCCGGTCAAGGAAAGCGGGCGCGCCAACCACTGCGCCCGCACCCTGCCCCGCATTCGGGGAGAGGTTCGGGAACACAGGATGCAGGGTGGTAGGAATGCCGTTTTGCAATTGGGCCACCCATTGGCCAAATCCGGGGGTGCTAGTGGTGTCGCTGTTGGCGCCAGCGCTGCTGCCCACCGGAGCGGTGGAGTTGTAGACCACGCCGATACCGCCGCGAAACACCGTCTTCGAATTGAGCTGATACGCGAAGCCGAACCGCGGGCCGATGGCGTAGGGATAATTGTCCGCGAAGGTGCACTTGCACGTGGCCTCGAAAATTTGCGCCCCGGGATGGCCTCCGGCCGCGGGATTGGGGGTTGTCGGACTGAAATTGGGAAGGATTCCGTGTTCATCGCGTCCGTACGTCGCGTAATCCCAGCGCAGACCGTAATCCAAGGTCAACTTTCGCGTAACCTTCCAGGTGTCCTGGATGAATATTCCCATCTGCTTTTTCGTGGTCGAAGAGGAGCCGGGCTGGGCTATCGTGATCGTCGTAGCGTCGCCGAGAAGGAATGAAGCGAAGGGGAAGCCGAATACACCGGTGCTGGTCCCCGAAACACCATCCAACGCGCTTTGCTGCGTGGAGTTCGACGCGAACGTATACGATCCGGTCCCGTTGGACCAAGCCTGGATCGGGAAACGCTCTTGGCGCCACTCACCGCCAATCTTGTAATTGTGACTTCCTTTGACCCACGTGGCGGTGGCAACACCGGAGGGCCGTCGTTCCTTGGAGTTACTCTGGCCGAAGATGGGACCCAGACTGCTCATGCCGCCCGTGCCAGTATTCACCGAGCCCACCGTGAACAGAGGGAACTGCCGGTTTACCCTGGCGCCGGTTAGCCCGAGGCCGCCGGTGCAGGTCTTATCCAAAAGTCCGCCGAAGGTCGGCGTGCTAGTGCAAGTCTGAGGTGCGGAAGCATCGTAGCTGGTGGTGCCTGGAGCGTTGTCGTTAAATTCTTCCTGGTACCAGCCTGCGCCCAAGTGCAGCAGCATCGTCGGGGTCAGCGTGTAATCCCAGTTGAGGCGGTAGGTCTTGGTATAGATGAAACTTCCGCGCGCGCCGGTGATCGGAGCCGGGAAGCCTTCCGCGTTGCCGTTGGTCGCGGTATACGGCGCATCCATGAGTGTGGCTCCGCCATAAAACGATACGTGATGCTTGGAGCCGATGGACTGATCGCCCTTCACCGAAGGGATTTTGGATCGGGTCTGGCTGATGAAGGGGTTCTGGTAGTTACCGCCGGTTTGGCCGCTCAGGAAATTAGCACCAGTGGGCTTCGGAACCAGGTTGAGTATTCTCACCGCCGCTGGGTCGAACATGCTTGCGGGGATCACGTTGTTGACGAATGGATCGCGCACCTGGTACACGGTGCCGGCGTTGCAGTTTGGTAGAACCCCGTTGATGGGGGCGCAGGTGACGGGTTGGACCGCGCTAGGATTGAAGATAGTTCCGGAGAAAAAACCGTTGCGGCCCAGCGGATCGACGTAGTTCTTGCCGTTGATCTGGAAGGGGAGCGGACCGGCCGCGTTGCCGTTTCCTACAATAACCTGGTTGAAATTGCCATTCCGATAGGCATCCGTGGGAACGGTGGGGTTGCCAGCAGGTATGGAGGTCACTAGCGCGTTCTCGCGAAACTCTTCAAAACTCATGAAGACGAAACTCTTGTTGCGCCCGTCGTAGACTTTGGGAATCCAAATAGGGCCACCGGCCGAGAATCCATAGTCGTGGCGTTTGGTCGGAGTCTTCAGGCCGGTGTAAGGCTGGGTGGCGTTGAAGACATCGTTCGCCGCATAATCGTAGGCGCTGCCGTGAAGTTGATTGGTGCCGGACTTCATGGTCGCATTGAAGATGCCGCCGCCTACGGCGCCGTATTCCGCCGCGAAGTTGCTGGTCTGTACTGCCACTTCCTGAATGGCTTCCGCGCCCGCTTGCCCGATGGCCGTATACAGACGCAGGCCTGACGTATCGCCGGCAGTCTGGCCCTCGACGCGGATCTGCTCGCTGGACGCCGGAGCGCCGTTGACCACCATTTGACTGTTGGCGCTGTATAGAATCCCAGGAACCAGCTTCGCCAATGCCAGAGGGTCGCGATAACCCGACGTGTTGGCTTGGAACGTGCCACCCACCGACATGATCGGGAGGTCGTTCATTTCCTGGCTGGTGACATTGTGGGCCAAATCGCCCGACTCCGTCTTCAAGAGCGATGCTTCGGCGGTGACCGTAACGGACTCTGTCTGTGAACCGACTTCGAGCGATACGTCGATGCGCATGATCTGAGTTGCCGCCAGATCCAGGCCGCTCCGCCGGTAGGTCTTGAATCCTGTCGCGGTGATCGTCAGATCGTAAGCGCCCACTTGGAGTTGGGCCGCAGTGTAGTTTCCGGTAGCCGTTGTGACGGTCTTGAGGACCTGGCCGTTCGCTTGGTTTTTGACCTCTACCGAAGCGTTGCCCACGACGGCGCCGCTAGGATCGGCTACCGTTCCAGTTATCGTACCCAAAGCGCCCTGCGCAAAAATCGCAGACGCGGAAAGTAGCAGACACGCTACGCACAAAAAGCCCTTCATTTTAAAATGCCCCCCTGGTCCGTACCTTAAGTGCCCCCAAAACGAGTACGGATATCAGAAAAAGTCTACTCCTATTCCCCGGCACGCCGCAAGTCGGCCATTCCCATCCGGTGAGAGAATCGCCTTTTTCGTCCAGGAAAGCCTTTGCTAGGATAGGCCTCATAGGAGAATGCTTTCGATAAAATGTCCGCGTCTCCAGGGCCTCTGGATCTGCCTTGGGATCTCCGCGACGATGTGGGGCGATTGCCCGGCCGGACTTGCAGCGCTTGCTAAACAGGACAATCCTCGAGCGTTGAAGGAGTTCATCGCGGCCGCGGGTCAGGGTGACGCGTGTTCCCAATTCCATCTCGGCGTCATGTACGAGCAGGCTCTAGGCGTTCCACAGGACTATAAGGAGACGCTCAAGTGGTACCGTCTCGCCGCCAGCCAGGGTTACGCTGAAGCGCAACGCAATCTCGGCTTGATGTACGCCGATGGTGAAGGCGTCGCGCGGGACTACAGTGAGGCAGCCATGTGGTTCCGTCTGGCAGCCGACCAGGGAGATGCAGAGGCTCAGTACAACCTCGGTCTCTTAAACCACAAGGGCCAGCGCATTCCGAGGGATGACAACGAGGCACTAAAATGGTTCCGTCTCGCAGCCAGCCAGGGCTACGCGGAGGCGCAGTACAACCTGGGCGTCATGTACCACGAAGGCCAAGGCGTTACCCGCGATTCTAAGGAAGCCTTTCGATGGCTTCGTCTCGCCGCTACCCAGGGAGACGCGCGTGCTCAGGCCAACCTCGGCGTTATGTACGTCGATGGTGAAGGTGTTCCTCAGGACTACAAAGAAGCGCTCAAGTTGTTCCGCCTCGCCGCGGACCAGGGCGATGCGCAGGCGCAGTTCGGCATCGGGGACATGTACGACGAGGGACAGGGTGTTCCGCAGGATCATATCGAAGCTTTCAAGTGGTACCGTCTCGCCGCCGACCGTGGATTTGCCGCAGCGCAGTACAACCTGGGCGTCATGTACCACGAAGGCCAAGGCGTTCCGCGAGACCTCAAGGAGTCGCTTAAGTGGTACCGTCTCGCCGCCGCCCAGGGAGACGATCAGGCGCGACAAGTCCTTCCCTCCTTATATAAAGAGTCTCTGGAATGGCTTCGGACGGAGGCCGAGCATGGCGTGGCGATGGCCCAAAGTGGTCTCGGCATCGTTTATGCGCAGGGCCTAGGCGTTCCAGAGGATATCAAGGAGGCCATCAAATGGTGGCGATTGGCCGCCAACCAAGGAGATACAGAGGCGCAGGCAAGCCTGGGGTTTGTGTCCGAGTCGGGCACCGGCGTCGTGCAAGATTACGTTCAAGCCTACCTGTGGTACAGCCTGATCGTTGCGGATTACCCGGACAACACGAACGCCGTGGCAGGTCTTCAAGCGGTTACAAAGCGAATGACACCTGCGCAGATTTCCGAGGCGAAGGCGCTGGTCCGGAACTGGAAGCCGAAATAGAAGTCCGCAACTGGGAAGGGGGCGATCGGGTCCCATGCCGAATGGCAGACCGGTTCTCCGACGAACCTTGCGTTCGACCGTGAAACAGCGAAGCCTCTAGCCGTATCTAACAGGGTTAAGGTAGCCATGAACCTTCTGGCAGATGTTAGCCCCCTAACCCGAGAGGGTGTGGCCTTCGCAATTCTCGCAGGCGTTTTGTTGCTTGGTGCGGTCGTGGTGTTCGCGTTGCGCACCCGAAGCCTCCCGGCCTGCTGGAACTGTGGCTTCCCCGGCGTTCACCGGGCACATTCTGCGCACCGTTCCTTGGATACTCTCGCTAGGGCCTGCTTTCTCTACCCATATCGCTGCCAGAGATGCTTACACCGCTTCTACTGCTTTGGGTCTCCCCATCCACACCGGCATTCCGGCAAGAAGACTATGGCTGCTGGCGCCGCTAGATAAAACTGGGGTCTTTTGGAAGCGACTGGCTGGCCGATTGCAAGATTCTGCTCGGAGGACTTATCTCATGCCTGGCAAGAAACATCTTCGAGGCGTCAGTGACAAAGAGCAACGTCAATACGAACACATTAAAGAAAATGCCCAGAGAAGCGGCCGCTATGGCAGCCGCGCAAAAGAAGTAGCTGCGCGCACAGTCATGAAAGAGCATTCCGAGAAGGGCCACGAAAAAGGCAAGTAGCCACGCGGCCCACCAGGTGCGATTTGACCGGTTGATTGGCAGTATAAATGCTGCCCGACTCGAGTGGAGGTTTTGGCATGATCCACGTAGACAACGGACAATGCGGACTTTGCACCCACTTCGGGGAGACCCACGTTGTCGGTATCCAATTGAATCAGATCCGCGAAAACCACGAAGCCCCGGAGACACTGGTGGATGAATGCGGCCATCCCAAGCACGCCTCACTCCATCTGAAGGTCACTCCAATCAGCGGTTGCGATGGTTTTGAGGCAGCAAAAATGTCCTCACGCCCTGGGCCGGTGTTGGCAAGAAGGTAAGAGTTTAGGTTAGGTAGCCAAATGGGGAACGATGCCCGGTCAGTTGTGACCGGCGAGGTTCAAGCAGGAGGTGCCGATGGACCCACCGGACAGTAAACAGAGGCGGCAGCGCAAACGTCTGAGCCTTGGAAATGTTGCACTACTGGAAATGGCACGTGAATGCGTGCAGCGCTTTCTGCGCAACTGATGGTGGTCGCAAGCTCCCAAACTTAGAACGCCCTGGCGTTGTCGCCTCCCAAGATTCGGCGCCGCAAATCACTTCTGCCGCGAAGGCTCGAGCTTCGGCGGACGATTTCCGTGCCTGGTAGCTCCCTGTACCGCGATATAGGAGAGCTCTTGCGCGTCCCTGGCGCACCGCAACATTAGCCCTCCGCGGCTCATGTCTCCGCGTCCCACGAACTCGGTCGGAAACAAGAGTCGGTCTCCAAACACTTGGAGCAACGCCCGCGTGTATTTGTCGGTTGCGATGCTTCCAAGTAAAACATATCGACAATCAGGACCGGCTCGCCGGTCGAGCAACGTGATATCGCGAAGGAAGGGCTCGGCGTAGGCCGGATTGTCAGCATCCACCGGCACGTTCCCAATGTTCTGGACTTGATCGTAGCTAAGAATTGTTTCAGGGGGCACGAGTCCCAGGCCCGGAACGATCACCATCGTGGGGGCGATTCCTGGTGGTGCCGCCCCAAACACTCCGCAGTAGGCTAGCTTCCCTCGAAAATACAGTCCGCTGATAAATGCATAGATTTCTCCGACAGCGGCCGTGCCACTCCTAAGGCGAAGAGCGAGATCGAACTCTGCTTGTTCCCGCATGAGCATGAGGGAACGCGGTCCGCCGATCTTTGCCGGCGAAAGCAGAAACACTCGTTCAAACCGCATGATTCAGGCAGATTTGGATAGCAGAGCCAGCGGCGATTTCGTGTGAACCTCGACTTGATCCATCCGGCATTGTGAGGGAGCTTTGTCAGGCCGCCACCGCATCAGTTTAGTCCCGTGGCGAAACCGTCCCGCGGTGAAATGATCGTAGCGCACCTCGACCACCAGCTCGGGACGCAAGGGTTCCCATTCGGTGGACCGCTCGGAGCTCCAGCGGCTCGGACCGCCCGGCGCGCGTCCGGTGAAGCCCGGCGGTTCAATCAGCGCCTTCAGCTTACGTGTGAGAGCCGGCCGGCTAGCGCGTTCAATTGAGGACGTGAAGCCTACATGATGCAGGAGGCCTTGGTTATCGTACAAGCCCAGCAGCAACGACCCTACCACCTTGGTTTTTGAGCCGTAACGGAAGCCCCCGACCACGCAATCCACCGTACGAAGATTCTTGATCTTGAGCATGGATCGCTCACCGGACGAGTAGGGCTCGTCGAGGGGTTTGGCGATTAGTCCATCGAGTTGGCCACGCATTGTCTTCAGCCATTGGCGAGCTACTTTAATGTCGCCGGTTGCGGGTGACAGCAAGAATCGCGGATTCCGGTGCAGGAATTTAGCAGCGAATGCCTCCAACGCTGCCCTCCTCTGTTCCAGCGGTTTTTCGATCAGTGACTGCCCGGACGTGTCCACCAGCAGGTCGAACAACACCAGCCGCGCCGGCGTTTCTTGCGACAGCTTCGCGACTCTGCTGGCGGCCGGATGGATCCGCTGTAGCAGGTCGTCGAAAGACAGTTTGTCACCCGCCAGGACAATGATTTCGCCGTCCAGGACAAACCTCTCTGCCTTCAGGCCACTTAGCCCCTCGATCAATTCAGGGAAATAACGGCTTAGCAATTGTCCGGATTTCGATTGCAGTTCTATTGAGCGACCGTCTCGGAAAGCCACGCACCGGAAGCCATCCCACTTCGGTTCGTACTGCCACCCCGCACCCGTGGGAATCTCCGCCACGCTCTTGGCTTCCATGGGCAGAAAAGGCGGCTGGATGGGAAGTTTCATTGGAACCGGCTGAGGTCAAAACGACCTTTTTGCAGAAGTAGCGGACGGAACAGATCGCCTGTCTGCTTTAGGCGCCGCAGCACATTGTCGATCCGAAAGTCCTGGATTTCGATTCCTCGCTCAATTTCCTCCCAGGTGACAGGAGCCGATACGGGCGCGCGCGGTTTCGGCCGTGCTGAATATACAGAAGCGAGAGTGCGTCCCCAGGAGTTTTGGTTGTAGTCCACCAGAACTCGTTTCGGAGTTCGTTTTGCCACGCGGTACTCGGACTCCAGAACCTTGGGATGCTTCTGGACCACGCTGAGTGCGAAAGATTTGGCGAAGGTCCACACCTCTTTTTGCATGGGTCCTCGCACGATCGGCACATAGATATGGATTCCACGCGAGCCCGTGGTCTTCGCGTAGCTCTTGATTTTGTGCGCGTCGAGAGCCTCTCTTATCAGCAAGGCGGCTTCCAGCACCAGGGGGAACTCGGCGCCGGGCGTGGGATCCAAATCGAAGTGCAGATAATCCGGGCGATCCACGTCGTCGCAAGTGGCGTACCACGGATTGAGATCGATGCACCCGAGATTTACGACCCACAGTAACGCCGCAAGGTCATTAATCACTGGAAAATCGACGAGGTTCGCCGAAGGATGCTGGATTTCGCACACGGGCACCCAGTCGGGTCGAGATTTCGGAGCGCGTTTTTGAAAGAAGAACTCGCCAGAGGCGCCGTCCGGATACCGCTTCATGACCATGGCCCGCGACTGGATGTGCGGCAGCAAGTACCTTGAAACGTCAGCATAGTATTGGAGCAAATTGCCCTTGGTGATGTGGTCTTCCGCCCAAAACGCCTTGCGGAGATTGGTCAGGACAACAGTCTTCTTGCCTACGCTCAATGTCGCTTCGTTCTGATCGGACGGAATTTTGACGGCTTGACCGGTACGCGTGGAGGTGGTCTCTCGTGGCGTGGCGCCCATCCGAAACTCGCTGCGATGCGTCCCGCGGGCTGACGTGCCTGAAGGGGCCATCAGAGCATCCCCTGTGCAGCGCGGGCGGGATATGGCGGCCCTCTTCGCGATCGGGGATCTTTCATCATTACTTCTCTCCCTTATATAGGAAGACCCGCCGGCGTACCAGGTGTTTCAGCGGGTGTCGCCTCCCCGCAAAAAGGGAGGGTTTCCGCGGCCGTCACGCAGTTGTACAATTGCTGCTACGTTGCAATGTCATCTTAGGAGGTCCTCATGACCAAGTCCTGTTTGTGGCTGTCCGCGTTCCTGGGCGGCCTGTTTTGCCTCCCGCTGCTAGCGCACCATGGAACCAGCAATTACTCCACTACGGCGCAAACGGTCACATTGTCAGGAACAGTTACGGAATTCGTCTGGTCTAATCCGCATGTCTACGTCCTGTTTGACGTGAAGGACGCGACGGGCAACATCGTGCACTGGGCCGGTGAAATGAATAGTCCTGGAGTTCTCAAAAACGCCGGCTGGGACAAGCACACGCTCAAAGCCGGAGACCAAATCACCGCGACCCTTCGTCCCAACAAGTTCGGGACACCGGTCGGCCTTCTCAGCAGGGCGAACATGATGGTGAACGGCAAGCCGCTTCAAATCGGTCCCGAGCAATAGATCATGTCGAGATACATATTACTGCTCGCCGCAGTTCTGGTTTTTGTTCCAGCGTTGTTCCTGCAGGGGCAAGGGCAGGGAAAAGGGAAGGGCAAGGGCGGCAAGGCGACCGAGCCTCCGGCGCCGTCTGTGCCCCACGATCCTCACGATTTGAACGGCGTCTGGAGGCGATCCGGCGGCGTGCTCACCATGAGCAATGACACTCCTCCCATGACTCCGTGGGGGAAAGCCAGATTCGACGCCGCCAAGCCGGTTTATGGTCCTCGTGCGTTTCCCGGAGGGCTGGGTAATGATCCGATGAGCACCTGCGACCCCTTGGGAATGCCGCGCAACATATTCCTGGAAGTTTCCATTTACCCTATGGAACTGGTTCAGACGCCCAACCGTGTGATTCAGTTCTTTGAGTGGGCGCACTCCTACCGTACGATCTGGACCGACGGGCGCACGTTTCCGAAGGACCCCGATCCACTGTGGATGGGATACTCGATCGGACAATGGGACGGCGATACGTTCGTGGTGAAGTCGCTGGCGTTTGAGGAACGCACGTGGCTCGATCACTTCGGCAATCCCGTGAGCGAGGACATGACGCTCGAAGAACGCTACCATCGGGTCGATCGCGATACCCTCGAGCTCAACATGGTGATCAATGCGCCTAAGGCGTACACCAAGCCCTGGGTGAGTGAGAAGAAGACCTTCCGGCTGGCGCCGCCTAATACCGAGATTCAGGAACTCTTTTGTGTGCCGAGCGAGGAGCAGCGGTTCAACCAGCTGGTCCGGGATCCGGGCTCAGGCATTACCAGGAAGTGATTTTACGCCCTAGTTTCCGGTGTTGCGCGCAGTTGCTCAGCCTCATTTCCACGACATAGTTTGTCCGTATAGACCGTCCCGCGCGGCTTAAGTACTAGTTCCAGGTAAACGGTCCCAAGGACTGGTAGGTCGTGAAAATATATTGACAAATACATAGCCCAACTGTAATGTAATTGTGCGATACGGGGGAGAGGTCGTCGTCCTCGCGCGACTTAACAGACTGATCGAGTTCGGAGGAACCCCAAATTGATTGCCGTACATAAGTCGTCGGCGAACCTCGTTTGCTCGATCCTCGCCTGCCTCGTGTTGTCAGGAACGCTTTGGGCTTGGACTTCCGGGTTATCTGGTTAAGACGCTATATCGAACTAACCGTTAGTGGCTCAATATAAAGCTCAGAAAGATAAGAAAGGACAAATGCCTCAACCTCGAATCGTTCTCGTTAACGCACTTATGGTGCTTCTTACCTGCCAGTTGACCATGGCTCAAATCGTGAATCCGGCCGACGCACACCAGCCTGACGCAGCGAACCCGCCCGCGGAACGGTTACACACCTTTGATACGCCACCCGTCAACGTCTACGGCAAAGCCGAACTGAGCGACGACGACCGCATAGGCTCCTACGCTCAGCCACGTTGGACGGCGCAGCGGCTCTTCGGGGAAACCCGCGTCTATGTAATCCCGCAAGGCACCGTGGAGTTTGAATACTGGCTGAAGCCAGAATTGCACCGCAACCATGAACCAACGGACTTCACGCACCAGTTTGAGGTAGAGTTCGGCCTCCCCTATCATTTCCAGTTGGATCTGTACGCGGTTTCGAATCAAACAGGACCGAAGGGGGAGCTACACTTCAACGAACAGAAAGTGGAACTTCGTTGGGCACTTGCTGACTGGGGGAAGATTCCAGGTAACCCCACGTTCTACCTGGAATGGAACCCCCGCGACCAGTTACCGCCCCACGTCGAAGGCAAGCTCTTGCTCGGCGGCCAAATCGCGTCGGGCTGGCACTGGGGCAGCAACTTCGTGTTCGAGCACGAAGCCGGCGGACTTCAGGAGAACTCGAAAGAATGGACAGTGGGCGTCAGCAGGGTGATAAAGGAGTCGAAATTCTCGTTTGGCGCCGAATCTAAACTGGCATTCGTAAGTGAAAAGAATTTGCTCAGCCAGCGTGAACCAAACGACAAGGAATGGGGAATCGGCCCGAGCTTACAGCTTCGTCCCTTACCTGCGATGCATCTGGATATTGCTAACCTCTTTGGTGCAACGCATGACGCACCGCGCGCGCAGCTATTCGTCGTTCTCGGGTGGGAGTTTTAGTTCTTCTACTGTTGTTTCGGGGCGCCGCGGATGACTTAGACTGTACGAGGATGGCATGGCTGCGCAATGAAATTGCTCATCGTCGATGATGAACTCAAGACGGCAAGGTTCCTGAAACGCGGCTTTACGGAGGCCGGCTTTGTTGTCACTCTCGCCGCAGACGGTCCCACTGCCATGCACCAGATCGAGACCGGTGTTTTCGATCTCATAGTACTCGACATTATGCTGCCGGGACTGGATGGCTTGCAGATTCTGACATGGATGCGCGACGCAGGCCGCCAGACCCCCGTTCTTATGCTGACGGCGCGCGATGAAGTGTCGGACCGCGTTCGTGGTCTAATGCTCGGGGCCGACGATTACCTCGTGAAACCGTTTGCCTTTTCCGAACTCCTCGCGCGCGTTCGCACGGTTCTGCGCCGCCCGCCTGTGCGCGAGTCCGACACGTTGTGCGTAGCGGATCTGGAACTCGATCTCGCGGGACACAGAGCCACTCGTGCCGGGAAGCGGATCGATCTTACGGGGCGCGAATTTACGCTGCTATCCCTCCTCGCGCGCCGCGCCGGCGAGGTGCTGACACGAACGTTCATCGCCGAATCCGTCTGGAATATGAACGCCGAGGGTGACACGAACGTGGTGGACGTGAACCTCCGGCGGCTGCGCAGCAAACTGGATGACCCGTTTTCGCAGAAGCTCCTGCGTACCGTCCGGGGGGTGGGCTATGTTCTCGAAGACCCGGACCGAACCTGATCCGGCACCCGCTCGATCCGGAAGCAAATGGCGCCGCGCTTCACTCGCCGTCCTGCTCACCGCCTGGTACACCAGCGCCGCATTCACGGTGGTCGCCGCTGCTACCGGAATCTTTTATCTGGGTTTGGCAAACAATCTGCGAAAGATATCCGAACAGTCGCTGCTGGATGAAGTGGCGGTCTGCCGTGAGTTGGTTCGGGAGCGTGGCGGCGAATCGCACGCCCTGCATGAAGAGGTGGAGATCGATTCGGCGGTCCGCCGCTACCAGAAGTTCTACATTCGGGTGCTGGATGCGAGTGGCGCGGCCTTGTCGACGACACCTGGGATGGACCGCGATCTGAGCTCGGCCCGCATGACACAGGCGGGGGCATCCGCCCAGGGAATCTTCCAAATCGATTCGCCCGGTGGCGCGCCCTACCGCGCGATGATCGCTACCGTATCGGGTGGCGCCGCTAAACAGGGTTTGTGGACCATCCAGGTCGCGGTCGACCTAACCCAGGAGCAAGTAGTTCTCGGGCAGCAGCGCATCTGGATCTGGATGGTGTTTGCCGCGGCGCTCATCCTGTGTCCGGGCATAGGCTTCGTTATTGCGCGCAGTAGTATTCGCCCACTCAAGGAAGTGGCGGAGACGGCTCGGCATATCGAATCGAACACGCTCAACGAGCGCATTAAGGCCGAAGACTACCCGGCGGAAGTGCGGGTTCTGGCACAAGCGTTCAACGCAATGCTGGAGCGGCTGGAGGAATCGTTCACCCGGTTGTCCCGCTTTTCCGCGGACATTGCGCACGAGTTACGCACTCCTGTCAGCAACATCCGGGGCGAAGCCGAGGTCGGTCTGGCGCGGGCGCGCAGTCCGGAGGAATATATCGAAGTTCTGGGATCGTGCCTCGAAGAGGCAGTGCGCCTCTCCGAGCTGATCGAATCGCTGTTGTTTCTGGCGCGATCGGAGAGCCCCGGAGATCATCTCAAGCGCACGCGGGAAGACATCGGTCTTCTGCTGTCGGATCTTCACGAATACTACGAAGCAAAAGCTGCCGACCTCGGAGTGACGTTGGCGGCGGACGCTCCCCCCGGTTTGCTTGCCGACGTTGATCGTGCGTTGCTCCAGCGATCGCTCGCAAACCTCGTCTCCAATGCCTTGGCTCATTGTTCGCCTGGCGACAGCGTCCGGTTGACGGCGCATCGGCAGGAGTCGTCGATTCGAATCGATGTCCAGGACTCGGGTTCGGGGATTCCCGTCCACGATCTTCCTCGCGTGTTCGACCGCTTCTATCGGGCGGATCCGGCCCGCCCGCGCAACTCCGGCGGCACAGGGCTAGGGTTGGCGATCGTGCAGCAGATTGTCTTTCTGCATGGCGGAGATGTTCGTATTGCAAGCGAGGTCGGGCGAGGGACTACTGTGTCTGTCATCCTCCTTGCGAGCTGAGGACGTCCGCGCAGCTTGCGCAGCAGTCGTGTTAGATTACGATGCCATCGCTGCGGAGTGATCGCTTTATCAAAGTGAATGTTGGAATGGGCTGCGCCTCGATGATTTGCGTACCTCGCCGCCAGAAACTTAGAAACTCTCTCTTTTCAGCGGTGCGATAGTAGTGATGCAGATAGGCCATGTCGCACGCTGTGTAGTCTGACAGCCATTGATCGATGTCGGTAATGCCGATGTCGTGAAGCATACGGAGCGCATAGCGGGCAGCTTCCTTTTCATACTCCATCAGCGCAGGAAGAGCGTCCTCCTTCACGGGCGGTTGGCGCGGCTGGCCGAGCTCGTAGGCATCCGGATTCACGTTCCACTGGACGGTGTGCCCGAACAGATGGGCGAGCAGGAAGAGGCGTTGTTCGGGAGTCACTGCGTAATCGATGTGAATCTCCGCACCACTCAGGTCGCCGGTAAGCGGATCGGGGACGTCCCGCGTTATGACGGGGATGCCATAGGCGCCCTCAATGTGGGCCTTCACCCTCTCCGCGTACTCCGCGAACGGAATCACCTGAGTCGTCCTAACCGCTTCCATTGTAGTTGGTTGCCGTTTCTGGAACGACTTCATTCCATTCTTCGTAGTAGTAGAATGAGGCAGCAGAAAGGAGTTCCCCTTGATTCTGGGAAAGTTCTGGAGCGCGTTTCGAGCGCAAGTGAACAAGATCGCCAACATCTTCTGGGAGGCCGATCCGATCGCCCAGATGCAATACGAACATGATGCGGCGGTAGAGCAGCTCAAAGAAGGCCGCAAGGGCCTGGAGACCTACCGAGGGCTGGTCGAGCGGGTCACACGCCAGGTCGCCGGTGCCCGCGACCACACGCAAAAGCTCGAAGCGCAGACTAAGGCCTACCTCAAGTCCGGGCAGCGCGAGGAAGCCGCGAAGTTCGCGCTTGAGCTGCAGAAGGCCAAGAAAGATCTGGCGGCGTACGAAGAGCAGCTTCGGATGCACGAAGAGGCTTACGAGAACAATCTCAAAAAGATCCAGCATGCTGCCAAGAAACTGGGTGAGGTTCGCGAGAAGATCCAGAAGTACGACGCCGAACTGAAGATGAGCTCCGCCGAGGCCGAAGTCGCCGCGCTGGCGCAATCCTTCAACATGGACGTCACTACCGATTTCGGACAGCTGGAGCAGATGATCCAGGGCAAGATCGACAAGAATCGCGGCAAGGCTCGCGTGGCTGCGGATTTGTCGCAAGAGGGATTAGCCTCCATCCAGGCTGAAGAGAAGATGGAGAAGGTGATGGCCGAAGAAGCGCTCACGCAGTTTGAGGTCGAGTTGGGGCTGCGCTCACCGGAGACCACCAAACTCGCCGACTCCACCAAGGATCTTGGTCCTGCGGTGACCGAGAAGGCTTCGCAGACCACCAATAATTGACAGCGGTCGAATCAGTAATCGAAGGACAAAGGAGGGTATTTCACTATGCCTGCGGGCAGTCCTAAGCCGGCGTTCTTTTTTGCGGTTCTGTTGGTCGTGGTCGGGCTGGTCGGGCTCGGGCTCTGGCGATTTGGTGCATTACCAGGCTCGAAGTCCGGAAACATCAGCAAAGAGGAAATGGCAGGTACCGAGGCGCCGGATACTGCTGGTATCACTACGGCCAAGGAATACAAGTATGTTCCGGAGGCCAAGCTACCGCCGGTTCAGGGCATTTCCAGCTACAAGCCACTTGCGGATAGAACTGTCCGGTTCGCGATCAACGTTTGGGCCGGATGGGCTCCGATCATCTATGCCAATAACGGCTTCAAGGCCGGCAAGGTCTGGAAGACGCCCGGCGGCAAGGATTTCAAAGTCGAACTAACCCTGATCGACGATCCCGTGGCGATGCGCGATGCCTATGCCGCGGGCAACGTCCACATCGGGTGGGGCACTCTCGACATGGTTCCGCTTTTCATGGAAGCCCTGCGGAAAGACTCGCGCGTCATGCCAAGGATCTACCAACAGATTGACTGGTCGAATGGCGGCGACGGCATCGTGGTTCGCGAAAACGTGAAAACGGTCGCGGATCTACGCGGCAAAACGATCGTCCTGGCGCAGAATTCGCCGTCCCACTTTTTCGCGCTGAACGCGTTGATCAACGGCGGCGTGCAGCCGGCCGAAGTGAACTTCAAGTTCACCCAGGATGCTTTCCAGGCCGCTGCGGCGTTCAATGCCGATAAGAAGACAGCCGGCGTCGTCAGTTGGTCGCCAGACATTTACAATCTGGCGAAGGTCAAAGGCAACCGCATGTTGGTCAATACGGGTACCGCCAACAAATTGATCGCCGACATCTGGTTCGCGCGCGCTGATTTCGCCAAGGACAATCCGGAGATCATTGAGGGCTTGATGCGCGGCATCTTCGACGGCATGGAGGCGTTGAAGGAGCAGCCCAACAAAGCCACCGCCGCCAAGCTCATGGCCGCTGGCTATTCGATTCCCGAATCCGACGCTCTCAGCATGCAGGGCGACGCGCACTCTACCAACTGGGCTGAGAATCAGGAGTTTTTCCTCAACCAGAACAATCCCACCAACTTTGAACGTACCTGGAATACCGCTTACTACCTCTATAAGCGCATCGGCGCAGTCTCCGAGAAAACCGAGTTCGATCAGGTGATGGATTTCAGCGTGCTCAAGAAACTAGGCAACGATGCCAAGTATTCCAGCCAGAAGAATGAATACGACGTCCAGTTTGCACCCGCCACGGCGGCTGCGATACAAGGCGAGTCCGACGAAATCCTCACCAAGACCGTCGTGATTCACTTCTCGTCAAATTCCTGGGATCTGACCAAGAAGACCTCAGAGACGATCAACGGTAAGGTGGTCGAGAACCTCTACGATCCAAACGCGCCGTTTGTAGTAGAGGAGATCGGCAAGATGGCCGGACAGTTTGGAGCCGCCCGCATCGTCATCGAGGGCCACACGGATTCATCGATGAAGGGACGCGTGCCCGAAGAATCGGTGCAAGAGCTTTCCGCGAATCGGGCAAACGCGGTGAAGGAAGCGATTCTAAAGAAATTCCCGACGCTTCAGCCGAACCAGTTCACTGTGTCCGGTCTGGGGTGGGCTCGGCCAGCGGATCCAGGCGACCCCATGAACCAGGCCAAGAACCGACGGGTGGAGGTGAAGGTTTATCCGCTGGAGACGCCCAAATAGTCAGGCCGCATTTTCGATCGCGGTATTTCAAACGTGGACGCCAAACAGCCGGGTCTCTTCGATCTCCGAGTTCCCCCGTCGCCTCTTATAGGGCGGCTTCTGGGGGCGGGCGCAGTTGCTCTCATCCTGGCCGCATGGTTCCTGGCCACGCGCGGACCGACGCCGGAACAACGGTTGATTTCGCCGGTGATCTTGCCATCGCCGATGGAGGTTGCCCGGAGCTTCAACGCCCTCTGGAACGAGCGAGCCCTGTTCGCGAGCATTGTCGCGACGCTCCGGCGTGTTCTCATCGGATTCGGCCTGGCGATTGCGGTGGGCGTGCCGTTGGGGATTATCGCCGGTTCCTGGCGCGTGTTGGAATCGGCTGCGATGCCGGTGGCGCTGTTCTCTCGAAATATCCCGGTTGCCGCGCTCATCCCGCTTACGATTCTCTGGTTCGGTATTGAAGAAACCCAGAAGGTGATGTTTATTTTCATTGCCTGCGTTCCGTTCATCTATTCCGACGCGGTGCGCGCGATTACCTCCGTGCCGGACCGCTACGTCGAAACAGCCGAGACTCTGGGCGCTTCCCAAAGGCAAGTGATCGGCAAGGTGCTGGTTCCGCTGGCTATGCCTGACATTTATAAGAGTCTTCGAGCGCTATTCGGCATGGCCTTCGGATATATCATGCTCGCCGAGTTGATCAATGCCGAGCATGGTCTCGGATATCTGCTGAGCACCAGCCAGCGGCGTGGTTTGTCGGAACACATCATTCTCATCCTGATTGTGATCGGCGCTCTGGCATGGAGCATCGATCGCTTTCTCGGATGGGTCCAGCACGGCCTGTTTCCGTACCGCCAGGAGGCTGACTAGAATGGCGGAGGAACCGGCCCAGCCATTAATTGTTGAGTTCGACAACGTCACGAAGACCTACGACCAAGGTGCGACCGCTATCCGCGATATCTCCTTCAAGGTGCACGATCAGTCCGGTTGCGGCGAGTTCATTTCACTCCTGGGTCCCTCCGGCTGCGGAAAATCGACCATCCTGCGCTTGATCGCAGGCCTGCGTCCGCAGTTTCCAGCGACGAAAGGAACCGTCAAAGTCATGGGCAAGCCCGTGGAGGGTCCAGGCCCTGACCGCGGGATGGTCTTCCAGGACTATACGTCGTTCGACAATCGCACCGTACTCGACAATATCGCGTTCGGCCTGGAATGTTCCGGCATGCCCAACAAGGAACGCGAGGAACAGGCCCGTGAGTGGATCGGCAAAGTCGGCCTGGACCCCAAGCAGGACGCAGGCAAATTCCCGCACCAGTTATCTGGAGGCATGCGGCAGCGTGTGGCGATCGCGCGGACGCTGATTTTGAAGCCCCGCATCATCCTGATGGACGAACCATTTGGCGCGCTCGATCCGGTGACTCGCCTCAATATGCAAGACCTGCTGGTCAGCTTATGGCGCCAGCAGGAGGCGACCGTTTTCTTCGTGACTCATTCGGTGGAAGAAGCGGTTTACCTCGGTGATCGCGTCTATATTCTGTCCAGGGCTCCCGGCACTATCATTAAGGAAATGGAATTGCCCGGTCCAGATCGTCCGGCGCGCGAGATGCAGCGTGAGGCTAGTTTCAACCAGATCGTATTCTCGATCCGCGACATCGTTGAAAAGTTAGAAGCCGAGAAACTAGAGGCGCATCCATGACAATGGGTGGCGCCGGCCTTAAGGAGTATCTCAAACGGGCATTCCTATATCGCTGGAATCTGCTCTTGTTTTTAGGCGGGACAGTGGCGGCTGTGCTCACGCCATGGCCCGACGCCATTCTTCCGTTGGTATTGGCCGCGGAGGTGGTGTATCTCGGTGCGCTCGTATCAGCACCCAAGTTCCGCGACGCGATTGACGCTCAGGTCTACAAGGAATCCCAACAACCTCGCGTGCCGCAGGGTGCTGCCGGAGAAACGCTTGTTGGAATTGTCAACACTCTGGCGCCGGAGGCTCGGCGCCGTTTTGAAACTCTGCGCTCGCGTTGTCTGGAGATGAGGGCCATCGCGCGGAGCGTGGGCGGCCAAAGTGGTTCTCCGGCGGAGGATTTGAGCACACCGGCGCTCGACCGGCTGCTCTGGGTGTTTCTGCGGTTGCTTGCCTCGCAGCAGGCATTGGACCGGTTTCTGCGTTCCACCAGTGACGCGGACATCGGCGCACGCATTGCAGAAGCCAAGAAGCGACTGGAAAGCGCCCCACAGGACGAGCGCTTCAAGCGCTCCTTGCAGGACAGCGTGGCCGCGCAGGAATTGCGCCTGCAGAATTACAAGAAGGCTGGCGACAACGCCGAGTTCGTGCGCCTGGAACTGGATCGCATCGAGGCCAAGATTCAGGCGCTTGCAGAATCGAGCGTCAACCGGCAGGACCCCGACGCGCTATCCAGCCAGATCGAAGGCGTCACCGAGAGCGTGCAGTCCACCGAAACGGCGATGCGTGAGTTGCAGCAGATCACCGGCATTGTCGATCAGATGCAGGAGCCGCCTGCGATCCTCGAGGCTGACTTGCGCAGGGTTACGCAGTGAAGGCCGGGGCCCGCGTCCCCGAGTGGTTCCCTGCTTGGGCCGCCGAACTTTCCGAGCTGTACTTCTCCGGCTCGACTTCGCTCTTCGTGTTGCATGGCAACGTGCACGACTTCGTGCCGCTTTCTGAAGATGGTAAAGCCTACGGCAGCCTGCCCGACTTCCTGGCTGAGCAGGTATTCGGCCGGTGGGATCTGGTGCTGTACTACGATCTGGCGCGCGGTCTGCGTGCTTTTGCCGGACGCGACGGCGCGCGGCTCAAAGAGATGGTGGTGCGCGCGAACGAAAAAGTCGGCGATCTTGCCGCGGCGCGCAAGGATCCATCCACCGCATTCGCCTTGCTCGATCGCTTCGTGCAAAACAACATCATGGCGGGCGATGATAGCGTCAGCGCGGCTATTCTGATCGACTACGCGTCTTTTCTTATTCCCAGCGGCGAGCCCGGCCGCCTGAGTCCTGCCGCCTCGCAGCAAGTGGTCACGCTGCTTAACTGGGCTGCCAGCCCGCATGTGAAGCGGCTGAATATGGCCGTGGTTCTGATCGACGAAAGCGCCGCGGCACTCAGTGAGCGGGTCGCCTCGAATCCCTACGTCGCCGATGTCGAAGTCCCCATGCCGGATCAGCCATCGCGCCAACGCTTCCTGCAACACGCCGTCAACGGGCGTGATTTTCGAGCCGTATCCGACTATACGGAAGGCGAGCTTGCCGGCCTCACTGCCGGAATTTCCTTCGTGGATATGAACGTCATGGTTCAATCCGCCCTGGAATCGGGCCATCGTCTGGACGCGAAACAGATGCGGGCGTTGAAGAAAGAACTGATCGAACGGCAGTGCCGGGGCTTGCTCGAATTCATCGAGCCAAAGTGGACCATGGATGTTCTCGTCGGGCATGCGCCGGTCAAGCAGCGTTTGCGGGAAGACGCACAACTGCTCAAGCGCGGCGACACCGAGACGCTGCCGATGGGTTATCTGGTATGCGGTCCCGTGGGGACCGGCAAGACGTTTCTGGCGCAATGTATGGCGGGCGAGATGGGCGTGCCCTGCGTGATGCTGAAGAATTTCCGTTCCAAGTATGTCGGTGAAACCGAAGGGAACCTCGAACGGGTTTTGGGCGTATTGCGTGCTATGGGGCCGGTTGTGGTGGTGATTGACGAGGCCGACGCCGCGCTGGGCGATCGCGAGGAGGACGGCGATTCGGGCACTTCAAGCCGCGTCTTCTCGATGATCGCCTCGCAGATGGGCGATACGCGCTTTCGCGGCAAGATTCTGTGGATGCTGCTCACCTGCCGTCCCGATCTGCTACCCATCGACTTGAAACGCCAGGGACGCGCGGAGATCCATATCCCCTTGTTCTATCCTTCCCAGCCCGAGGAGCTCCGCTTGATGTTCGCGGCGATGGCGCGCAAGGCCGGCATCGTACTTGCGCCCGAGGACATCCCCGACATCCAGTTGGCAGGAAAGCTTTCGGGCGCCGACATCGAGGGTATCGTCACCCGCGCCGCCCGGCGCAGTCGTGTAAACGGCGAATCGACGCTGGGCAAGGCTGCGCTGGCCCAGGAGCTCGCGGGCTTCCTGCCGTCGCTGGAAGGTTTAGAAAAAGAGATGCAAGAAATCGCCGCGATGCTCGAATGCACCGATGTTGAGTTCCTGCCGGAGGCGTTGCGGCCAAAGGTAAGAGAGGCCGGCGGCCGTGAACGCCTGCAGCACCGTTTTTTTGAACTACGGAATCAGATGCGATAAGGAGAAAGTTGCCATGGCAAGAATCGATTGGCTAGATGAGAAAACCAACGTCCCGGTGATCGACGAGCAGGTCCAGAAACTGACCACGTTCGTCGAGGCGATGGCCGATGGTGTCATCGAAAAGACGGAGCTTGAAAAGCAGCAGTCCAGCGTAGTGCAGGCGATGAAGGCGGTTCAGGGCGATTTGAACGACGCCCAGCACGAGAAAGTCACGCGGTTGCTGGTGGAACTGAGCGCCTACAATATCATGCGGCTGTTACATGAGCTGCAGCAGACTCGACTGCAGCGCGCCTTCGCGAAGACCTGAGGCACGCCCGGCGGGCTACCGCACGAGCCGACATTATCTATTGGCTGCTGGAACATTCACAGCGAACACGAATCTCTGTCCGTCACGCCGTATGTTGTTCAGGTTCCCGTTCAACGGCCCCGGCAGCCTGAATAGCACCTTCGGTGCAGCCGGCTGGAATCCCTGCGCGGTGGAAACATCCGCCGACATCACCACCAGATCATTAGTTTCCAGCTCCATGCCCCGGAAGAAAACCTCCTTGCTGTCGGATCGCCAGTGGATCATGGCGTTCACGCCATCCTTGGAGACTCGCCATTTTCCATCGCCCGGCAGCCCCGTGGCCGCGTCGAACGGACGCACGTAGACTTCGCCCTTGAGCGCATTGTCTTCATCCGAACGGTACGCGATAAACTTGCCGTCGGGCGAGAACCGTCCGGTCGTCTCGTTAAACTCTCCGCGCGAAAACTCGATGGCCTTGCGCGCCAGCGGATCGGTACCGGTCAGCGGCACAATCAGCAGCACGCCGCCGGAGCCGCATAACAGGTACTTTCCGTCAGGGGATACATCGGTCAGTTGGATCCCGGCCCCGGGGGTATAGCGGAACAACAATTCTTCGGTCCCGGAGCCATCCACGGGCTTGCGATAAACGCCCAGCGAAATGTTCGTGGTTTCGCCGCGAGGCGCGGTGTAGAGGATGTACTTGCCGTCCGGAGACCACATCGGTCCCTGACCGGGGTGCGTCGCGTCGTTGATCGCCACAGCCGTTCCCGTGGCGATATCCACGGTCCAAATCAAGTTTAGGCCGGTGTTCAGATCGGCCTTCATCACCACCAGCTTGGTCCCGTCCGGGGAAAACGCTGGACCGCCCCAAAGACCGGGTTCACCCACCTTGCTCACCATCTTGCCTTCCCGGTCGAAGATGGTGATCTGCTGAAGCTGCGGACCTCGCGGCGGTGGCAGCACGAGGAACCGTTCGCCATCCCGGCTCATATCTCGGATGTTGAGAGGCACATTGTTCGGCGGCCGCAGCAACACCTGCGGTTTAGTAAACGTAAACGACGGCGATGTGTTCACCTGCGCCACCATCACGTTGAACTCCTGGCCCATGTAGTAAAACTCTTTGCCGTCATTTCGCCACATCCCCGGGCTTCGCGCGCCCTCGGAGATCTGCCACGGTCCCCCAGACCCTTCTACTGGCCGAATGAAAACTTCGGCCTTTTGGATCTGAATATTCTGCTGTATGTAGGACAGATATCGTCCGTCGGGAGAAAAGCGTGGCGCCGCCAAAGGCAGCTTGCCGCGGAAGACCTCGCGCGGTTCGCGAGCCTCGCTGCCTGTCAGAGGCAAGACATACAAAGCGCCGCCCGATAAATCCGAGTTCGAGAAGCTCAGGTAACGTCCGTCCAGGGACCAGTCAGAGAGACCCAGAAAGGCGCTCGGGTTCTTATACAGCAGCTCCTCGGCTCCGGATCCGTCTGCCTGTCGCCGGTAGACTCCCTCCACCCCGTCCCGAATCTGAACATAGGCCAGCTGCTTGCCATCCGGCGACCAGATCGGTGACTGAACAAACTCAGTCCTTTTGCTGGTGGTGAGCCGCGTGCCTTTGCCGCTGGCGATATCCAAGACATACAGGTCAGCGGTTTCGTTTTCCAGATCGTTCTTCACCATGGCCACGTGCGTGCGATCCGGTGACAGCGCCGCCTCTCCGTAGAGCGCGCGATCGCCGAAGGCCGCGCCGGTTTGCTTGCCGGTGCGGTCGTACAGGGTCAGGACTGTCGCGTTATTTTCGAATTGCTTGGCGATTTGCTTGGCTTTGAACGCCTTGTCCTTCTCGTTTAACTGGCCACGTACCGGCACCGGAGCCAGCAGGAGCGCGGTGGCCAGGGCCGTCGCCGCGCTAACGATTACAACTCCGTAAGCGTTTTTCATGAGATTAGATCCTCCTGTCGCGATGCTTTAACGGGCCGTTGCGGATACCGGCATTCCAAAGACGAACCGCTGGCCGTCGCGGCTGATCCCGTCCGGTGAGATTGCGGTTTGGGGGCTGGCGAGTTTGAACAGAAGCTTGGGTGTCCCAGCCCGAATCGTAGGCGTGGTGCTGATATCCATGGCCATCAGTTCAAAATCACGATTCATGTAAATCAGTTCCTTGCCGTCTTGGCGTCTCCAGCCGAAGATCTGAGCGCCGTTGTGGGTCACTCGTACCGCCGGACCTGGCCCTGGAACCTCTGGCTTGGACGCATCGAACGGGCGCACGTAGACGTCCACCGTTCCACCACCCGCGAAATCAAGCGGGTCCGCTTCGTCGGAGCCGTAGGCCAGAAAGTGCGTGTCGGGTGAAAACCGTCCGCCAAACTCGTTGTTCTCATCCCGTATCCACTCAAGAGCCTTGCGGTCCAGTGCTTTCTCATCCGGACGCAGCCCCACCACCAGCAGGGCCCCGGTCGAGAACGTGAGAAACTTTCCATCCGCTGACCAGTCGCTAAACCCGATGCCCGCGCCCGGCGTGTAGCGGAATAACAGCTCTTCCTGGCCTGATCCGTCCGAGG
>Ga0207687_10000505_pt1 | contig 26311 bp, 22 predicted proteins | sample KBSM54metaG_FD_184399 | JGI IMG/M metagenome (GOLD analysis project Ga0207687, IMG submission 184399) | Miscanthus rhizosphere microbial communities from Kellogg Biological Station, Michigan, USA - KBS M5-4 metaG (SPAdes) (version 2) | ecosystem: Host-associated > Plants > Roots > Rhizosphere >...
GACGCGGCGCAGCGCATCCATCAGCTTCGGATCCTGCCGCGGGTCGGACACCATCTCGCTCACGCGAATGCCTCCTCGATCGCCTGCTGCAACGTGGCCGCGGTGCGCACGCTCACACCCGCCACGGACACCGTACCAGCCGGGGCCAGCGCCTCGGCGGATCCGAGTTTGGCGGCCTCGGACAGACGCCGCTCGCTCTGCCCCACCGCCCGCACGGCACCGGTCAGCGCCAGCTCCCCGAAGCAGGCCAGCCCGGCCCTGGGCGCCACCCCCCGGTGCGCCGACACGACCGCGATCGCGACCGCCAGGTCGGCGGCCGGCTCGTCGATGCGCACCCCGCCGGCCACGTTCACGAAGATGTCGCTCGAGCCCAGCGCCACCCCGGCGTGGCGGCCGAGCACGGCCACGATCATCGACAGCCGGTTGCGGTCGATGCCGGTGGTGGCCCGACGGGGCATGGCCAGATCGCTGGGTGCCACCAGCGCCTGCAGCTCAAGCAGGATCGGCCGGCTGCCCTCGATCGCGGGCAGCAGCACCGAGCCGGGCCCGGCGGGGCCGTCGGACGCGAACGCGGCGGAGGGATCGGCCACGGCCACCAGGCCGCGGTCGGTCATCTCGAAGATGCCGATCTCGTTGGTCGAGCCGAAGCGGTTCTTGACCGCCCGCAGCACCCGCAGGAACCGGTAGCGGTCGCCCTCCATCTGCAGCACGGCGTCCACCAGATGTTCGAGCACGCGCGGCCCTGCCACCGTGCCCTCCTTCGTGACGTGCCCGACCAGCACGATCGTGATGCCGTGCCCCTTGGCGATCCGCAGCAGCCGGTCGGCCGCCTCGCGCACCTGGGCGACGGTGCCCGGCGATGAGGCGAGATCCGCCGACGCCAGCGTCTGCACCGAGTCGATCACGCAGATCTCGGGGCGCAGCTCGACGATCGCCTCGCAGACCGTCTCCAGTTCGGTCTCGGCCAGGATCGAGATGTGGTCGATGCCGCCGATGCGCTCGGCCCGCATCCGCACCTGCGCGGGCGACTCCTCGCCCGACACGAGCAGCGTCGAGCGGCCGGCGGCGCCCATCGCCGCGAGCGCCTGCAGCAGCAGCGAGCTCTTGCCGACGCCCGGTTCGCCTCCGACCAGCACCAGCGACCCCGACACCAGGCCGCCGCCCAGCACGCGGTCGAACTCGTCGGAGCCGGTCGAGATGCGCCGCGCGGCGTCCGGCTCGACATCGGCCAGCGCCTGGGGAACGGCGCGCGGCCGGGACGGCCGGACACCGCCCTTGGGAGCGCGCTCGCGTACCTCCTCGACCAGCGTGTTCCACTCGCCGCAGGCGGTGCAGCGGCCGAGCCAGCGCGGGCTCTCGAAGCCGCAGGCGGAGCAGGTGAAGGCGGTGAGGGTACGTGACATGGGCCCACCATCATGGCAGCGGGTGCGGATGGCGCTGGTCACTCCGTGGAGACATCCTGGTCGGCCTGCAGCCCCTCCGGCACGATCGCGCGGAAGCACCAGCGGGCGTCGCGGGCCAGCCGTGCGACGTGCTGCGCCGCGTCCGGCTGGCCCGACATCGCGAGCTCCCGCTCGTACGCGCCCAGCAGCTCGGCCAGGTCGTGCTCGCCGCCCGCGTCCAGCGGCCGCAGCGCGACGCGCGCGGCCCGGGCGAACCGGCTCCGGAGGGCGGCCTCGTCCAGCCCCAGCTCGGGCTCGTGACGCAGGTAGACGACGCCGCCGGTCATCCCGGCGAACGCCCACGGCCCGACATCTCCCAGCACCACCGCACGCCCGGCCGTCATGTACTCGAACGCGAAGCCCTTGACCTGCGCGGCCGCCGCCGACGCGCGTGACCGCACGGGCCATTCCGGCTCGCCCCCGATCAGCATGTCCGCGCCCGACAGCCGGATGCCGGCGCGCGCGTCCGCCTCGCCCTGCACCATCAAGAGGCCCCGCTGGGCGCCGTAGCCAAAGCCCTTGCCGACCGAGCCGCCGCGCATCGTCCCAGCGGCGTCCGGCGCCTTCAGCACGACCACGTGCGCGCCGCAGGCGCCCTTGGCCACGCCGTCCTGGCCGCCCCCTCGCACCCGCACCGGCAGCCCGTCGGCCGCGAACGCGGCCAGCCCTGACCCCGCGACCGCGCCCTCCGGGACCTCGAGTGCGGCGGCGCAGGGCTCGAACTCCGGCTCCGCGAGTGCCGCCACCAGCGGCCGCTCTCCGGCCGCCGCCGCCGCGGGCACCGCCATGACGCGTGCCGAGTGCAGCCGTGTCGCCGGCTCCTGAGCCATCAGCGGCCGCCTGCGACCGGGGCTGCGCGGTTCGGCCGTGGCCGCGGGCTCCAGCATCGGGGCCAGGTCGATCAGGTCGAGGCCGCGAGCCTGCACCAGCAGGTCGCTGCGACCGACCAGCTCCTGGGCGGAACGCGCGCCCATCGCCGACACGAGCCGCCGCAGCTCGCCGGCCGTCTGGTCGAAGAAGCGCCACAGCCTGGTCACGCCGTCGCCGGGATCGACCGGCAGGAACCGCTTCAGGCCGCGCGCTGCCGCCTCCAGTTCGTCCTCGATCTGGGTTGCGATGCCGACGTGGCACGTGTCCGACTGGCAGCCGCGGCAGATCGTGCAGCCCAGGGCCACCATCGACATGGTGCCGAACCCGACCCGGTTTGCGCCCAGCAGCATCAGCTTCAGCACGTCGGCAGCGGTGCGCACGCCGCCGTCGGCCCACAGCTCCACCGATCCGCGCAGGCCGGCCTCGGAGAGCGCGCCGTGGGCCAGGGCCAGACCCAGGTCGGAGGGCAGGCCTGCGTGGCGCAGGGCGTGGCGGCGGGCGGCGCCGGTGCCGCCGTCGTAGCCCGACAGCGTGATCACGTCGGCGCCGGCCTTCGCGATGCCGACCGCGATCGTGCCGATCCCGCTCACGACCGGCACCTTCACGCCCACCCGCGCGCCCGGGCTGGCGGCGCGCAGCTCCGCGATGATCTGGGCGAGGTCCTCGATCGAGTAGAGATCGTGGTTGTTGGCCGGCGAGATCAGGTCGACGCCGGGTGCGGCCGAACGCGCCGCCGCCACCTTCGGGGTGACCTTGGTGCCGGGCAGGTGGCCGCCCTCGCCGGGCTTCGCGCCCTGCCCGATCTTGATCTCGATCATGCCGCAGGAGCCGAGCATCCGCGCGTTCACGCCGAAGCGCCCGCTGGCCACCTGCTGGGCGCGGTTGCGCGGGCTCGAACCGATCAGCTCCGGCAGCTCACCACCCTCGCCGTTCATGGCGATGATGCCGAGCCGGGCGGCCGCGGCCAGGTAGGAGCGAAACGCGGCCTCGCCCTGCGACCCGAACGACATGGCGCTGATCACGAACGGCAACGCATGGTCGCCGACGGACAGATCGGACGGCCCACCCGCGGGCACCGCCGCCGGTGCCGCGTCCAGCAGATGCCGCAGCGCAACCGGATGCTCCTGCTCGACCGCGGCCGCCTGGGCCGCGAACTCGCCGTAGCCGGCGCGGCCGTCGGCGACGGCGCCCGCCGCCTTCCACAGCTTGGGCGCCACCCGGAACACCTGGCGTGGCCGGTCGGACGCGACCGCGACCGGCCGGCGGCGCCCCGGCAGCAGCGCCGGGCAGGGGAACTCGCGCGCGGCGTCGGGGTGCAGCCCCACCGAGGCGAACGTTGGGCCGTAGCCGGCCAGCTCGTGGGTGCCCATGGTCGAGAGCACCTTCTCGATACCCTTCTCGAGCGCGCTCCGGAGCCGGTCGCAGCGCCCACGGCCCGCCAGGGCCCACATCGCATAGGGCTCCACGGCCACCGCCCCGGTGCCGAGCGCCAGCACCACGTCGTGCAGGTTGCGCAGGCCGCCGGCGGCCAGCGCCAGCGATGCGTCGCGGTCGATGCCGCGCTCGCGCAGGCGCCGTACGACCATCGCCAGCGCCAGGTGTGGGTCGACATCGGCGGCCAGCCGGTCGTCCAGCAGCACCAGCTCGGCGCCGCCCGCCACGGCGCGCTCGGCGGCGGCTGCCACGTCCGCAGTGAGGCCGATCCGCGTCCACGGCATACCCTCGTGCGAGCCCAGCAGCGGCGAGCCGAGCTGCCACATCCGGGCCGGCGATCCGGGAGGCGGCCGTCGCCCGGCAAGCACGCATAGCGAGAACTGCTCGCGCTCGCGATCACGGTCGATGGCCGGGTTGGTGACGACGGCCACCTCCTGCTTGAAGTGGTCGGACACGGTCGGCGCCTCGTCCAGCGCGGCCAGCGGGCCGTCGTACCCGAGCGACCCGATCGGCTCCTCGCCGGTGTCGGCCATGGCCTCCAGCAGCGCCAGGTCGTCGCGGGTGAACCCGTGCGCCGCCGCGTCGACCGTGCCGGCCACGCGCAGCGGGACGCGTGGCCGCGTGAACCGCGACGCCAGCGCCGCGCCGGCCAGGGGGCTCGATCGGGAGGATGACCGGAAGCCCCTCGGCCGGCGCAGATCGATCAGCACCCGCTGGCCCGCAGCCACGGGCACGGGGTCGTCGTCGAGCTCGCCGATGTCCAGCACGCCCGGCTCGGACGAGAGCCACAGCTCACCGGGCGTTCGCAGCTGCCACAGCGGTCGCAACCCGAGCCTGTCGACGGCGCCCACCACCAGCTCCCCGCTGCGGCCGATCAGCGCGGCCGGGCCCTGCGCCAGCGGCCCGCACACGGCGCGGTGGTAGCGGTCGAGCGGGCCGCGCGGCTGCACCGGCGGAAGCAGCATCGCCAGCACCTCGTCGAGCGCGAGACCGCGGTCGAGCAGCACGCCCACCAGCAGGTCCAGGTCCTGGGTATCGCTTGCTCCGCGCAGCGGCTGCGTACCCAGGCCGGGCAGCTCCAGCCGCAGCCGCCGGATAGTGTTGATCTCCCCGTTGTGAGCAAGGCGCCCGAACGGCTGCACGCGCTCGAAGGCGGGCAGCGTGTTGGTCGAGTAGCGGCTGTGGGCGATCGCCGCCCGCGTCGCGAACAGCGGATGCTCGAGGTCGGCCGCGAACGGCAGCAGCCGCGAGGGGTCGCCGAGCACCTTGTAGACGCACGACGACCGCGACAGCGAGGCGACATGCACGCCCGCCCGCTCCAGCGCCAGCCAGTGCGGCAGTAGCGACGCGCCCTCCGGCAGACGCAGCGCTGCCTGCCACAGCGGCGGCGTGCCGTCGCGGCCGCCCGGCCCGACCGCGGCGCGATCGACGTCCTGCTCGACCAGGGCCACCAGATCGACGCCGAGCGCGCGCAGCGCCGGCTCCGGGTCAAGGCCGGCAAGGTGCGCGACGGCGAAGCCGGGCAGGAACGGCAGGTGCGAGCGCAGGCGATCGGCCCACAGCCGCCGCGGGATGTCGACCTGTACCCCGCAGCCGTCGCCCTCCTCACCAACGCTGCCGGCGCGATGTGCCATCGCCTCCAATGCCCGCATCGCGTGACGCAGCGGCCAGGGGGACGCGCGCCCGTCGCGCGCCACCACAGCGGCCAGCGCACAGGCGTCGTGTTCCGGCTGATCTCTGCGGTCCGTACTCAAGACCGTAGTGAACCATATGAATCGGACTACCGCAACTTGTGAACCATTTGTTACGGAGCGGTTAGCCCAGACGTGCCCTCACTGCAATCAGTACGTGCCGAACTGCTTCCAGAGCCGCTCCGCCAGGTCGCGGCGCTTGTCGCGGCCACGCGAGCGGGCGGCGATCGCGGCCGCAAGCGCCTCGATCAGCACCACGCCGGGCGCGGCCGTGTCGAACTCCCCCGCCTCGGCCGGGGCGCACACGAGCAGGTGCGTCGCCAGGTCCGCGGCCGGGGCCAGCTGGTCGTCCGTGATCAGCACCACCGGCGCGCCTGCCTCGTGGAAGCTCTGCACCACCTGTGCGGTGATGCGGGCGTAGCGGCGGAACGTGAAGGCGATCAGACGGTCGCGCGGCTCCAGGTCGATCAGCTGGTCGGCGATGCCCGGCTCGCCCGCGGCGATCGGCCACGTGTTGGAGAGCAGCGGGTTCAGCAAGTAGTAGGCGTACTCGGCCAGTGCCGCCGACTTGCGGTGCCCGAAGATGCCGATCTTGCCGGTGCCCTTTCCCAGCAGGGCCACCGCCGCGTGGAACTGGGCACGGTCGACGCCGGTGCGCATCGCCGTCAGGTCAGACCCGGCGCGGGCGGCCACCGCGTCCACCACGTCGCCCGAGCCGTCCTGCTGCGGCGGCAGCGACAGCCTCGCCACCGCCTCCGCCCGCAGCGCGTCGTGCAGCTCCGCGAATCCGCTGAAGCCGACCCGCACCGAGAACCGCACCACAGCGGCCTTGCTGACCCCGCTCGCGGCGGCCAGCGATTCGGCCGTCTCGAACGGCGCCTCCGCCGGATGGTCGAGCAGGCGGTGGGCGATCCGCAGGTCGTTCGGCGAGAGCTGATCGAGCTGTCTCCGGATGCGGCCGGCGACCTCGGTCACGGAGCGACTCGGTCGGTCATCTCGGCCATCCTAAACGACGAGGGGGGCGCCACCCTCGGCGCCCCCCTGGTCGTACTTCGATCATGAGTTTCGGCTACTCGTCAGCCGGAGCAGCCTCGTCGTGCGGCTCAGCCTCGCCGTCATCCGAGGACGGCACTTCGGCCGCCACCAGATCCTCCGGCGGAGCGTCCGGCACGTCGACCGGATCGATCAGCTGCAGCGAGACCTCCTCGTCGCCCTCCACGTGGTCGACCAGCACGGTCGAACCAGGCTTCAGGTTTCGAGCCAGGACGAAGTCGGCCAGCGGATCCTCGATGAAGCGCTGGATCGCTCGCCGCAGCGGGCGGGCGCCCATGGTCGGGTCGTAGCCCTTCTCGACCATCATCTCCTTGGCCGCTTCGGTCAGCTCGATCGAGACCTCGTGCACCTTCATCTGCTCGCGCAGCCGCTTCATCAGCTGGTCGACGATCATCTTGATCTCGTCCTTGGACAGCTTGTGGAAGACGATCACCTCGTCGATGCGGTTCAGCAGCTCGGGGCGAAACACCTTCTTCAGCTCGCCCATGATCCGGTTCTTCATGTCGTCGTGGGACACGCCCATCTCGTCCTCGCCGACGCTGAAGCCGAGCGTGGTGTTCTTCGCGATCGATGCGGCCCCGATGTTCGAGGTCATGATCACGATCGTGTTCTTGAAGTCCACGTGCCGGCCCTGGGCATCCGTCAGGCGTCCTTCCTCCAGCATCTGCAGGAGGATGTTGAACACGTCGGGATGTGCCTTTTCGATCTCGTCCAGCAGCACCACCGAGTACGGCTTGCGGCGCACGGCCTCGGTCAGCTGGCCGCCCTCGTCGTAGCCGACGTAGCCGGGAGGCGAGCCGACCAGCCGGGACACGGCATGCTTCTCCATGTACTCCGACATGTCGACCTGGATCATCGCGTCCTCGTCGCCGAACAGGAACTCGGCCAGCGTGCGCGCCAGCTCGGTCTTGCCCACGCCCGAGGGGCCCAGGAAGATGAACGAGCCGGTCGGCCGCTTGGGATCCTTGATGCCCGCGCGGGCACGCCGGATCGCCTTGGACACGGCCTCGATCGCCACGTCCTGGCCGATCACGCGCTTGTGCAGCTCCTCCTCCATCCGGATCAGGCGCTGCGACTCGGCCTCGGTCAGCTTGAACACCGGGATGCCCGTCCACATCGAGACGATGTCGGCGATCTCCTCCTCGGCGATCTGTGCCTGGTCGGCCTCACCGGACGACTTCCAGTTGTCCTCCATCTCGCGCTTCTTGAGCGTCAGCTTGCGCTCGGAGTCGCGTAGGTTCGCGGCCTTCTCGAACTCCTGCGACTCGATCGCGGCTTCCTTCTCCTTGCGCACGGTCTCGATCTCCTCGTCGAGCTCCTTGTGCACGGGAGGGGCGGTCATCAGCTTGATGCGCATCCGCGACGCGGCCTCGTCGATCAGATCGATGGCCTTGTCGGGCAGCTGCCGCTCCTGGATGTAGCGGTCGGACAGCTCCGCCGCAGCCTGCAGCGCCTCGTCCGTGATGCGGACGCGGTGATGGGCCTCGTAGCGGTCGCGCAGACCGCGCAGGATCTGCACGGTGTCGTCGATGGTCGGCTCCTCGACCTTGATCTGCTGGAAGCGGCGCTCCAGTGCGGAGTCGCGCTCCAGGTACTTGCGGTACTCGTCGAGGGTCGTGGCGCCGATCGTCTGCAGCTCGCCACGGGCCAGCGCCGGCTTCAGGATCGAGGCCGCGTCGATCGCGCCCTCGGCCGCACCTGCGCCCACCAGGTTATGCAGCTCGTCGATGAACAGGATGATGTCGCCGCGCTGGGCGATCTCCTTCATCACCTTCTTGAGCCGCTCCTCGAACTCGCCGCGGTACTTGGAACCGGCCACCAGCGCGGCCAGGTCGAGCGTGTAGATCTGCTTGCCCTTCAGCAGCTCGGGAACCTGGTTCCCGGAGATGCGCTGGGCCAGGCCCTCGACGACGGCGGTCTTGCCGACGCCGGGCTCACCGATCAGCACCGGGTTGTTCTTGGTGCGGCGCGACAGGATCTGCATGACCCGCTCGATCTCGTTCTGGCGACCGACCACCGGGTCGAGCTTGCCCTCGGTGGCCAGCTTGGTCAGGTTGCGGCCGAACTGGTCGAGCAGCTTCGAGCTCTTCTGGCCCTTCTCGCCCGCGGCGCCGCCGGACTGCGTGCGGCGGCCGGGGCCGGACAGCATGCGGATGATCTCGTTGCGGATCTTCTCGGCGTCGGCGTCGAAGTCGAGCAGGATGCGAGCGGCAACGCCCTCGTTCTCGCGCACCAGGCCCAGCAGGATGTGCTCCGTGCCGATGTAGTTGTGGCCCAGCGACAGCGCCTCGCGCAGCGCCAGCTCCAGCACCTTCTTGGCCCGCGGCGTGAACGGGATCTGTCCGGTGGTGACCTCGTCACCCTGGCCGACGATGCGGGCGACCTGCGCGCGCACCTCCTCCACCGTGATGTCGAGCGAATCGAGCACGCGCGCGGCGAGCCCCTCCTCTTCACGCAGCAGTCCCAGCAGGATGTGCTCGGTGCCGATGTAGTTGTGCTTGAGCGTGCGCGCCTCGTCCTGCGCCAGGACGACGACCTGTCGGGCACGCTCGGTAAATCGTTCAAACATGCTCGTGCCCCCTTCTTCTCGCTCGTTGGTGGTGAAGAATCATGACTTTACAGAATGCAGAAATGCGGCCCGTCAAATCGTCTGCGCTGGGCGCGTTCGAATGACGGTCCGGTCGGAGAGTGAGACCAGCTGAGTATATCACCGGCCCCTCCGGGCTCCCTCGCGCGAGCCGGAGTTCGTGGCCGTGTCTTCGGCGTTTCGGCGCGAGCGCTTGAGGGGGAGTTTAAAGGCCCTGGAAATCACCCATCCCAGGGTTCGGGATCACCCAAGCGGATCCCTCTCAGCTTGCCTCGGTCCGCGCCATCATCACGAACTCGTGGACGCCGCCGTTGGTGGCGTGCCGGCGGCGCGCGACCTCCGCGAACCCGGCCCGCTCGTAGACGACGATGGCCCGCCGGTTGAACGCCGCCACCGATAGCGTCAAGCGCTCCGGGGCATGGCGGCTGCGCGCCTCCGCCAGCACCGCCTCCAGGAACCCGGCGCCGAGGCCGTGCCCGGTCAGGTCGGGTCGCAGGCCCAGCCCCACGTCGACCGTGCCGCCGTCGGCAACCAGCTGCGCGAAGCCCACCACGGCGCCGCCGCGGTCGACGGCGGCCAGGTAGTTACCGGCCCGCAGCTCCGAGTCGAGCAGCTCGGTCAGGTCGTCTGCGTCGGCCGTCGCGTCGTAGAAGTCGTAGGGAGCCGGATAGCGCCAGCCCGAGATCTCGACCGCGTCCGCCTGGGTCATCACCCGGAAGCTGACGGGGAGCTGGTCAGGCGCCGCCATCGTCCGGCTCCAGCACGCGCAGCGCCGGGAACAGGATCACCTCGCGGATGTTGCGCTTGTCCAGCAGCACCATCATCAGCCGGTCGATGCCGATGCCGACCCCGCAGGTGGGCGGCATCCCGTACTCCAGCGCCAGCAGGAAGTCCTCGTCCATCGGCGTCGTCTCCTCGTCGCCGGCCGCGGCCGCGCGCCGCTGCTGCTCGAAGCGCTCGCGCTGCTCCAGCGGATCGTTCAGCTCGCTGTAGGCGTTCGCGATCTCCATGCCGCCGCAGAAGGCCTCGAACCGCTCGACGATCGTCGGGTCATCCGGCGAGCGCTTCGAGAACGGCGACAGCTCGACCGGGTAGTCGGTGATGAACAGCGGCGTCGTCACGCGCGACTCGACGAAGTGCGACAGCAGGTGGTCGACCGCCTGCGCCCAGGTGTGGTCGCCGGAGGTGTCCATGCCCTGCTCCTGCATGAACGAGACCAGCCGGTCGCGGTCGCGGTCGGCCAGCGGGTCGATGCCGGCCGCCTCGGTGATCGCCTCGCGCAATGACCGCCGCGGCCACGGCGGCGTCAGGTCGAGCGTGCTGCCGGCGGCCGCGCCGGCCCGCGACACCACCTTCTCGACCAGCTCCATCCCGTCGCGATAGTCGGCATAGGCCTGGTACCACTCGAGCATCGTGAACTCGGGGCTGTGCTTGAAGCTGATGCTCTCGTTGCGGAAGTCCTTGCTGAGCTCGTAGACGCGGTCGAGGCCGCCCACGATCAGCCGCTTCAGGTAGAGCTCGTCGGCGATCCGAAGGTAGAGGTCTCGCTCGAGCTCGTTGCTGTGGGTGGTGAACGGCTTGGCCGCGCCGCCGCCGTAGAGCGGCTGCAGCACCGGTGTCTCCACCTCGACGAAGCCCTCCTCGTCCAGCGCCGCCCGCATCGCGGTGACGGCGCGCGATCGCGCGATCGCGTCGACGCGCGATTGCTCGTTGGTGATCAGGTCGACGTAGCGGTGGCGATAGCGCTGCTCGACGTCGGTCAGGCCGTGCCACTTCTCGGGCAGCGGCCGCAGGCACTTGGCCAGCAGCTGCCACGATTCCACCCGCACCGAGAGCTCGCCGCGGCGGCTCTGGAACACCTCCCCCTCGACGCCGATCAGGTCGCCCAGGTCGAGGTCACCGAAGTCCTCGTACCCCGGGGTGGCGTCGGCCGTGGCGTGCAGCTGGATGCGCCCGCTGGCGTCGACAAGGTCGAGGAACTGAGCCTTGCCGTGCCCGCGCCGGCCCATCACGCGTCCGGCCACGCGCAACCGCTGCCCGCTGTCGGTGCCCGGCTCGAGCTCGCCGAACCGCTCCCGCAGCACCGCAATCGGCACCCGGCGCGGGAAGCCGGTCGGGTACGGATCGACCCCGCGCGAGCGCGCGGCGGCCAGCTTGGCCAGGCGGTCCTGGCGGATCTGCTGCTCGGTGTCGCCCGGCTCGCGCATCGCGACGCGCAGTCTACGTCGGTCGGATCGGGCGGGGGCGGCTACGCCGCTTTGATGCTCACGATCTGGAGCTTGATCGACCCGCTGGGGGCGGCCACCTCGACGACCTCGCCTTTCTTGTGGCCGAGCACCGCCTGGCCGACCGGCGATTCGTTCGACAGCCGGTTGTTGGCGGGGTCGGCTTCGGCCGAGCCGACGATCTCGTACTCGTCGGTCTCGCCGTCGTCGACGTACTTGACCTTGACCTTCGAGCCGATCGAGACGACGTCCTTGGGGATGTCGCTGGTGTCGATCACACGGGCGGCGCGCAACTGCTCCTTGAGGCGCAGGATGCGGGTTTCCAGGAGCGCCTGCTCGTTCTTGGCGTCGTCGTACTCCGAGTTCTCCGAGATGTCGCCGAACTCGCGGGCGGCCTTGATCCGCTCAGCCACCTCGCGACGCTTGACGGTCTCGAGCTCCGAAATGGTGGCCTTCAGCTTCTCGTAGCCGGTCTGGGTGAGGATGACGTCCTTCTCCACGGAATATCCCTTGCTCTCTTGGGTGTACGGCCCGTGCCAGGAGCCATGGTACGAAGCGAGCGGCGCCCACCGAAACCGGCTGAACTGCAGCAGTTTAAGGTTCCGGCAAGACACCGCAGAACCACGCATTGTACCCGCGTCATTACAAAATCGTCAAACCGGTCGCTACATCAGGCACAAGCTGGCGTCCAGTACCCTTCGCGCCATGGCCCACCTCTCCTCCCCCTGGCACATCGGCGATGTCGAGATCCCGTCGCGAATCGTGCTGGCACCGATGGCCGGTGTGTCGGTGCAGGCCTTCCGCCGCCAGGGGCGGCGGTTCGGCGCGGGTCTGGTGTGCAGCGAGATGGTGTCGTCGTGCGGGCTCTCGTACGGGAACGAGCGCACGCTCGGCTACCTTCGGATCGCGCGCGACGAGCACCCGCTGGCCGTGCAGATCTTCGGATCCGAGCCGGAGCGAATGGCGGAGGCGGCCCAGATGGTCGTGGCCGCCGGCGCCGACATCGTCGACATCAACTTCGGCTGCCCGGTGCGGAAGGTGACCAAGACCGGCGCCGGCGCGAGCGCACTCGAGGATCACGACCTGGCCTGCGCGCTGGCCGGCGCCGTGGTGGGCGCGGTGGACGTGCCGGTATCGGTGAAGATGCGGCGCGGCGTGCGCAACGGATCGCTTGCCGCGCTCGAGCTGGGGCCGAAGCTGGAGGCGCTGGGCGTGGCCTCGTTGACGCTGCACCCGCGCAGCGCGCAGCAGATGTACACGGGCACCGCCGACCACGCGCTGACCGCGGAGCTGGTGCGGCGGGTGTCGGTGCCGGTGATCGCCTCCGGCGACATCGGCGACCACGCCAGCGCCGAGCGGGTGCTGGACGAGACCGGCGCCGCGGCGGTGATGGTTGGTCGCGGAGCGCAGGGACGGCCGTGGACGCTGCGCGAGCTGTCCGAGGGATCCGCGCAGGCGCCTGACCGTGCCGAGGTTGTGGCCGAGCTGGTGCGGTTCATGCGCGAGGTGGTGCGTGAGATGGGCGAGGAGCGGTCGGTCGGCTTTCTGCGCAAGTTCTACGGCTGGTACCTGCGCGGGCTGGACGGCGCCAAGGAGCTGCGCGTGCGGATGACACAGGCGCCGTCGGTGGAGCTGGCCGAGGCGATGCTGCTGGACGCCTGCCCGGAGGCGCTGCCGCTGGTTGCGCAGGCGGAGCGAGAGACTGCGTTGCTGCCCGACTCGGACAGCGATCGACTGCTGGATCTGCCGATCTCGATCTACGGCGGCGGCTGAGCGACGGGGCCGGGCGGCCGTTTGGCGGCCGCCCGGCCCCGTGAACTTCCCGCGCTAGGACTCGGCCATCTCCTCGGACGCCAGCAGCCCGATCGCGACCAGGTCGGTCGGATGGATCCAGGCATCGGAGACCAGAAAGCCGCCCGCATCAAGGATCGCGCTTCGCAGCGGGATCGCCCAGCGGTGCTCGATCAGCGCGATCGCGGCGGCCGTGCCCTCCGGGATCTCGTCGGCGATGTACCACACCTGATCCTCGATCATGCCATGGTCGAGGGCGGCCTCGGCACCGGCGATCGCGCCGGCCTCGGCTCCCTCCTCGCCGGCCGCGCCGATACCGATCAGCGCACCCACGGTGGCGCCGAACTCGATCGTCTCGTCCTGGCTGAGGTCGCTGTGCTCGATCATCGTGATCAGGCCGTCCTCGTCCTTGCGGACGAAGCCCATGTCGATCAGGCGGATCACGTCGCGCTCGCGCAGGTCGGCAAGCACGGAGGCGATCTCGCCCTTGAACTCACCGCCGGCGAACCCGACGATCAGCAATTGCACCGGTCCGATGGTCATCCTTGTCTCCTGAGTTGGTCGTGGCCCGGCACTACGAGCCGAGCAGCTTCGCTTTTGCCTGCTGGAACTCCTCGGGGCTGAGCACTCCCTGATCCATCAGGTTCTTTAGGTCCACCAGCTGCGACGTGAGGTCGTCGCCCGCGGGCGCAGCCGCGGCCGGAGCGGCCGCAACCGGGGCTGCGGCCACGGGGGCCTGCTGCGCGGCCTGCTGCGCCTCGAGGTCGGCAATTCGCTGCTCCTGGCTGGCCTGCTCGGCCTGGTTGTTGGCGACGTGCTTACCCGCCACATAGGCGCCCCCACCAACCATCGCCGCCCGCATCAACGGTCGTCGTCTACGCATGTTCCGCCTCCTCAAAAATCGTCGTGGACTCGCCGTCAGACAATAGACCATCCCGGTGTGCCCGACCGTGGCCGCCGTGCGGGAGCTTCCGCTGGTGCGCTGCTGTCGGCATCGCGCTGCTACGCCGGCTCCGGCGGTGGCGGCGCAACCGGCGCCGGCTCCGTGTCGCCGCCCAGGCTGGTGCCCTCGATGTCGACGGTGGGCACGATCCTGCCCAGCCAGGCGGGCATCCACCACGCCCATCGGCCGAGCAGGGTGAGCACGGCCGGTGCCAGCATCAGCACCATCGTTGCCGCCAGCAGCACCGCCGTGGACAGGCCGACTCCGAACTGCTTGACCACCGGATCGCCGTTCAGGATGAAGCTCGAGAACACCGAGATCATGATCAGGGCAGCCGCCGAGATGACCCGCGCGCTCGTCTTCAGCCCCAGCCGCACGGAGGTGCGGTCGTCCTCGCCGTGCAGGCGATGGTGGTCGACCGATGACAGCAGGAACACCTGGTAATCCATGCTCAGCCCGAACAGGATCGCGAACATCATCAGCGGCACGTAGCTCGCGATCGGAACGCTCGAGGCGTCAGTGCTGACCCCGACGATGTTGATGCCCCAGCCCCACTGGAAGCAGGCGGTGAGTATGCCGAACGCCGCCATCGCCGTCACGAAGTTGGTGGCCGCCGCCTGCAGCGGGATCAGCACCGATCGGAACGCAACCAGCAGCACCAGCATGCTGAGCAGCAAGATGGTGACGATCACCAGCGGAAGCCGGCTCGAGATTTCTGCGGCCAGGTCGACGTTGCTGGCGGTGGAGCCGCCCACGAACGCGTTCACGCCCTGCTCGGAGTTCTTCGGTATCACGGTCGACCGCAGATACCTGACCAGGTCGGCGGTCGCCTGCGACGAGGGCGCCGTGGTCGCGATCACGCTGTAGACGACGTCGTTGCCCTTCTTGGAAATGGACGGCGGAGACACCAGCTTGTCGCCCTTGGTCTTGATCAGCGCGTTCTGCAGCTTGACCAGCCGCGGATCGGTGCCACGGATGTCGCCGCCGGCCTTGGTCAGGGTGTTCACCAGCTGGCTGTGCAGCTGATCGGCCTGCTTCTGCTGCTTCTTGGCCTTCTTCTGCAGCGCCTTCAGCTGGTCGCCCTGCTGCTGGAGATCGTTCGCCTGTGCCTGCAGCTGGTCTCCCTGCCGCTTCAGCGCGGCACCCTGTTGCTCGAGCGCTGCGGCCTGCGCCTGCAGCGAGGCCGCCTGCAACTTGAGCTGGTTGGACTGCGCCGTAAGGGCCTGCTTCTGCTGCTTGAGCGCCTCCTTCTTGACCACCAGCGACTTCGCCTCACGAAGCAGCTTCTTCGCTTCGGCCTTGTCGTGTCTGAGCTGGGCGATGATCTCCTGTTCGCGCCGCTTGAGCCGCCTCAGTCGCGCCTGCAGCTCGGCGATCCGCGTTGGATTGGTGGCGTTCTGCAGCTTCCGCTTGATCTTGGCCTGCTCAGCCCGGTTGACGACCAGCCGTACGGCCAGCGCCTTCGCATCCTGCTTGAGTGCGGCTGCCTGCGCCTCCAGCTGATTCTGCTCGGCGTTCAGCTGGTTGTTCTCGGCCTGCAGCCGCGCGGCTTGCGCCTCGAGCGCCGCCTGCTGCTGCTCCAGCTGCGCCTGCTGCGCCTGCAGCGATGCCGATTGCTGGTTGAGCAGCGCCTGCTTGTGCTTTAGCTGCGCCTGCTGTTGCTCCAGCTGGGCCTGTTCGGCGGTGATCTGGGCCTGCTGCTGCTTGCCCTCCTTCTGCTCCTGCTCGAGGGTCTTCTGCAGGCTCTTCAGCTGGTTCTCCTGATCGACGACTTTGGGGTCGCCCTTGGCCTTGGGAGCCACCGCCACCGCGATGATCAGCGGTCCGTTGAAGCCGGGCCCGTAGCCCTGGGACATCAGATCGTAGGCGCGCCGCTGCATGGTTGCCGGATTCGTCTGGCCGATGTCCTCCTGTCCGAGCTCCAGCGATAGCACGGGGATGATCAGCGGCACCATCAGCGCGACCGCAAGCAGCAGCGGGATCAGCGGGTGGCGGGTGACGAAGCCGGCCCAGCGTCCCCAGAGGCCCTCCTTCGCGGAGTCATCCTTGGGGTGCAGCCACACCGGTAGCGCGAGCGAGTCGATGCGGCGACCGGCCAGCGCCATCAGCGCCGGCAGCAGCGTGACCGCGGCCAGCACGGCAGTGCCCACCGCCACCGCAGCCGTGTAGCCGAGCGCGGCCACGAGCGGGATGCCGGCCACGAACAGCGACAGCAACGCCACCACCACGGTACAGCCGGCGAACACGACGGCGGTGCCTGCGGTGCCGACCGCGAGCGCGATCGACTCGTGGGTTTCCATACCCTCGCGCATCTGGCCACGGTGGCGCGTGACCAGGAACAGCGCGTAGTCGATGCCAACCGCCAGCCCGATCATTGTGGCGATCGTGGTGGAGATGTCAGGCACCGACACCAGGTGTCCCATCAGCCCGATCACGCCCAGGGCCGTCGTCAGGCCGAGGATGGCGGTTCCGATCGGCATCCCCATAGCCACCAGCGTGCCGAAGGTGAACGTGAGGATGATCATCGCCGCCAGGATGCCGATCACGTCGCTGGTGCTCGTGTCGTTTGGCGACAGAGTGCTGCCGATCGAGCCGCCGCCGACCACCTCCATGCCGGCCTGTGTGCCGGGTTTGGCGGCGTCGAGCACCCGCTGCGCCTGCTGCTCGGTGAGCTCGTTGGAGCTGACGTTGAGCAGCACGGAGATGAACGCGGTCTTCTTGTCCTTCGAGATCTGGGCTCCGGCGCCCTGCGCGAACGGACTGGTGGCGCTGTGCACGAACTTGATCTTCTTGATCGCCTTGTACGAGTCGGTGATCGCCTGCTTGTTGTTTTTGTCGGTGACCTTGCCGGCACCGCGAATGTGGAAGATGATCGGGTTGGAGCCGTTCTGCTGGGGCGGGAACCCGGCCTGCAGCAGGTCGCTAGCCGCCTGGCTACCTGTCCCAGGCAGGCTGATGTTGTTGTCGGTGTTGGCACCGACCTGCTTCACGGTCAGCGTGACGCCGACCGCGATGGCAATCCAGAGCACGAGCACGATCACCGGATGCGCCGCCACCAGGTGCCCCAGCCTGTACAGCATCCTTGCCAAGGTCGTGCGAGTCTACGTTACACAGCGTCCGATTTCAGCCCCCGAACTAGGCCCGGACAGTCACCCCGCGAGCGTTACCCGGTCGAACGCGTCGTGTTCCGCCGCCAGATCAGGCGTAGCCCCTCGAGCGTCAACCACGGCTCGACCCGGTCGATCGTGAGGCAGTGCGGGGCGACGACGCCGGCAAGGCCGCCGGTTGCGATCACGCCCGCGTCGCCGCCCAGCTCGGTGCGGAACCGGCCGACCAGGCCGTCCACCAGCCCGGCGTAGCCGAAGATCGCTCCCGACTGCATGTTCTCGGCGGTGGTGCGGCCGATCGCCCGCTCCGGTGCCCGCAGCTCGATCCCGAACAGCGCGGCCGCTCGCTCGCCCAGCGCGCTGGTCGCGATCTCCAGCCCGGGCGCGATCGCGCCGCCCAGGAAGGCGCCGTCGGCCGAGACCGCGTCAAAATTGATGGCGGTGCCAAAGTCGACAACAACCAGCGGCCCGGGACGCAGGGCGAGGGCGGCGACGGAGTTGGCGACGCGGTCGGCACCCACCTCCTGCGGGTTCGGCACGCGTAGCTCGAGTCCGGTCTCGACGCCCGGCTGGCCGACCACGACGGCCTCGTGACCGAAGTGGGTGCGGGCTGTCTGGCGCAGCGCCTCGGCCAGCTGCGGCACCCCGGAGGAGGCGACCGTCGCGGTCACATCGCCGAACCCGCGGCCGCGCACCGACAACAGGCCGTGCAGCTCGACCGCCAGCTCGTCGGCGGTCTGGGTGCGGACGCTGGCGACGCGCCAGTGCTCGGCCAGCTCATCGCCGTCGTAGAGACCGACGACGGTCTGCGTGTTGCCGACGTCGATTGCCAGTAGCAAGCTGGCGCTACTCGTCGGTCAGTTCGAAGCCGCGCGGCAACGTGGTTTCGATGTCGTCGTCGGGCTTGAGCTCCTCGATGGTGACGTCCTGCGTGGTGTGCACCTCGGTGCGCGGGATGATGCGGGTCGGGCGGCTCTTGTCCCAGACCCAGACGTCGGTCATCGTCAGCCGGGCGAACGGATAGGCGGCCTGGTCGTTCCGCTGGATGTCGAGCTCGTTGCAGAGGTAGGTGGCCTCCGCGGTCAGCACGCAGTAGCGAAACAGGCCGAACACGGTCGCGTACTCCCGCTTGAGCCGAAGCTCCAGCTCGGCGTCGTATTCCTCGAGGTCGTCGATGTAAGTCATGGCAGCAGTCTAATTCCCGGGAGCTCGCGGTTCCGGCCCGGCGGCTGCAAATGCGGGCCGGGCGATCACCGTGTCGCGCATCCGGGTCAGGTTCGGGTAAGGCGACATGTCCATGCCGGTGACCAGCGTGCGGTACAGGAACGGCGCGGCGGCGACGTCGGCCAGTGAGAACTCGCCCAGCCAGTACCCGGAAGGGCCGACCACGCTCTCGAACTGCGTGAGAACCGGCGCCACCTCCTTCGCCTTCGCGACGGCGGCCGCGGGGTCGGCCGGGCCGGCGCCGAAGCCACCGGTGGAGCTGAAGCCCAGCGCCTGCGCCTCGACCTGGAAGAAGGCGGGACGGAAGGTGAACGCGAGGCGGTCGAGCATCATGTCCACGCGGGCGCGGGCGGGCGGGTCGGCCGGGTACAGGTCGTCGCGGCGCTCGCGGTTGGCCAGGTAGCGCAGGATCGCCTGCGACTCCGACAACACCAGGTCGCCGTCCTCCAGCGTGGGGATGCCCATCAAGGGGTTGATGTCGGCGTACCACTGCGGCCGCGGGCGCTCGATCGGCACAGCGCGCCGCTCGTACTCGAGGCCCAGTTCGGCCAGCAGGAACCGCACCTTCTGCGCGTTGCCGGAGATCGGATGATCGTAGAGCGCCAGCACCGCCGCGGACACTACACCAGGCCCGGAATAAGGCGCTTGGTACGGGCCGCGTAGGGGGCGTACTCCGGGAACTCGGCGCGCAGCGATCGCTCCTCATACTTGGTGCGCACGAGCTGCAGGCCGAGGCAGACCAGCCACGCAGCCAGGGCGGGTGCCCAGCGCTGGGCGCCGACCACGATGCCCAGGGCGGCGGTCAGCTCACCCAGGTACAGGGGGTGCCGGACGAGCCGGTACGGGCCGCGTGTGACCAGGCCGCGCACGTCGGGTAGCACGCCGAAGCAGCGGCCGAGGAAGGCGACGGAGGCGATCGCGAACAGGAGGCCGGCGCCGAGCATGAGGTCGCCGGCGACCAGCAAGGCGCCGGAGCCGCTGCTGCCGGCGACCAGACCGATCAGGAGGAAGGCCAGCTGCGCGATCAGCGCGGCGGCGACCCCGACCACGCTGCGGCCGCGACGAAGCGGCGCCGGGCGGATGTTGACGAGCACGGCGAACATCGTCCAGAGGGCGGCTCCCAGCACGTGGAAGATGAAGTCGGCTGGGCCGGACGATCGGGCGGCGGCGGTGCCCGCGAGCAGTGCCATCATCCCGAACAGGAACGTTGGCACGCCACGCGAGCCGAGCAGGTGCAGTATCACTGGCAGACGTTCCACCCTCCTGCTATCGGCCGCCCGCAGGGCCTACATGAGCGAGGTGCCGGTGGCGCGCACGCCCTGCGGCGGCAGGCGCTCCAGCAGCGCCGCGACCGTCTCGCCCTGCAGGTCGATCCCCGGCGCGACGTCGGCCAGCGGGCGCAGCACGAACTCGCGCTCGTGGGCGCGTGGATGCGGGAGCGTCAGGCGGTCGCTGTCGAGTCGCCGGCCGTCGTACCAGATCAGGTCGAGGTCGAGCGTGCGCGGGCCGAACCGGATGCCGCGCTCGCGGCCGCCCTCAGCCTCGATCACGAGCAACGCATCCAGCAGGGGCAACGGCTCGAGCGTCGTATCCAGTTCCACCACGGCGTTCAGGAACGCGGGCTGTTCCCTCAACCCGACCGGGTCGGTCTCGTAGATCGGGGATGCCGCCACGACGGTACCCAACCCACCCAGCGCGGCCGCCGCCCGGCGCAGCGTCTGCAGCGAGTCGCCCAGGTTACTCCCCAAAGAGATGTACGCCCGGTTCCCTCGTAAGGGTGCACTTGCTGACATTTCCATCATGTTTTCTTCACAAATGACGATGCAGATAGTCCGGTGCGGATACCTGCGTTGGCCGCCGCCGGGCTCCCCAACAAGTCAAGGAAGGTGCCATGTCGACCCTCATGGAACTGACCATCGTGCTGCTCGTCTGCCCGGCCGCCCTGGCCGCGTGGGTCGACGCACGGTATCCCAGCATCCGTCCCACCGAGCTGCGCCGTGTGGCGGTGCACATCGGCATCACCGGCCTGTTCGCCTTCGTGGCGCTGCGGCCCGCTCTGATCGGCGTCGGCATGCTGCTGCACGGCAACGCCGGCCGCGCCGCGATGATCACCGTGGCCTGTGTCGTCATCACCTACTGCGCGATGGTCACGATGTGGGCGATGCGCAGCGCCGCCCAGATGGCGACCACCGGGCGCCGCTAGACGGCGATCTCGCGCAACGTGGCCGCCGCCTCGGCGCGGTTCTTGGCGCGCAGCTTGCGCAGGATCGACTTGACGTGCCAGCGCACGGTCTCCGGTGACAGGCACAGCCGCTGGGCGATGACGGCCGTGCTGTGGCCGGAGGCGATCAGCTGCAGGATCTCGAGCTGTCGCGGTGTCAGGCGCTCCCGGTGCGGGAAGTGCGAGGCCAGCGCGACGCGGCGGTCGCCGTCGCGCAGGTCGCGGACAAGGTAGCCGGTCATCTGGCGCGAGAGCGCGGCCTCTCCCACGAACACGCCCTCCAGCGCCCGGACGAGGCGCTCCGGCGCCTGCTCCTTGGTCAGGAAGCCGTCGGCGCCGGCCCTGATCGCGGCCAGCATCTCGTTGGAATCGTGCGACACCGTCAGCACCACGGTGCGGATGCGCGGGTCGTGGGCAACGACCCGCTTGACCAGCTCGATGCCGCTGCCGTCGCTGAGGTAGAGGTCGGTGAGCACGGCGTCGGGCCGGGTCGCACGGACGACTGCCATGGCCTCCTCCACGCCATCGGCGACCCCAGCCACGGCCACGCCGCCGGCCTCGAGCAGGCCGACCAGGCCGCAGCGGTAGATCGGGTGATCGTCGACGACGACAACGCGCAGTTGCTCCATGGCTCCGTTATACGGGGGGATCGTGGGTGGTGTAAGACCACCCGGTCAAGAACCGGACCCACCCTCTCACCTCCCGATCTACGAAATTCGAGGCGAAATCGGCCCCAATCTACGAGATTCGTAGCCGTGACGGGGTCTGGCTACGAAATTCGTGCAACACCGGTGCCAGGCGCGCGTGTTGCGCCGGCGAATCGTGACGGCGCTGATGCGAGTGTTACGGGCGGGTCACGGTGACCCGAACATCGCCGAACGGGTGGCCGACCGGGGCCTGCGGCTTGTGCACGGTGACCTGCACTCGCTCGGCCGGGAACCGCTCGAGCAGGTCGTCGGCGATGACGGCGGCCAGACGTTCGAGCAGGCTGTACGGCCCTCCGCCGGCCAGCTCCACCACCCGGTCGCAGACCGCGCCGTAGTCGATCGCGTCCTCGAGCCGGTCGCTCTGCTCCGAGGCGCTGGAGCCGATAAGCCGCACGTCGAACAGGAACGGCTGGCCGTCGCGGCGCTCGTGCTCGTAGACGCCATGGTGGGCGAACACCTCGAGCCCCACGACCTCGACCACGGGACCAGTCACTGCCGCCCCCGCCCCACCGCCGCGGCCACGTCGAGCGCCTCGCGGTTGGGCGCAACGTCGTGCACCCGGAACATCCAGCCGCCGCGCCGGTAGGCCTCCAGGTTCGCGGCCACCGTACCCGCCACGCGCTCCTTCTCGGCCCGGCCCGTGATCTGGCCCAGGAACCGCTTCCGCGACAGCGCCACCAGCACCGGGTAGCCCAGCGCCGCGATCCGGTCGAGCTCCCGCAGCAGCGTCAGGTTGTGTTCGATCGTCTTTCCGAACCCGATGCCGGGATCGATGCAGATCAGCTCGCGGGCGATCCCTTGCGACTCGGCGAACCGCGCCCGCTCCGCCAGGAACTCGCCAACCTCCGCCACAACGTCCACGTACCGGGGGTCGTCCTGCATCGTTCCGGGCGTGCCCTGCATGTGCATCAGGCAGACCGGCACCCCGGCCCCCCGCACCACCTCAGCCATGCCCGGGTCGTGCCGCAGAGCGGACACGTCGTTCACGAACGCCGCGCCCGCCGCGATTGCCCGCCGCGCGACCTCCGCCTTCATCGTGTCGATCGAGATCGGCACCGCCGTGCGCGCCGCCAGTCCCTCGATCACCGGAATCACGCGCGCCAGCTCCCGCTCCTCCGACACCGGCTCCGCCCCCGGACGCGTCGACTCGCCGCCGATGTCGATCAGGTCGGCGCCCGCCTCGGCCAGCGCCAGCCCGTGCGCGATCGCCGCCTCCGGATCCAGGAAGTCGCCGCCGTCGGAGAACGAGTCCGGCGTGACGTTGATCACGCCCATCAGCGCCGGCGCCGGGTAGCGCCGCGTCAGCACCGTGTCCGGCACCAGCGGCGCCGCGGCGGTCGGCGCCGGGGTCGCGCGCGGCACGAACACCGGCGTGTCCGGCATCCAGCGCACCGCCGAGTAGATGGTCGCAAACAGCAGCCCCAGGAACGGCACCGGCACCCAGCCCCCGCCCGTCGTGCCCATCACCAGCGTGTTCCAGCTGCCGTGCAGACCGATCCCCGGCAGCAGCGAGCCGGTCCGCCGACGCAGCCATGCCAGCAGCATCCCCTCCGCCGAGAACAGGATCAGCACCCCCGGCTCGACGTGCAGTCCCGCCCAGACCACGCCCGACACCAGCGCCCCCGGCCAGAACCCGAACCGGCGCGCCAGCGCCGAGAACAGGAACCCGCGCATGGCCACCTCCTCGGTCCACGGCGCCACCATCACGGCCAGGGCGCTAAGCGCGATCTTGTAGCCAAGGCCGGAGTGGTCCGCGCCGAGATCGTTGGTGCCGGTCAGGTGCAGCGCGCTCGTGATGGCGATCGCCACGGCCCCGATCCCGATCGCGGCCGGGATGAAGATGGCGATGCCCGAGATCCAGCGGCGGGCCCGGGCCGCGCCGAACGCGGCCCACTCGCGCCGCCGGTTGGCGAACGCCAGCTCGAAGCAGACCGGCAGGATCATCGCCACCCCGAACATCAGTGCGATGGCCGCCAGCAGTCCCGCCGCCAGCGTCGTCTGCTGGTTCGTGAGCTGCCCGGCCACCAGTCCTTCGAGCACGAACAGCAGCACGAACAGGGTCATGCTCAGGAACACCGCACGCCCCCAGCCAACGGGTTGACGGTCGGTGATCACCCCGGGATCGTAGCGACTGGGCCGGGCCGGGATCACTAGACTCACCACCCGTGGAGACGTCGCACACAGAGGTCGAGGCGCGGATGCTCCAGCAGGCGATCCCGGCCCATGCCACGGTGCTCGAGGCGGGCTGTGGACGCACCACACGGCTGGCAGACCACCGCGACCGGATCGCCCGGCTGGTCGGGATCGACCTCGACGGCGCGGCCGGCCGCGAGAACGCATCGCTGGACGAGTTCATCGAGACGGATCTGTCGGGGCCGTTGCCGTTCGACGACGCCAGCTTCGACCTCGTCTACTCCAACTTCGTCGTCGAGCACCTGGACGATCCCGCCCGGACATTCCGCGAGTTCCACCGGGTTCTGCGTCCGGACGGCTGGCTGGTGCTGCTGACGAGCAACCGGTCGAACCCCTTCATGGCGGCCGCGCGGGCGATGCCGCAGCGGCTCCGCGTGCTGGTCAAACGCGGAGGCGCCGGCGCGGTGGAGCGCGACGTGTTCCCGGCTCGATACCGTGCGAACACGCCCGCCGCGCTCGAGGCGGCAACCCGCGCCGCGGGCTTCACCGCCGGGTCGGTCGCGTACGTCGCGACGCTCCATCGCTACGGCGCCCGGGTGCCCGGCGCCGCGCGGGTGCTGCGCTGGGCCGAACGCGCGCTCCCCGAGCAGCGAAGATCCACGATCGTCGCCGCCTACCGGGCGTCCTAGAGCTACCGGTACCGGAGGGTGGTCGCCGTCGGCAGCCAGCGCTCGTAGCCGTAGCCCGTGTACGGCCTGTGACCGGGGCGGTACATCTCCGCCGAGCCGTTGTTGTCGAACCCGATCGCCTGCTCGGCCCCGAGCTGTCGCAACACGCGCGCGAAGCTCAGCATGGTGAGACCGGATCCCCCGCGGGCCCCGATCAGGATCAGCGATCCCCTACCGGTGCTGGTGCGCATCAGTGCCGGCCGCCAGCAACCGCCGCCGCACGTCCACTGCCACGAGTCGACGATCGTCGGCCGCGACGAGATCGCAACGCCGCCGGACACCAGCTCCGGCTTGCCTCCCATCACGTCCGACACCGAGCTCCAGCCCTTGGCGTCGCCGTTGATGTCGACCACCGGATTCGCGGACGCTGCCAGCGCCGACAGTCCCACCTCCGCGATGCCGCCGACCTTCGCGAGCAGCACGGTGCCGGTCGCGGGCACGGTCACCTGCGCCCCCGCCGGCTGGCTGCCGACGATCGGGAGCGACGTCGTGGTGCCGGCCGAGCTGGGCTCGGCGAACGCGAACGCGGCCACCGGCTCGGATCTGTCGCTCCCGGTCCGGTTGCGCAGGGTGCGGTTGCCGCTGAGCATCGTGCGAAACGCCGTCGAGTCGACCGTGAACGCGGCATATCCCTTCGGCACCGTGACCACGGTGCCGGCGGTGTCGTATGCGCCGACCTGGTCGCTGCCTGCCGGCAGGGCGCCGAACGCGCCGATCGTGGCCGTCAGCCGGTTGGGAAGCTTCAGCTTGACCGGCTGCGCCCGCGGGCTGCCGATCTTGAAGTCACCGGCCGGGAGGTAGCCGACACCGGGGCCGCCCCAACCGAAGTTGTATATCTTCCTGTTCTTCACCAGCATGCCGCTGTTGCGGTAGGCGGAGCGGGTGGTGTATGCGGAGTAGTCGCCGTTGATGGCGGCAAGCAGGCCCGCCGGGGCGCCGAGCGACGAGACCGGATGCACGTCGACCGTCTCGGAAGCGGGGTGGTAGGTACCGAGCAATGCCGAGCCAAGCGTGACATGGGTGTCGCCGATCGACCACGAGATCCGGTAGATCTGCTGGGCCCGCGAATAGCCACGCACGTTCGCCCGGTAATGGGTGAAGATGACGCCCGGGCGAAGCGTCGTTCGCGAGACCACGCGCAGGCGCGTGATCGGGCCGGGCAGCAGTGTTGCCGGGGCCGATGAGGTCGATACGACGAAGACCGCCACGGCGCTCGCAAGCAGCAGGATAATCCGTCGCGAAGCCATCCAGGTTGTGTCGTCACGGCATGACGACTAGACAACCCGCGAACGGGTGATAGCGCAGAGCTCGAGGTGCTTACGCGCCCTGGGGTGCGTCCGGCGGCTTGCTCTGGTGCAGAGCGCCGGGCAGCGGCAGGCCGATAGTGCGCGGCTTGGACGGCTGCTTTGCGGGCTGCTCGTCGGCCACCGGCTGGGCGTGCTTCTCGTGATCCTTGAAGACCTCTTCCGGCGCGGTGCCGGCCAGCAACGCCTGGAACTGCTCGCGGTCGATCGTCTCGTACTCGATCAGCACCTTCGACAGGCGCTGCATCTCGTCCATGTGGTCGGACAACACCTTGCGGGCGCGCTCGTGCGCGTCCTCGACGATGCGGCGGATCTCATCGTCGATCTCGCGCGCGATCTCCTCGGAGTAGTCGGCCTCATGACCGAAGTCGCGGCCCAGGAAGGGCTGGCCGGAGTCGCGGCCGAAGGTGCGCGGCCCCAGCTTCTCCGACATGCCCCAGCGCATGACCATGCGCTTGGCGGTGTCGGTCGTCTTGTTGAGGTCGTCCTCGGCGCCGGTGGTGATCTCGCCGAATACCAGCTCCTCGGCGGTGCGGCCGCCCAGGCTCTTGGCAAGCGTGTCCATCAGCTCGGGCCGCGACCGCATGAACTTGTCCTCGCTGGGAAGCGTGATCACGTAACCGAGCGCCATGCCACGGCCTACGATCGAGATCTTGTGCACGGGATCGTTGTGCTCTAGGTAGTGGCCGACCAGCGCGTGGCCCATCTCGTGGACGGCCGTGATCTCGCGCTCCTTCGGCGACAGCAGCCGCGTCTTCTTCTCGGGGCCGGCGATCACGCGCATGATGCCCTCTTCCAGCTCCAGCGTCTCGATCTGCCGCTTGCCCTTGCGGGCCGCCAGCAGCGCGGCC
>Ga0207687_10000507_pt1 | contig 26224 bp, 19 predicted proteins | sample KBSM54metaG_FD_184399 | JGI IMG/M metagenome (GOLD analysis project Ga0207687, IMG submission 184399) | Miscanthus rhizosphere microbial communities from Kellogg Biological Station, Michigan, USA - KBS M5-4 metaG (SPAdes) (version 2) | ecosystem: Host-associated > Plants > Roots > Rhizosphere >...
AAGGCCAGCGGCCCCGGGTGGTCGAGGTAGGGCCAGCGGCTCACCGGGCCGGGGTGGGGGCCGGGGCCGACGCGGGGCGGGGCACGAAGATGGTGTCCCGGTAGTGGCGCAACTCCTTCACGCTCTCCCGGATGTCGTCGAGGGCCCGGTGGTTGCCCGCCTTCTCGGGCGCGGCCCCGTAGGCCTCCGGGTACCAGCGCTTGCACAGCTCCTTCACCGTCGACACGTCGATCGAGCGGTAGTGGAAGAAGCGGTCCACCTCGGGCAGGTAGGCGGCCAGGAAGCGGCGGTCGGTGCCGATGGAGTTGCCGCAGAGCGGCACCGTCCCCGGCTCGCCGACGTGCCGGCGGAGGAAGTCGAGCACCTGCCGCCCGGCCTCCTCCAGCGACGTGGTGGACGCCTCGACCGCGGCCGTCAGCCCGCTCGCCTGGTGCATGCGCTGGACGACGTCGATCATCCCGGCCAGCTTGTCCGCCGACTGCGACACGACCACGTCGGGCCCCTCGGCCACGATCGTCAGGTCGTCGTCGGTGAGCAGCACCGCGATCTCGACGATCACCTCGGTGGACGGGTCGAGCCCGGTCATCTCCAGGTCGATCCAAGCCAGCATGGAGGCGATCGTAGGCTGCTCCTCCGTGATCGAGATCCCGATGGTGCGCCTCGACCCCGACCTGGACGTCCCCGCCTACGCCCGGCCCGGTGACGCGGGGGCCGACCTGGTGGCCCGGGAGGACGTGGTGCTGGCCGCCGGTGGCGGCCGGGCGGTGGTGCCCACGGGCGTGGCCGTGGCCATCCCCGACGGCTACGCCGGTTTCGTCCTGCCCCGCAGTGGGTTGGCCGTGAACCACGGCGTCACCGTCCTCAACGCCCCTGGCCTGGTCGACTGCGGGTACCGGGGCGAGCTGCGGGTGGCCCTGGTCAACACCGACCGCACCGAGTATCTGGTGCGCCGGGGCGACCGCATCGCCCAACTGGTGGTGCAACGGGTGGAATCGGCCGCCTTCGTCGAGGTCGCCGACCTGCCGACGTCGGCCCGGGGCGAGGGAGGGTTCGGGCACACCGGCCGGTGAGGGGGTGCCCGCCCGGGGCACCGTTTGGTAGGCTCGACCCGCACGCGGACGTGGCTCAGTGGTAGAGCACAACCTTGCCAAGGTTGGGGTCGCGGGTTCGAATCCCGTCGTCCGCTCCAACGGAAGTCCCGCGTCACGCGCGACCCGAGTGTGCAGTTGCGGCCGTCTATCCGACGGAGCTGCACAGTCGGCGGCGTCGGGCGCGCGAACAGGCCCCCTCGCCATTGAGGGGGCCCGTTCGCCAGGCGAAGCAAGGGGGTCTCTAGAAGCTGCGGACCTCGACGTCGGAGGCGTTCACGTGGGTCTGCCCGGTGCGGATGTCGAAGAAGGTGACGTAGGCGTAGAGCTCGTCCTGGCCGGGGCGGTCCTCGTTGAGGACGTCGCCGTCACGGGTCACCGACACCACGAAGTCGAGCCCGGTCGACGTCGGGTTGCAGCTCATGGGGGCGGCCGCGAACTCGGACTTGGTGATCAGCAGGTCGTCGGCGAGGATGCCCGCGTCCTGGCCGTAGAGCTCGACGTCGACCGGGTCGCCGGCGTGGGAGCAGGCGGCCAGGGCGTCGGCGCTGCTCATCTCGATGTGGCCGGCCACCCGCAGGATGTAGTCGTTGTTGGGGATGGAGATGACGTTGAGGTCGGTCGACATGAACGACGTGGCCGAGGCGGACGAAGCGCCGATGCCGACGGCGAGGCCGGCGGTGGCGACGAGGGCGGAAGCGAAGCGACGGAGCGAAGCGTTCATCGGAGTCCTCCTGGGACGAGTGGGGATCGTTCGTGATCCCGATGCCCACACTCTGAAGAGGAACGGCCCCCGCCACATCGGGGGAAACCCGGTACCCCTACCCTGATCCGGGACCCTGACGGTGGCGGGCGAGGAGCGTGGTCAGCCGGGCCCGGGACGGAACCCCGAGCTTGGTGAAGATGTGGGAGAGGTGGCTCTCCACCGTCTTCTCGCTCAGGTAGAGGGTGCCGGCGATCTCCCGGTTGGTGTTGCCGGCGGCGACGAGGTCGGCCACCTCCCGTTCCCGGGTGGTGAGCGAGGCCAGCCCGGCCGGTTCGTCGGACGACGCCGCCCGCCGCCGCCGACCGCCGCGGCCGACGCCCAACCGGTCCAGCTCCCGCAGGGCCTCGCCCCGGTACGACGGCGCCCCGCACGCGCCCAGCTCCCGCGCCGCCTGCTCCCACTGGGCGACGGCCCCGTCCCTGTCACCCGACGCGGCCAGGCATCGGCCGAGGAGGATCCGGCTGCGGGCGGCATCGACGGCGGCGCCGGCGGCGCCGGCGTCGCCGACCGCGGCCATGGCCAGCACCGCCGCCCGCACCGGGTCGCCCACCTCCAACGCCATGAGCGAGCGGGCCCGGGAGGCGGCGGACCGGGCGAGCGCCAGGTCGAGCTCGCTCGCGGCGCTCGCCGCCCGCTCGGCCCACGCCCCCGCTTCCTCCCGCCGGCCCAGGGCCAGCTCGGCCCGGGTGAGCAGCTCGTAGCAGGTGCACCGCACCCCGGAGCCGACGAGGGGCAGGTCGGGCCCGCCCCCCGAGGCGAGAATCTCGGCCCGGCACCGGTCCGGCTCGCCCGCCTCCAGCAGGGTGGCGCCGAAGACCCAGCCGCCGGTGGCCGAGATCACGTTGTGGTCGACGGTGCGGCCGACCTCCATGCACTCCTCGCCCGACCGGAGGGCGAGGGTGTGGTCACCGGCGGCGGTGGCGGCCAGGGCCCGCACCCACAGCGCCCACGACAGCGACTGGGGGTTGGCCGACAGCCGGGCCGCGTCCTCGGCCACTTCCGCCAGCTCCGACGCCTCCGGGCAGCGGCCCCGGGCGACCAGGGCGTACACCCGGCCGAGCATGAGGGGGACCAGGAGGTGGCCCTGGCCCGACGCCTGGGACAGGGCGATCCCCCGCTCCGTGTGGCGCAGGGCCTCCTCGAAGCGCTCCATGAAGTTCTCGGCCCAGCCCAGGTAGTAGGTGGCGTCCAGCTGGGTGGCCAGGTCGGCGTCGGCCAGCCCGTCGACCAGGGCGCCGGCCCGCACGAGGTGGTCGGACGCGGGCCCGGTGGCGCCCCGGATGTACTCGGCGAAGCCGAGCAGGGCGAGCGCGGCCGCCTCCAGGGGGGCCGCGCCCAAGGCCGATGCGTCGGCGGCGGCCGTCGTCGCCCACGCCCCCATGGCCGGGAAGTCGAAGGTGTAGATGGCGTCGACGGCCAGCTCCAGCTTGAGCGCGGCCGCCTCCGGGGAGCCCTGGTCCTCCAGCTCGCCCAACGCCGCCGTGAGCCGGCCGTGGGCGTCGCGGTGGCGGCCGAGGAGGTGTTCGATGGCCGCGCACGAGGCTATGAGCCGGACCCGCACCGAGGCCAGCGGGGTGTGGCCCGGAGGCAGGAGATCCACCGCCTCCAGCAGGGCGGACCGGCTCTCGGCCAGCAACCCGGCCGAGGCCAGGGCGGTGGCGGTGGCGACCAGCAGGCCGAGGCGGCGCTCGTGCTGGTCGTGGGGCAGGAGGCGGAGGGCGGCCTGGTACCAACGGGCGGCCGTGGCCGGGGCCCGGGGCGCGGCGGCCCGGCCCGCTTCCTCGAGCAGGGCCAGGGCGGCCTCGTCGCCGGCCCGGGCCGAGCGTTCGACGTGATGAGCCCTGACCTGCGGCGACGCCCCCTGGTGGGCGAGCACGTCGGCCAGGCGGGCGTGGGCCGTGAGCCGCCACCCGGGCCCGGCCGACTGGTAGACGCCGTGGCGGACGATCGGGTGGCGGAACCGGAAGTGCCGGGGCACGGCGGTGGGCCGCACCACGTCGAGGCCCACCAGCTCGTCGAGGAGGTCGAGGGCCTCGGCCTCGTCCATCCCCGCCGCGGCCGCGGCCAGCTCCGGCTCGAACGACTCGCCCGACACCGCCGCCCCCGCCAGCAGGCGCCGAGCAGGCGGCGAGAGCGCCTCCAGCTCACCCTCCAGGGCGGCCCGGACCGCGGCCGGCACGGCCAGGTCGGCCAGGTTCACGGCGCCGGTCGGCCCCGCCGCCCGCCCCGCCCGGACCAGCTGTTGCAGATAGAAGGGGTTGCCGCCGCTCTCGTCATAGACGCGGGGATCGGTCGGGGCCCCGACCAGCCGGCGGGCGTCGTCGGGCGACAGGGGACCGAGCTCCAGGCGATGGGCGGAGCCGTCGCGGGCGGCCTGCTCCAGGGCCATCGTGAGGCGGGGCGACGTCCCCACCGGGCGCATGGCCAGCGCCAGGAGGACGGGACCGGCCGGGCGGTGGGCCACCAGGTGGCAGAGGAGCTCGGTCGAGGCCTCGTCCGCCCAGTGGACGTCGTCGAGGACGAGGACCACCGGCCGGCGGGCGCTGAGGCCGTCGAGGAGGCCCCGCACCGCTCGGTGGGCCCGGTAGCGCTCCTCCTGGAGGCGGGCGGGGGCGCCCTCGGCGAGGTGGCCCAACGACGGGAAGATCCCGCCCAGCTCGGCGGCCAAGGCCGGCGCCGACCGGTCGTCGGTGAGCGACGCCAGGTGGTCGTCGAGGGCGGCCACGAACAGCCCGAAGGGCAGGTCGCGCTCGAACTCGGCCGCCCGCCCGCCGAGCACCAGGTGGCGGCGGGCGTGGGCCCGGGTGTGGAGCTCGGCCAGCAGGCGGGTCTTGCCGATCCCCGGCTCCCCCACGACGTAGAGCATCGACCCGGACCCGTCGTCGAGCTCCGCCAGGGCGTGCCCCAGCGTCTCCAGCTCCGCCCCCCGCCCGACGATCCCCGCTGACTCAGCCATCCTCGGTCACCCAGCGTCTCCGGGACGGGCCATCAAGGTTCTCCCTGATGCGCCTGGCCCGAGGGGCGGTCATTGTACGTTGCAGTCCCATGACGCAGACGACCGCGGGGCTGACGCCGGTGACCACGCCCACCCGCCGGCTCCTGCTGGCGGGCACGGTGCTGGTGCTGGCGGCCGGACTCGACCTGTTCCTCCTCACCGGGCACACCGAGGACTTCTTCGCCTGGACGATCGCCTCGCCCCTCACCGCCGCCTTTCTCGGCGCCGGCTACCTCGCCGCCGCCTGCCTCGACGGGATGTCGGCCCGCCAGCGGCTGTGGGCCGTGGCCCGGGTGCCGCTGCCGGCGGTGCTGGTGTTCACCACCACGACCCTCGGCGTCACCCTCGTCCACCTCGACGCCTTCCACATGGACTCGTTCTTCGGCTGGGCCTGGCTCGTCACCTACGCCCTCCTGCCCCCGTCGGTGACGGCCGTCCTCCTCTACCAGCGCCGGATCGGCGGCGGCGACCCACCCCGTCGCTCCCCCCTGCCGTCGTGGCTGCGGCTGGTGGCGACGGTGCTGGCCGTGGCCGTCACCGTGCTCGGCGCGGCCCTGGTCCTCGTCCCGTCGGACGCAGCCACCTGGTGGCCCTGGTCCCTCACCGTCCTGACCGCCCGGGCGGTGGGGGCGTGGCTGGTGATCGTCGGGCTCACCGCCGGCCAGGCCGCCTGGGAGAACGACTGGGCCCGCCTACGGCCGCTGTGCATCACCTACGTCGTGCTCGGCGCCCTGCAGCTGGTGGCGGTGGCCCGCTACCCGGACGAGATGGACTGGTCGCGGCCGGCGGCGTGGCTGTACGTCGCCTTCCTCGGCGTCCTCGTCGCCTTCGGTGGGGCCGGTTGGCGGGCGTCCCGCGCCGGGGCGGACGCGGGGTAGCCGCCGGTCAGCCGGTGTTGGCCGCCTTCCACGGGTGGAAGGCGTTCTTGACGCCCCGCATGGTGCCCCGGAGCTGGGGGTAGTGGCGCAGCAGCACCGTGCCCATCGAGTTGTCGTCGATCCACTCGAGGCCGGCCTTGGTGTAGACGTCGGCGTTGTAGTCGTCGGTGAAGAACCGGTCGCTGTTGAGCCGGCGGGACGCCATCAGCACGAAGATGCGGAAGGCGGTGTCGCTGAAGGCGAAGCCCTTGGGCCGCTTCTCGGCGAACATGCCGGGAGTGACGTCGAGCTTCTCGATGTCGCCGTCGTAGAGCCGGCTCAGCTCGTCCGCCCACTGCGGGTTGTCGGTGAGGTCGTGGAAGTCCTTCGCCGGCGGCAGGTGGAGGAGGCGCCGGAACTCGTTGTACCGGGGAACGCCCAGCTCCCGGGACCGGACGACGTCGAGGGCGGCCATGTCGAGCATCATCCCGTCGGGCCGGATGAACTCCTGGAGGAACCGGGGGTAGTTGTGCAGGCACACGACCCCCGGGTGGAGCTGGCCGAACGAGTAGAAGAGGTCGGTCATCGACACCCGGTCGAGGGTCTCCACCGCGCCCCGTCCGGCCAGGCTGCGCAGGGTGGCCTCCTCGATGAGGGAGTGGTCGGAGGCCGAGCGCAGCGGGTAGTCGTCGGGCAGCAGCGGGTGCATGCGGTAGACGGCCACGAACTCCTCGGTGAGGCAGTAGGGCACGTTGTAGTGCTGCGCCTCCGACCCGGGGATGCCGCTGATGACCTCGCTCTTGCTCACCCGCCCGACGAGCTTGTGCACCCGCTCGCCCAGCAGCCCCCACCAGTTGGTGCGCAGGGCGAGGATGGTGGTGGGGTGGCTGATGACGGCGGTGGTCCACTCGACGGTGTGGATCTTGGCCACCAGGGCGGCGTTGACCAGGCGGGCGTGCTCGAACAGCTCCTCGTCGGTGAGGGCCGGGTACCGCGACTTGAGGTGGTCGCAGATGGAGTTGTGCTCCGCCGTGAACAGGGTCTGGAGCATGGCCAGGCCCAGCCAGAAGCCCGGGACCATGGTCGGGTCGAGGTCGGGATCGGTGGGGTAGGGGATGAGCCCGGCCTGGGTGACGTGGAGCTTGCCGTCGACACCCGTGCGCACCATGTCGCGAAAGGGCTTGGTGCTCCCGTAGATGCTGGAGAGGTCCCACCAGTGGGTCTCGGTGTTGGCGTACGTCGGCGGGAGCTCGCTCGGGCCCGGCGGACGGGTGGGGTCGGGGCGGGTGCGCATGATCGTCATGGGGTTCGTCGGCCATGGGTCGTCGGGCGCCAGGGGGATCTCGATGGGATCCTCCTTGGGGCTCTTGCCGTGGCTGAACCAGTCCCGGATCATGAACTGCAACCAGCTGGCGGCCAGGGCGTTGCAGGCGGTGGCCGGGATGAGCCCCTCCCGGGTCATCACCGTGCGGCTGATCTCCCGGGGGCTGGGCGTGATCAGGTCGGCCCCGGTCTCGGGGAACGTGTGGTCGATGGGGACATTGCGGCCGAAGCGGGAGCCGGCCATCCCCATGGCCGGGTTCTCGAGGTCGTTGTAGGTGCCGTCGGCGGTGCGCTTGGTGAGGACCTGCCCGTCGTAGGGGTCGACCGGCGGGGTGTCGACGGCCGGCATCCCGGTGGTGTCGAAGAGGTTCCTCTTGCGCAGGACGTCGCGCACGCCGATGAGCACGGGGATGCCGAAGACGGTCGGGAGCTTGTCCCAACCCCGCTTGTGGTCCACCGCGGTGGCCACCTTGTCCCACGTGTTCCAGACGAAGTTGTCGTGGTAGCCCTTGGCCACGGCCGGCTCCCTCGTCCTGCGCTTCTTCACCCACACCCCCACCGGGACGGCGACCGCCACCGCCTTGGTCAAGCGTTTGCACAGACGCTTCATGGCTCCTGGTCCTCCTAGTGCGCGCCCAGCGGCCCGACCTCAGGGACCTGCCGTTTCTCGGCGGCCTCCTGCATCAGCGACACGGTGTACTTCTTCGTGATCACCCAGGTGGCGAGCACGAGGGCGACGTTGAAGCCGATCACCACCCCATACTCCCAGCGCTGGGCCACATAGGTGGCCACATCGTCGCCCGGAACCTTGGCGAAGAGGATCTGGCGGTGGTCGACGGCGAGGAAGGTCAGGACGTAGAGGGAGGCGATAACCGCCCAGTTCAGGGTGGGCGCCCACGGCCGGGCCGCCTTCTTCTCGGGCGTGTTGTAGAGCTTCTGGAGCATCCGCCGGGGGCCGACGTCGAGGTAGCGGTAGGCCACCAGCCACCACAAGAGCAGGTAGTAGCGGAACCAGCTCACCACCATGGCCGCGAACACCACGTGCAGCGTGTACTCGAAGAAGTTGCGGAAGACGACCCACCGGCCGATGAGCTTGCCGAACGACTGGGGATTGCGGTTGAGATAGGTGGCCAGGGGGAGCGACGACGACAGCAGGGCGATGCGACCGCCCCAGTACCAGAGGGTGCTCTTGTGGGCGACGGCCAGGGGCCCGACGAGGAAGAGGTCGGCGGAGACGATCACGATGTGGAGGGTGAACAGGCGAATGGCGATCCGGTTGGAGAAGAGGGGGTTGAGGAGCTCCTGCGGCCGGCGGAAGCCCTGGTAGATCTGGCGGGCGCCGACGCTGAACCCCCACGCGAGGAGCCCGCCGTAGACGATCGTGACGAGGACCTTCACCGGCGCTCGAGTGTCATCGCAGAACCACGCCCTCCCTCTGCCCCGACTGCCGCCGCCGGCAACAAATGTATCCACTGACCCGGTCCCGCCGCCGCCACCGGCGCCGGCGTGTTCGGGTCGCCGCGTTCTTTGGTGGAATGTGTACCTGGACGGTACGAAATCCACCACAGAACGGCCCGAACCGCTCGGGCCTCATCGACGGCGGTCGGCCGACCAGCTCCAGGGGTAGTCGGGATCGGTGCAGGCCAGGGCGCCCGGGCCGAGCGACAGGGGGCGGAAGGTGTCGACCATCACCGCCACCTCCTCGGTGCGATCCTGGTCGGCGGCCCGCTCCATGCTCCCGGGCTGGGGCCCGTGGACGAAGCCGGCCGGGTGGAGCGAGATCGAGCCCACGCCGATGCCCGACCCGGCCCGGCTCATGAAGTCGCCCGCGGAGTAGAAGATCACCTCGTCGCTGTCGACGTTGGCGTGGTGGTACGGCACCTTGATCGCCCCCGGGTGGAAGTCGTAGGGCCGGGGGACGAACGAGCAGACCACGAAGCCGCGGCCCTCGAACGTCTGGTGGACGTGGGGCGGCTGGTGGATGCTGCCCACGATGGGCTCGAAGTCGTGGATGGAGAGCGCCCACGGGTAGAGGCAGCCGTCCCAGCCGACGACGTCGAACGGCGACGAGGGCAGGGAGTGGCGGGTGAGGCCGCCCCGGTGGCGCACGAGGACCTCGACCGGCCCGCCGTCACCCTCCACCAGCGCGTTCGGGCTGCGGATGTCGCGCTCGCAGTAGGGGGCCTGCTCGAGGAACTGGCCGGTGGCGGAGAGGTGGCGGCGGGGCGGTCGCACGTGGCCCCGGGCCTCGACGACCAGCAGCTCCACGACCTCCCCGGCCGGCACGACCCACCGGTGGGTCGTCGACGCGGGCACGACCACGTAGTCGCCGGCGCCCACCGCCATCCGCCCGAAGACCGACTCCAGCACCGCCGATCCGGCCTGGACGTAGACCAGCTCGTCGCCGACCGCGTTCCGGTACAGCGGGCCGCCCGCGTCCGCCGCCACCCACGACAGCACCACGTCCTCGTTGCCCAGCAGCACCTGGCGGCCGGTGACCGGGTCGCCGCCGGCGGGCAGCGTCCCCGTGCGGAGGTGGTGGGGCACCAGCGGCTGGTTGGCGGCCATCGCCGCCACCTCGGCGTCGACCGCCTTGGCGTCGACGATCGCCGACGGGGAGCGCCGGTGGTAGAGCAGCGACGAGTCCCCCGAGAAGCCCTCCTCGCCCATCAGCTCCTCGAACAGCAGCCCGCCCTCGGGCCCGGCCACCCGCAGGTGCCGCTTGGCCGGGACCTCGCCCAGCGACCGGTAGTTCGGCATGTCACACCTCCAGGCGCCGGGCGGCCCGGACGGAGCCGGTGACCTCGCCCAGGCAGAGCAGGGGCCGGTCGTCGCCGCCGGCCCAGCCGGTGATGGTCACCGTGTCGCCGTCCTCCAGGAACGTGCGGGTGGTGCCGTCGGGCAGGACCACCGGCCGCTCGCCGTTGCCGGCCAGCTCCATGAGGCAGCCCTCGGTGCCCGGATCGGGGCCCGACACCGTCCCCGAGGCGAAGAGGTCGCCCGGCCGCACGACCGCCCCGTTCACGGTGGCGTGGGCCAGCATCTGGGGAAACGTCCAGTACTGGTCGGCGAAGCGGTTGTGGGTGACGGTGGCGGGGGGGATGTCGTTGACCCGCATCCACTGGCTCTGGATCGTCACCTCGAGGCGGATGTCGTAGCCGGAGGCGGCAGGGGGGACGAGGTAGGACGCGGGCCGCGGGTCCTGGACGGGCCCGTCGACCCGGTACGGCTCCAGGGCGTCGAGGGTGACCACCCACGGCGACACCGTGGTCGCGAACGACTTCCCCAGGAACGGCCCCAGCGGCTGGCTCTCGAGCCGCTGCACGTCGCGGGCGCTCCAGTCGTTCACCAGCACCAGCCCGGCGGCGTGGTCGGCGAAGGCGGAGGCCCGCACCGGCCGCCCCGCCTCGTTGCCGACGCCGACGACGAAGCCCACCTCCACCTCGAAGTCGAGGGCCCGGGTGACGCCGACGACGGGCCGGTCGTCGGGCCCCGGCACCTGGCCGTAGGGCCGCATGATCGGGGTGCCCGAGGGCACGACCGAACCGGCCCGGCCGTGATAGGCCCGGGGCAGGCGCCGCCAGTCGGGGGGCAGGGGGTCGCCGCCGGGGCGGAACAGGCGGCCCATGTTCAGGGCGTGGTGGACGGAGCCGTGGAAGTCGACGAAGTCGCCCACCGCCACCGGCACGAGGAGATCGACCGCCCGCCGGGGCAGGAGGGCCGACTCCAGCCGGTCGTCCCGGGCCGTGATCAGCTCGGCGATCCGGTGGCGGACCGATCCCACCATCTCCCGCCCGCAGGCCAGGAACCGGTTGAGGGACGGGTCCTCGAAGACCCCCTCCGGGAGGTCGATGTCGGCGAACGAGCCGGCCCGGTCGAGGACGGACAGGTCGATGACCCGGGCGGCCAGGGCGCTCACGCAGGCGGTGGCCCCTCCGGCCAGGCGGGCCAGCCCGAAGGGCAGGTTCTCGATGCCGAATCCGGCGCCGCCTGCGCCCACCCCGTCCGTCATGGGAACCGTCCTCCGGGCCAACCGCTGGGGACCATGGCTCAACGATCCCACCGACGGCGGCCGGGTGCCGCCGCCGACCCGCGTCACAGGTGTCCCCGACGGGCCTGCTCCCGCTCGATGGCCTCGAACAGGGCCTTGAAGTTGCCCGCCCCGAAGCCCTTGGCGCCGCCCCGCTGGATGATCTCCAGGAAGACGGTGGGGCGGTCGGTGATCGTCTCGGTGAAGATCTGCAGCAGCCAGCCGTCGGGCTCCTCGTCGACGAGGATGCCGAGGCGCTGGAGGTCGTCCCACGGCAGGTCGAGGTGGGCCAGGCGAGTCCGCACGTCCTGGTAGTAGGTCGGCGGCGCCTCGAGGAAGCGCACCCCGCGGCTGCGGAGGGCGGCCACCGCCTGGACGATGTCGTCGGTGTGGAGGGCGATGTGCTGCACGCCCGGCCCCCGGTAGGTCTCGAGGTACTCCTGGATCTGGCTCTTGCGCCGGCCCTGGGCCGGCTCGTTGAGGGGCAGGACGATGCGGCTGCCGTCCCACACCACCGTCGACATGAGGGCCGAGTACTCGGTGGAGATCTGGGAGTCGTCGAAGTGGCGCAGCCGCTCGAAGCCGAGGACCGACCGGTAGAAGCGGACCCACCGCTCCAGGGCGCCCCGCTCGACGTTGCCCACCACGTGGTCGACGTGGTCGAGGCCCACGGCCATCCCCGCCGGTTCGGGCGGCAGCCCCTCGGTGCTGTAGCCGGGCAGGTAGGCGCCGCGGTAGGACGAGCGGTCGACGAAGGTGTGGCGGGTGTCGCCGTAGGTGGCGATGCTGGCCGAGCGCAGGAGGCCGTGGCTGTCGGCGTCGGTGTAGGGCTCGTCGATGCCCCGGGCGCCCCGGGCCACGGCCGACCGGTAGGCGACGTCGACGTCGTCGACGCCCAGGGCCAGGTTGTGGACACCGTCGCCGTGCTCCCGGACGTGGGCCGCGATGGGCGAGTCGGGGGTGAGGGCGGCCGTCACCACGAAGCGGATGCGCCCCTGCTCGAGGACGTACGACGCCCGGTCGGCCCAGCCCGTCTCCGGGCCCGCGTAGGCCGTGATCCGGAAGCCGAAGGCGGCAGCGAGGAAGCCGGCGCAGGCTCGGGCGTTGCCCACCCACAGCTCGATGGCGTCCCATCCCAACAGGACCGATCGGGGGGTGACGGTGGTGGCGGCGGCGGTGTCGGTGAGTGTCATGCGGGCTCCCGGGTGAGGAGGTGGTGGGTGTCGTCGTCGAAGGCGGCGAAGAACGACGACAGGGTGTCGACCAGGTGGGTCATCGAGCGGGCCGCGAACAGCACCGGCTGGTAGCGGGTGATGTCATAGGGGACGGCGGCCATCTCGGCCACGTCGAGGGGGCGGATGTCGGCCGTGGGGAACGATCTCGTCTCCCCGCACGAGGAGAGGATCCCGGCGCCGTAGGCCTTGGGCTCGCCCCCCTCCTCGACCAGCCCGAACTCCAACGAGAACCAGAACACCCGCGAGAGCAGGCGCAGGGCCTCGTCGGACTCGGTGCGGGCCACGGCCTCGCCCACCAGCCGGTAGACGGCGGCCAGGTCGGGGCAGGCGAGCTGGTTGGCGTGGCCCACGACCTCGTGGACGACGTCGGGCTCGGGCGTGTACAGCGGCTGCGACGGGTGGCGCAGGTACTGGGTGGAGTAGAAGGCGCCGTCGGCGAAGGCGCCGTAGAAGTCGCGCAGGGGGGCGAGGCCGGCCACCGGGCGGTAGCGGAAGCCGGTCACCGGGTGGAGCAGGCGGCTGACCTCGCTCAGCTGGGGGACGTGGTCGCCCGGCAGGCGCAGCTCCTCCTTGGCCTCGAGGAAGGCGCGGCAGGCGTGGCGGTGGTGGAGGGGGTCGAGCTCGCGGGCGATGACCCGCCACACCCGGTGCTCGGCCTCGGTGTACTCGGCCCGGGGCACGGGGTCGCCCGGCTGCCAGTCGAGGGAGAGGGCGGCCAGCTGGTTGCGCCGCCGGCGGTACTCGGGGTCGTGGAACCCGGGGTGATCGGCGCCGAGGACGACCTCGACCTCACCCCGTCCGTCTCGCACGACGGGTGCGTACAGCGACCGGTTGGTCACCCGACAAGTGTCGGCTCCTGGGGCGCGGATGTATAGCCAATCATAGGAATTCGATACATACTGAAACCATGGCCGTTCCGACAGAGCAAAGCGTCCAGCTGGATGCGACCGATCGGTTGGTGGTGGACGAGCTGCGGGCCGACGGGCGGGTGTCGGTGAACGAGCTGGCCAGCCGGGTCAACGTCTCCCGGGCCACCGCCTACCAGCGCATCGCCCGGCTGCGGGAGGCGGGCGTGATCCGCCGTTTCACGGTCGACGTCGACCCACGCAAGATGGGCCTGCCCATCGCGGCCCTGGTGCTGGTCAACGTGGCCCAGCACTCGTGGCGGGGGGTCAGCGAGCGCCTGCGGCGGCTGCCGGGCGTGGAGTGGCTGGCCCTGAGCACCGGCTCGTTCGACTACGTGCTGCTGGTGCGGGCCCCCGACGTCGACCACCTGCGCGACGTCATCCTGGAGGGCCTCCAGGCCATGCCCGAGGTGCAGTCGGCCCAGACCCTGCTCCTCCTCGACGAGCCCGACGTGGTGCGCCAGCCGTGATCCTGCACACACCCTCCGCGGACGAGGTGGCCGCGGCCAACCTCACCGGGTACCTGCGCGCGGTTGGGTTCGACTCGTACGACGCGCTGTGGCGGTGGTCGGTCGACGACCTGGAGGGGTTCTGGGCGTCGGTGTGGGACTTCTTCGACGTGCCCGGCGACCGAGGCCGCATCGTGCTCGGCGAGCGGGCCATGCCGGGGGCGGCCTGGTTCCCGGAGGCGTCGCTCAACTATGCGGAGCAGGCCCTGCGGTGGGACGACGACCGCCCCGCGGTGGAGTTCCGGGCCGAACCCGGGGGCCGGCCGGCGGAGACGATCACCCACCGCGACCTGCGGCGACGGGTGGCGGAGGTCGCCGCCGGCCTCCGTGCGCTCGGCGTCGGTCGGGGCGACCGGGTGGCGGCCTACGCCCCCAACGTCCCGGAGACGCTCATCGGATTCCTCGCCACCGCCAGCCTGGGCGCGATCTGGTCGTCGTGCTCGCCCGACTTCGGGGTGACCGCCGTGCTCGACCGGTTCCGCCAGATCGAGCCCAGGGTCCTGATCGCGGCCGACGGCTACGTCTACCGGGGGCGCGTCTACGACCGCCGGCCGGAGGTGGCCGAGCTCGAGCGCAACCTGCCCGGCCTCGCCGCGGTCGTGATGGTCGACAACGTCGGCCTCGACCGCGGGTCCAACGTCCGCTTCGCCGACGTGGCCGTGCCCGGCGCCGACCTCGTCGTCGAGCGGGTCCCGTTCCAGCACCCGCTGTGGGTGCTGTACTCGTCCGGCACCACCGGGCTGCCCAAGGCCCTGGTCCACGGCCATGGCGGCATCGTCCTCGAGCACCTCAAGGCGCTGTCGCTGCACCACGACCTGGGCCGCCACGACCGCTTCTTCTGGTTCACGTCCACCGGCTGGATGATGTGGAACCTGCTGGTGGGCGGGCTGCTCGTCGGCGCCACGGTGGTTCTGTACGACGGCAGCCCCGCCGCTCCCGACCTGGGCGCCCTGTGGCGGATGGCGCAGGACACCGGCACGACCTACTTCGGGGCCAGCGCGGCCTACATCCAGTCCTGCCTGAAGGCGGGGATCGTCCCCCGGCAGGTGGCCGACCTCAGCCGGCTGCGAGGCCTCGGCTCCACCGGCGCGCCCCTCCCGCCGGAGGGCTTCCGGTGGGTCTACGACAACGTCCACCCGGGCCTGGTGCTCGGCTCGGTCAGCGGCGGCACCGACGTGTGCACCGCCTTCGTCGGCTCCTGCCCGCTCCTGCCGGTGGTGGCGGGGGAGATCCAGTGCCGCTACCTGGGAGCCGCGGTCGAGGCCTTCGACGAGGACGGGAAGGCGGTGATCGACCAGGTGGGGGAGCTCGTGCTCACCGAGCCCATGCCGTCGATGCCGGTGTTCCTGTGGGGGGACGAGGACCACGCCCGCTACCGGTCCGCCTACTTCGACGCCTACCCCGGGGTCTGGCGCCACGGGGACTGGATCCGGGTGACGGAGCGGGGGAGCTGCGTGATCTACGGGCGCTCCGACTCCACCCTCAACCGGGGTGGCGTGCGCATCGGCACCAGCGAGCTGTACCGGGTGGTGGAGGACCTCGACCAGGTGGTCGACAGCCTGGTCGTCGACACCGGCCGGCTGGGCGACGAGGGCCGCTGCTGGCTGTTCGTGGTGCTGGCCGACGGCGCCGTCCTCGACGGCGGCCTGCGGTCGACGATCACCCGCCGGCTGCGGGCCGAGCTGTCGCCCCGGCACGTCCCCGACGAGATCGTGGCCGTGGCCGAGGTGCCCCGCACCCTCAACGGCAAGAAGCTGGAGGTCCCGGTCAAGCGCATCCTCCAGGGCGAGCCGTGGCGGTCGGTGGTGAGCCGGGACGGGATGGCCAACCCGGACGCGCTCCAGGTGTTCGTCGACCTGGCCGAGAGTGAGGGGCAATGATGCTCCCGATGCGGATCGGCGTGTCGCTGCGCAGCAGCTACGGGACGGTCGAGCCCCGGGTGGCGGCCCGGCGGATGGTGGAGCGCACCCGGGCCGCCCGGGCGGCCGGCCTCGACTCGCTGTTCGTCGGCGACCACCACGTCACCGGCTCGACGTACCTGCAGAACGGGCCCGTCCTCGGCCGCCTCCTGGCCGAGTGGGGCGACCGCACCGCCGGGGCCCTGTTCCTCCTGCCCCTGTGGCACCCGGTGCTGGTGGCGGAGCAGGTCGGCACCCTGGCCGCCCTGGCCCGGGGCCGGTTCGTGCTCCAGGTCGGGCTGGGCGACGGGGAGGGCCAGTTCGCGGGCATGGGCGCGTCCCTCTCCCGGCGGGCGGGCGACCTCGAGGCCGCGCTCGACGTGATCCGCCGCCTGCTGGCGGGCGAGACCGTCACCGCCGACCGGCCGGTCCGCATCCGTGACGCCCGTGGCGGCCCGTTGCCCCCCGAGCCGGTGGACGTGTGGATCGGCGCCGGCGCGGCCAGGGGCATCGAGCGGGCCGCCCGCCTGGGCGACGGGTGGATCGCGGGACCGTGGGTGGCGACCGACGACGCCCGCGACCAGGCGGCGCGGTACCTGGACGCGAGGGCGGCGCTCGGCCGGCCTCCGGGGGTGGTCGCCGTCCGGCGTGACGTCCACGTGGGCGCGGACGGGGCCGACGCCCACCGGGTGGCCGACCCCGTCCTGGCCGCCGGCTACCGCGGGCTCCCGCCCGACGCGGCCGTGGTCGGCGGCCCCGAGGAGGTGGCCGAGGCCTTCCTCGCCCTGGGCGAGCTGGGCTACACCGACGTCCTCGTCCGCCACCTGGCCGACGACCACGACGAGGTGCTGGCCTCCTTCGAGCGGTTGGCGGCGGTGCGCGACCTGGTGCGGGAGGCGTGATGGCCGGCGCCGACGCCCTCGAACCGATCCTCGCCCTGGTCAGCCCGCCGGGGGAGCGGGGCCTGCTGGTGGAGGCCTTCGCCCGGGCCGTGCTCCGCCGCGTGCCCGCTCGCCAGCTGGAGGACGCCGAGCCCCTGCCGACGGCCGTGGCCCTGGTCGACGCCTTCGACTTCGTCGACGGTCGCCCGCCGGGAGCGATCGAGGTGCGCCTGGTCGATCCCCGGGTGACGGTGGACGGGTGGCACTCCACCGGCACCGTCGTCCAGGTCAGCTGCGAGGACCGCCAGTTCATCGTGACGACGGTGAAGGAGGAGCTGCACCGGCTGGGCCACAAGGTCACCCGGATGCTGCACCCCGTCTTCGGCAGCGAGCGGGCCGCCGACGGGCGGCTCACCGCCATCCGCCCGGCGCGCGACGCCGGCCACCGGGAGTCGTTCCTCCAGGCCGAGCTGGGCGCCCGGGTGGCCCCCGAGGCCCGGCGGGCGCTCGTCGCCGACCTGCGGGCCGTCCTCACCGACCTGTTCTCCGCCACCGGCGACTTCGTGGCCATGCGGGAGCAGGTGACCGCCGCCGCCACCCGCCTCCGGGCCCACGCCGCCCTCCGCTACCCGGCCGACGAGGTGGCCGAGGGGGCCGACCTGCTGGAGTGGCTGCTGGCCGACAACTTCGTCCTCGAGGGCTGCTGCCGGGTGGTGGGGGGCGAGGTGGTCGACGTCCTCGGCATCGCCGTCGAACCCCCGGTCGGTGACGCCGCCGACCCCGACCCCGAGCAGCCGGTGACGATCACCCGCACGCTCGAGGTCAGCCGGGTCCACCGCCAGGTCCCCATGCACCGCTTCGACGTGGTCGACGTCGGCCCCGACGGTTCGTTGGTGGGCACGTTCCGGGTGGTCGGCGTGTTCAGCCGCAAGGCCGCGGCCGAGCCGTCGGTGGTCACGCCGATGCTGCGCTTCAAGCTCCGCCGCATCCTCGAGCTGGAGGACGTGGTGGAGGGCAGCTACGACGAGGCCGCCCTGGTGTCGCTCTTCCAGGTCCTGCCCAAGGAGGAGCTCTTCGAGTGCGACGTCGAGGCCCTGCGCGACGTCATCGTGGGCCTGGCCGCGGCCGAGCAGCGCAGCGACGTGCAGGTCCTCCTCCAGGTGGAGCCGGCCGACCACACCGTCTCCGCCCTCCTGGCCGTGCCCCAGGAGCTGTACTCCACCGCCCTCCGCCACCGCATCGAGCGCTTTCTGGTGGCCCAGCTCGACGGCACCCGGGTCGACGCCAACGTGTCCCTGGGCGAAGGGGCGGACGTGATCGCCCGCCTGGTGGTGCGGGTCGACGGCCCCCTGCCCGAGCCGCCGCTGCACGCCCTGGAGCGGGAGGTGCGGCTGCTGTGCCGCACGTGGGACGAGGAGCTGGCCCAGGCCCTGGCCGACCGGGTGGGGGATGGTCGGGCGGCCCGGCTAGCCCACGCCTGGGCCGAGTGGTTCCCGGCCGTCTACCGGGGCGAGGTGGCGCCCACCGACGCGGTCGACGACGTCGTCCAGCTCGACGCCCTCGGCGCCGGCGGCCGTGACCTCAACGTGGTGCTCATGCCCGACCACCGGGGGGGCGCCCACGCCCGGCTCAAGGTGTTCAGCCGGGGTCAGCCGGTGGAGCTGTCCCGGTTCCTGCCCATCATCGAGAGCCTGGGCCTGTGGGCGGTGGAGGAGGTGCCCTACACCCTGGGGAAGGGCGACGACGTGGCCCACCTCCACGACTTCGCCGTCACCGATCCCACCGGCCGCCCCCTCGACGTCGAGCGGGACGGGCCCCGCCTGGCCGAGGCCGCCCTGGCCATGTGGGACGGTCGGGCGGAGATCGACCCGCTCAACCGGCTGGTGCTGCGGGCGGGGGTGCCGTGGGACGACGTGGCCGTGCTCCGGGCCTACCGCCGCTACCGGAGCCAGGTGGGCACGACCTTCACCACCGCCTACGTCGACGACGTGCTGGTGGAGAACGCCGTCATCTCCCGCACCATCCTCGAGCTCTTCGCGGCCCGCTTCGACCCGGTCCGGGCCGCGGGCGAGTCGATCGCGGAGGAGCTGCGCCACCGCATCGTCGACGGGTGCGACGCCGTCCCCCGCCTCGACCACGACCGCATCGTGCGGGGGTTCCTCGCCCTGGTCGACGCCACCCTGCGCACCAACCGCTACCTCGGCGGCAGCCACATCGCCTTGAAGTTCGACAGCGCCGCGGTACCCGACATCCCCCGGCCCGTCCCCTACCGGGAGATCTTCGTCTACGGCCCCCTGGTGGAGGGGGTCCACCTGCGGTGGGGACCGGTGGCGAGGGGCGGCATCCGGTGGAGCGAGCGGCCCGACGACTACCGCAGCGAGGTGCTGGGGCTGATGCGGGCCCAGGTCCTCAAGAACGCGGTGATCGTGCCCACCGGCGCCAAGGGCGGATTCGTCGTGCGCCGGGGCGGCGGGGCCGACGTGCGCCGGGCCTACGAGATCTTCGTCACCAGCCTGTTGGAGGTCACCGACAACGTCGTCGGCCCCGACGTGGTGGGCGTCCCCCGCCGCCGCGACGGCGACGACCCCTACCTGGTGGTGGCCGCCGACCGGGGCACCGCCACCTTCTCCGACCTGGCCAACCGGCTGAGCGAGGAGCACGGCTTCTGGTTGGGCGACGCCTTCGCGTCGGGCGGGTCGCGGGGCTACGACCACAAGAAGCTGGGCATCACCGCCCGGGGGGCCTGGGTGGCCGTCCGCCACCACTTCGCCGAGCTCGACATCGACCTCGACGGCGACCCCGACGCCGATCCGGTGACGGTGGCCGGCATCGGCGACATGTCGGGCGACGTGTTCGGCAACGCCATGCTCCAGTCCGACCGCATCCGCCTGGTCGCCGCCTTCGACCACCGCCACGTCTTCCTCGACCCCGTCCCCGACCCGTCGCGGTCGTACCGGGAACGCTCCCGGCTGTTCGCCCTTCCCCGATCGTCGTGGCAGGACTACGACGCGTCCCTGATCAGCGCCGGCGGCGGCGTGTGGTCGCGGCTCGACAAGCGCATCCCCGTGAGCCCCCAGGCCCGCCGGGTGCTGCGCCTCGACCCCGCGGTCGACCACCTCTCGCCCCCCGAGCTGATCCGGGCCATCCTCCAGGCGCCGGTGGCGCTGCTCTTCGCCGGCGGCGTGGGGACGTTCGTGCGGGCCAGCGACGAGCCCGACCGGGAGATCGACGACCGGGCCAACGCCGACGTGCGGGTGACGGGGTCGCAGGTGCGGGCCCGGGTGGTGGGGGAGGGGGCGAACCTGGCCTTCACCCAGCGGGCCCGCATCGAGTACGCCCGCCGGGGGGGCCACGTCAACACCGACGCCATCGACAACTCGGCCGGCGTCGACATCTCCGACCGCGAGGTCAACCTCAAGATCCTGCTGCGGCCGGCGGTGGAGTCGGGGGAGATCACCCTGGCCGAGCGGGACGCGCTGCTGGCCGAGGTCTGCGACGACGTGGTGGCCGCCGTGCTCCACGACAGCGCCCGCCAGAGCATGGCCCTCAGCCGGGCGATGGCGGTCAGCCCCCGGCGGGTGGGGGCGGTGGAGCGGCTGATGGTCGAGCTGGAGGCGACGGGCGTCCTCGACCGGGCGGTGGAGGCGTTGCCGACGACGGAGGAGCTCCGGGCCCGGGCCCGGGCCGGCGCGGGGCCGAGCCGTCCCGAGCTGGCCGTGCTCCTCGCGGGGGCCAAGCGGGGGCTCACCGCGGGCCTGCTGGCGTCGGGCGTTCCCGACCAGCCCGCCCTGCGCGCCGCCCTCGTCTCCTACTTCCCCGCCCCCCTGGCGGCCCGCTTCGACCACCTCCTCGACCGCCACCGGCTGCGGCGGGAGCTGATCGCGTCGGTGGTGGCCAACGAGGTGGTCGACCGCATGGGCGTCACCTTCGCGTCCCGGTTGGCGGCGGAGACCGGCGCCTCCCCGGCCGAGGTCGCCGCCTCCTGGTGGCTGGCCCGGGAGGTCGTCGGGGCGGCCGCCTGGTGGTCCGAGCTCGACGGCGACGAAGGCGTCGGCCGGCGCCTGGTGCACGACCAGGTGACGACCGTGCGCGCTGTCCTCGAGGCTCTGACCAGGGACTACCTGCGGCGACGGGCGGGCGCCGACATCGCCGCGGCCCTGGGCCGCGACCGGCCGGCGGCGGTGGCGCTGGCGGCGGCCCTCCCCGACATGGGCACCGCCCTCCGCCGCCGCCGGCGGGCCCGCCTGGCGGAGGCCCTGGTCGACGACGGGATCGAGCCCGACGCGGCGGTGTGGTGGGCGTGCCTCGGCGACCTGGAGATGGTGGCCGACGTGGCCGACGTGGCGCGCGAGACAGGACGCCCCGTCGCCGGCGTGGCCCGGGCGCTGGTGGCGGTGGAGGAGACCCTCGGCATCGACCAGCTGGCCGAGCGGCTGGGCCGGGTGGTCGCCGCCGACGACGACGCCTGGGCGCAGGTCGCGGTGCGGGGTCTCCTGGAGGACCTCGACGGGCTCCGCCGGCTGGGGACGTGCCGGGCGCTCGAAGCCCGCCCCGAGCTGGACGAGGCTCAGGCGGTGGCCGGCTTCCTCGCGGCCAGGACGAAGGAGTGCGCCGAGGTGGCCGCCCTCCTGCGCCGCATCGACGCCGAGCCCACCGTCCGCCTCGACGCCCTCACCGTCGCCGCCCGAGCCGTGCGCCGCGCCCTCGACCAGTAGGAGATCCGGCCCGACCCCCACCGATGACTTCGGGGCCCGGCCGTCGTCAACCCTGACGACGACCGACGAGAGGACGCACGATGGCGACCCTGACCAAGATCACCCCCTGCCTGTGGTTCGACGAACAGGGCGAGGAGGCAGCCAACTTCTACACCGGCATCTTCGAGAACTCCCGGATCCTGCACGTGAGCCGGTACGGCTCGGCCGGTCCCCGCCCCGAGGGCATGGTGATGATGGTGAGCTTCGAGCTCGACGGCCAGGAGTTCCTCGCCCTGAACGGCGGACCCGAGTTCACCTTCGACGAGGCCGTCTCGTTCCAGGTGAACTGCGACACGCAGGAGGAGATCGACCGCTTCTGGACGGCGCTGTCCGACGGCGGCGAGGAAGGGCCGTGCGGGTGGCTGAAGGACAAGTTCGGCCTCTCGTGGCAGATCGTCCCCGCGACCCTCATGATGGAGACGCTGCGTGACCCCGACACGGAGAAGGTGCAGCGGGTCATGAAGGCCGTCCTCGGCATGGGCAAGCTCGACATCGCCGAGCTGCGGCGGGCCGCCGACCAGTCCTAGCCCTTGCCCGACCCGGCCTTCCCGTTCCCGTTGCCGGCGTTGCCGTTTGCGTGCCCGTTGGCGTTCCCCGAGCCCCGGTTGCCGCCGCTGGCGCCCGCCTCGTCGCCGGGGACCGTGGTGGTCGAGGTGGTCGAGCCTTCGTCGCCCTTGCCGCAGTCGGATTGGGCGATGGCGGACACGGCCTGGCCGTGCTCGCGCCCGCTGAGGCTCCGGTCGCGGGCGGCGGCGGAGACGCAGGCGCCGTGGTTGTCGGGCGCGGCCGCACCGTCGTCGTCGGTGGCGTCGTCGGCCGGGGCGCCGGCGGGCAGCGTGACGGTCGTCGGGGGGACGGTGACGTCGGCGTCGAGGCCGCCGTCCGACGCCACGTCGGCGCCCAACCGGGCGGAGACGTCGGGGATCTCGATGGGCGAGACGGCGTTGACCACCGTGGCCACCCCGTGTTGGGCGGCGTCGGGCAGCACCCCGACGGCCCCGGCGGTGGTGACGGCGGCCGCGGCCACCCCCACCCCGAGGGCGACCTTGGCCGCGATCCCGAATCCGGCGAGCTTGCTGACCAGCATCTTCGTCCTCCTGGCGGGCGGCGGGACGGGGTCCACGCGATCGACACCGACGAGCAGCGTGGCCAGGGCCGGGGACGGCTCCGGCGCCTCGTCCGTCCCCCACGACCGCAACTCCGTCAGGAAGTCGGTGAGGAAGGGGTCGTCGAGGGGCGGCTCGCGGTGCATGTCGTCCCAGCTATCGGACGGACGCCTCATCGGGATACGGCCCGGCCCTCGATCGTTCGCCGCAGGCTGGCCAGGGCCCGGTGTTGGAGGGCCTTCACCGCCCCCACCGGCTTGCCCAGGAGCTCGGCGACCTGCTCCAGGCTGAGGTCGGCCACGACCCGCAGCGCCACCACGTGGCGTTGGTCGGGGGTCAGCGTGGCCAGCAGCTCGGCCACCCGCTCCCGACCCAGATGGGCGAGGGCGACGTCCTCGGCCGCAGGCGCGTGCGACGGCGTCGAACCTGTCGGGCCGACGCCGGCCACGACCGACGACGTGTCCCGGAGTCGGGCCTGCGACCGCCACTCGTCGACCACCCGGCGGTAGGCGATGGTGAAGACCCACCGGCGGAACTGCTCCTCGTCGCCCTCGAACGACGGCAGCCGGGTGAGGACGGAGACGAAGACCTCGCTCGTCACGTCGGAGGGGTCGGCGACGCCCTGGGCCCGCACGTAGCCGGCCACCGCCGGGGCCAACGACTGGTACAGGCGGGTACGGGCCCAACCCGCGCCCGTGCGGGCGGCGGCGAGAACCGAGTCGAACGAAGGGCCGATGGTCATGTCGAAGGGCGCGGGCCGGGACCCGCTCCCCTTGCATCGGCCCCTGCGTCGAGAACCTTGAGCCGCCCCCCGGCCGGGAGTTGACGGGAAGTTGCGGGGCGGTAGGCCCCGGGTTGATGACCGGCCGTCATCCTTGGCCCGGCCGGGGCCCGGCCGGGCGAAAGGACGATCCATGCGCACGTTCTCGATCATGGGGTTGGGAGCCCTCTCCGCCTTCACCATCGCCGTCACCCAGGCCGTGCCCGCGGGGGCCGTCCTGGTGCCGCCGGGCCTGGTCCGGGTCCAGGTGTGCGACGCCCTGCCCGCGGGCCTCGTCGGAGTCCTCGACCAACTGGCGGCGAACGCCAACCTGAGCGGCCTCCTGAGCGACGACCTGGCCGACGCCACCGCCGACCTCGACGACAAGACACTCGACCTGGTCGACGCCATCCTCGACCACATCCAGGTCCTCGACGGCGGCGGCAACGTCGCCGCGTCGGCGACCGTGGTCGGCGCCCGGGCCGCGGCCTACGCCGACTCGGCCGCGGTGTGGACCGCCCTGTGGAAGGACCTCGACGCGGCCCAGTTGCGGGGCCTGGTCCTGGGCCGGCAGCAGGGCGTGCTGGAGGACATCCGCGACGCGCTCTGCGGCGCCGCCCCCGAGTAGCCCCACCGGGCCGACCCTCCGTCCGTGGCCGCGCCGAGAGTTGGGCGGATGTTGTGATCCAGTGGGCGGTCGTTTGATCTTGTTCCGGCACAGTTCAGTCGAGCGAGGGGGTGGGGAACGGCCTCACCCCCCTCTGACGGGAACGAGGAGCGGATCTTGGTACCGACCCGGGTGAGGATGGCGGTGGCCTGCGGGGGGCTCGCCGGCAACCCTCACCGCGGACTCCTCGGTGCCGGCGACGTCCACGCCGGCCCGGCCTCCGTCACCCCCGCCGCGGACTCCGCACCGTCCGCCTTCCACGAACTCGAAAGGAACTCGATCAGCTCCCGCCTCCGCTAGCCACCTTCCGTCCTTCCGAGGCGTCGCGGGCGCTCCGCCGGTGCGGAGCGCCCGCGGCGCGTCCTGACGAGTCGCCCCGAGGGAGCACGCACACGAGAATGGAAACCGCGATGTGGGAAACGGACGAGACCCTGGCGCCCGTCCCGGGGGCGCGGCTGCGAGTGGTCATCGCCGACGACGCATCGGCCATGCGCGCCCTCCTGCGCCGGATCCTCGAGGACTCGGCCGCCTTCGACGTGGTGGGGGAGGCGGGGGACGGCGAGGAGGCGGTGCGGCTGGCCGGCGATTTCCATCCCGACCTCGTCCTGCTCGACCTGGACATGCCCATCCTCGACGGGCTGGCCGCCATCCCCGACATCCGCCGTCGATCGCCGGCGAGCCGCATCGTCGTGCTCTCCGCGGTCGAGCCCCACCGGGTGCACGACCAGGTCCTGGCCGCGGGCGCCGACGCCTTCATCGAGAAGCGGCTGCTGTCGGATGCGCTGGCCCGGCGCCTGGTGGACGCCTGCCGCCATCCCCACGCGGCGCCGGCGGGCGGTGCCGGTGACGAGGACGAGCCCGTCGACCGGCCCCACGAACCAGGCCCGGAATGGTTCCGGGTCGCGTTCGACCATGCCCCCATCGGCATGGCCCTGGTGAGCCCGCAGGGTCGCTTCGAGGCGGTCAACGACGCCTTCTGCCGCATCGTGGCCCGGTCCTCGGGCGAGCTGGTCGGCACCGGCTTCGACGACATCAGCCACCCGGGCGACGTGGAGCGCCAGGTCGGGCTGCGTCACCGCCTGGTCGGCGAACGGGGCCCCCGCCAGGACGAGCACCGCTTCATCCGGGCCGACGGCCAGCTGGCCTGGACGGTGGTGGCCTGGTCGACCCTGCCGGGGGCGGACGCGGCGGCCGCTCCTCTCCTCTGCCACATCGTCGACGTCACCGAGCGCAAGCTGGCCGAGGTCGCCAACGCCCGGGCCGAGGAGCTGCGGGAGCGCTACGAGAAGGAGCTGGCCCGCTCGAACGCGGAGCTGGCCCAGTTCGCCACCGTGGCCGCCCACGACCTCAAGTCGCCCCTCCAGGTGATCTCCGGCTTCGCCGACCTCCTCGAGCAGACCCACGGCGGGAGCCTCGACGAGCGGGGCCAGGAGTTCCTCGGCTTCATCAGCAAGAGCGCGACCCGCATGAACCTGCTGATCGACGACCTGCTGGCCTACGCCAAGGTGGGCGCGGAGCGCCGGTTGCACGTCGGCGTGCCCCTCGACCGGATCGTCGACGAGGTCGTGGTCGCGCTGGAGGGCGAGCTCGGGCGGTCCGGCGGAACCGTGGCGTACGACGCCCTGCCGGTGGTCAGCGGTGACCCCGCCCTGTTCGCCCACCTCCTCCAGAACCTGGTGGCCAACGGGCTGAAGTTCGTCGCCCCCGACGTGGCGCCCCGCATCCGGGTCACCGCGTCGAGGATGGTCAACGCCTGGTGCGTCGACGTGGCCGACAACGGGATCGGCATCGACGTCAAGCACCGGGGCCACATCTTCGGGATGTTCCAGCGCCTCCACCGCAACCAGTACGAGGGCACCGGCATCGGGCTCGCCATCTGCAAGCGGATCGTGGAGCAGCGGGGCGGCTCGCTGTGGGTCGAGGACAACGAAGGCGGCGGCAGCCGCTTCCGCTTCACCGTGCCCGACGAGCTGGGTGGCAGCCACGTCGACGGCCCCGTCGGGTCGGCCGCCTTCGCCCCCGTCGTCGCGGTTCACGGTCGCGGGCCGGCGGCCGCCCCCGAGCCCGCCCCCCGGCCGCCGACGTCCCGGGTGGACCCCCCGAGCGGGGGCCTCGACGTCCTGCTCGTCGAGGACGACGACGACCACGCCCGGTTGGTGGAGGAGACGTTGGCCGCGGCCGAGGGCGGCTACGGCCTGCGCCGGGTGCGCGACCTGGCCACCGCCCGGTCCGAGCTGCACCGCCGCCACACCGACGTCGTCCTCCTCGACCTGTTCCTGCCCGACGCCCAGGGGCTGGAGTCCCTCGGCCAGATGACGACCCTGGAGCCGATGGTGCCCATCGTCATCCTCACGTCCGTGGCCGACGAGCAGCTCGGGCTGCAGGCCGTGCACGAGGGGGCCCAGGACTATCTGGTCAAGGGCAGCGTCGACGGCCCCCGCCTGTCACGG
>Ga0207687_10000508_pt1 | contig 26209 bp, 15 predicted proteins | sample KBSM54metaG_FD_184399 | JGI IMG/M metagenome (GOLD analysis project Ga0207687, IMG submission 184399) | Miscanthus rhizosphere microbial communities from Kellogg Biological Station, Michigan, USA - KBS M5-4 metaG (SPAdes) (version 2) | ecosystem: Host-associated > Plants > Roots > Rhizosphere >...
GCGTCAGCGCGAAGACGATGTCGACGAGCCGGCGCGCGAAGGCAAGTGCGCGGGATTGCCCGTCTGCCCGGGTGGGCGCCTCGCTGCGGGTGAGTCCGTGAGCCTCCATCCTCGCTAGAGACAACGATCTCGAGCCGGGAACACTTGCGCCGGCTTGCTTGCACAGACTTTTTTCAACCTGAGCGAAAAGACGCGGCCCCTTCGTGCGTTGATCAGTCATGGCAGCCAGAATCGTCTCCATCATCGGCTCGCGGCCCGAGATCGTGCAGGCCGCACCGCTGTCGCTCGCCTACTCGAGCTGCGTCGAGGAGATCCTGGTCCATACCGGGCAGCACTACGACCCGGGGATGTCGGATCTGCAGATCGCCGATCTGCGCCTGCCGCTGCCCGAGTTCAACCTCGGAGTCGGCTCGCTGCCTCCGACCGCGGCTGTGACCGTGGCCGAGGAGCGGATCGGCCGCGTCATCGCCAGCCGCGAACCGGACGCCGTCCTGGTCCGCGGCGACACCCACGCGACGATCGCCGGCGCACGGGCCGCCGTCGCGGCCGGAGTGCCGCTGATCCACGTCGAGTCGGGCCTGCGCAGCTACCGGCAGGACATGCCGGAGGAGGCCAACCGGATCGAGACCGACGAACTCTCCGATCTTCTCTTCGCTCCCTGCGAGCACGCCCGCGACGTCCTCGTGGAAGAGGGGGTGAAGGGCGCCGTCCACGTCACCGGCGACGTCCTCGCCGACGTCCTGCTGGCGACCCGCTCCCGTCTGCCCGAGCGGGGCGAGGAGGGCGAATACATCGTCGCCACCGCCCACCGCAACTACAACACCGACTCGGCCGCGCGGCTCGCCGCCGTGCTCGGCTGCCTCGGCGCCGCCGAGTGCCGCGTGATCTTCCCGCTGCACCCGCGGACGCGGAAGAGCATCGAGACCTGGAATCTCGAGGTTCCCGCCAACGTCGAGCTGCGGGATCCGGTGACCTACACCGAAATGCTGGTGCTCGAGCGGGACGCGGTCGCGGTCGCGACCGACTCCGGCGGGGTCCAGCGCGAGGCTTATCTCTGGGGGGTGCCGTGCATCACGATGCGTGAGGAGACCGAGTGGATCGAGACGGTCTCGACCGGCTGGAACACGCTGGTCGGCGTCGACGCGGAGAAGTTCCGCGCGGCCCTCGCCAAGCCGCTGCCAGACGCCCGTCCGCCGATCTTCGGCGACGGGCGGGCAGCGGAGCGGATCGCCGCCCTCACCGTCGGCCATTTCGACCGCTCGCGGGAGGAGACCCTTGTCTGAGCAGCTTCGAGTCGGCGTCGTCGGCTGCGGCCGGATGGGCGCCTTCCACGTCCGCAACTACGCCCAGCTCGACTGCGCGCAGCTGGTCGCGGTTGCCGACCCCGACCCCGAGGCGCGGGGACGGGCGCTGGCCGGCTCGCAGGCGCTCGAGTTCTCCGACTGGCGCGACCTGATCGAAGACGCCGACGATCTCGACGCGATCTCGATCACCTGCCCTTCCGAGCACCACGCCGAGGTGGCGCTCGAGGCGCTCGCCGCCGGCCTCCACGTCCTCGTCGAGAAGCCGATCGCGACCACGCTGCCCGACGCCCTGCGGATGCGGGGCGCCGCGATCGAGGCCGACCGCAAGCTGATGGTCGGCCACGTCGAGCGCTTCAACCCCGCGGTCGAGAAGCTGCGCGAGCTGGTCGCCGACGGACGTCTCGGCAGGGTCTACCGGGCGCACGCGACGCGGGTCGGACCGCTGCCGACGCGGATTCAGGACACCGGCGTGGCGATCGACCTCGCCACCCACGACCTCGACGTGATGCAGTACGTCCTCGACACCTCGATCCACGAGATCTACGCCGACGGCGGCCGTTTCCAGCACAACTCCCAGGAGGACCTGCTGACCTGCCTCGCCCGCTTCGGCGGCGAGGGCGGGGCGCAGACGCTGGGACTGCTCGACGTCAACTGGCTCACCCCCGAGAAGAAGCGCGAGATCGCCTTGATCGGGGAGAACGGCCTGCTGCGGGCCAGCTACATCACCCAGGACGTCTGGTTCATCGAGTCGACGACCGCCCCGCTGCAGTGGGACGGCCTCTCGGTCCTGCGCGGCGATGGCGAGGGCGCCGCGGTGCGCTTCTCGCTCGCCAAGGCCGAGCCGCTGCGGGCCGAGCTCGAAGCTTTCTGCCGCTGCGTGCTCGACGACACGGCCGAGCCGGTCAGCGCCCACGACGGCGTCAAGGCCCTGGCCGCGGCGCTGGCAGTACGCGAGTCGGCGGCCGTGCGCAGGCCGGTAGAGCTGCTCGACATCCCCGCCCCCCGACCGCTGGAGGTCTTCGCATGATCCGCTTCGTCATCCCGGCCTACAACGAGGCCGAGAACATCCCCCGTCTGCTTTCGGACCTCGCCCCGGTGGCGAGGGAGCTCGGGGCGCGGGTGATCATCGTCGACGACGGATCCTCCGACGGCACCGGCGAGGTGATCCGCGAACACGCCCAGGACATGCACCTGGCGGTGGTCACCCACACCCGCAACCGCGGCCTCGGCACCGCGATCAACACCGGCATCCGCTCGGCCCTGAAGGAGTCCTCCGACGACGACGCGATCGTCACCCTCGAGGCCGACACGACCTCCGACCTCTCCGACCTGCCGCGGATGATCGAGCTCTTCGAACAGGGCAACGACGTCGTCCTCGCCTCGGTCTACGCCCCCGGGGGCAAGATCATCGGCGTCGCCGGCTGGCGGCTGGCGGCGAGCAAATCGGTCTCCAACACCTTCCGCTATCTCGGCGGCCTGCGCGAGATGCACACGCTGTCCTCGCTGTACCGGGTTTACCGGGCGGGGACGCTGCGCAAGGCGGCCGACACCTACGGCTACCTGCTGGTCCGCGAGCCGGGCTTCGCCGCCAACGTCGAGCTCCTGCTGAAGCTCTACAACGCCGGCGCCACCGTGGCCGAGGTCCCGACCACGAACGACTGGAGGACCCGCAAAGGCGAGTCCAAGATGCAGCTGAAACCGACCGTGCTCGCCTACATGCGGGTGATGGCCGCGCACATGGTGGGCCGGATCCAGCCGCCGCCGGTCTCGCCGCTGGCCGAGGCGACGGCCCCGCAGGGCCTGCCCGAGCCGGCCGCCGCGACGGTGACCGAGAGCGCCCTGGCCAACGGCCGCGCCCCGGTCGCCCAGAGCTGATGAGCGGCGCCGCACCGCGCGTCGGCATCGTCGGCGGCGGCGTCCTCGGCGTCTCGCTGGCGCTGCGCCTCGCCCAGCAGGGCGCGCAGGTGACCGTGGTCGAGCGCGGGCCGAGCCTCGGCGGACTCGCCGGCACCTTCGACTTCGGCGGCCACGAGGTCGACCGCTTCTACCACGTCATCACCCCCTCCGACGAGCGGATGATCGCGATGGCCGAGGAGGTCGGGCTCGGCGATCAGCTGCGCTTCACCCCGGTCGGCGCCGGCTTCTTCTCCGGCGGCGAGATGCACGACTTCAACGGCATCGGCGACCTGCTGCGGTTCTCGCCGCTGAGCCCGCCGGCGCGGCTGCGCCTTGGTTTGTTCGTCGCCCAGTGCCAGCTGCGCAGCTCCTACGAGAAGCTGGAGACGATCCCGCTCGAGACCTGGCTGCGGCGGATCTGCGGCAACCAGGTCTGGGAGCGGATCTGGAAACCGCTGCTCGACACGCGCTTCGACGGCGACCCCTCGGGGCTGCCGGCCACCTACCTGTGGGCGCGCACCCGGCGGATGTCCGGGGCGCGGCAGGGCAAGGGCCGCGGCGGCGAGGAAATGGGCCACATCGTCGGCGGCCACCAGCGCCTGATCGACGCGATGGTCGCGCGGGCGCGCGAGCTCGGGGTCGAGGCCCGCACCGGCGCGCCGGTCAGCGGCCTCGCCCTGGCCGAGGACGGCTCGGTCAGCGGGGTGGAGCTGGAGGACGAGACGCTCGAGTTCGACCTGACTATCCCGACCCTGCAGCCGCCGGCGCTGCGCTTCCTGCTGCCCGAGCGGCACCGCCACCTGCTCGCGCCCTATCCCGAGCGCTGGCTCGGGGTCGTCTGCCCGATCGTCAAGGTGCGGCGCCGGCTGCTGCCCTACTACGCGATCAACATCACCGAGCCGACCCCGCTCACCAGCGCGGTCGAAACCACCCAGGTGCTGGGCACCGAGCACACCGACGGCCTTCAGCTGGTCTACCTGCCCAAGTACTGCGATCCCGAAGCGCCGGAGCAGAGCGAGGACGACGAGTCGGTCTACCGTCGCTTCACCGACTATCTCGCCCGGCTCTCGCCCGGGTTCAGCCGCGACGAGGTCGTCGACTGGACGGTGCAGCGGGCGAAGCTGGTCGAGCCGGTACACCAGGTCCGCAGCGGCCCCGAGCCGCGGGTGGCGCCGGTCTGGCCCGGCGTTGGCGGTCTGGCGCTGGCCTCGAACGCGCAGATCTACCCCTACCTCCTGAACGGCGACTCGGTGATGGGCTTCGCCGAAGAGGTCGCCGGCGAAGTCGCCGAGCGGCTGGGTCTGGCCGGAAAGCCGGCGGATCAAAGTGCGAAAAACGGACTAGTTGGCGCGTTGAACCTTTAGAGGGTCGACCGCCACCTTTGGTCCTGGCTCTCGTCGAGAAGCCATGTACCAGGTCGAAGCCTCCAAAGCTCTGCTGAAACCCCGCCTCTGGGCGGGACGCGCCGCCCGCCTGCGGGTGCCGCGCAACGTGGTCATGCTCGGCATGGTCAGCCTGCTGACCGACGTCTCCTCGGAGATGGTGGCGACGGTCCTGCCGCTCTACCTGGTCTTCTCGCTCGGCGCCAGCCCGCTGGTCTTCGGGGCGATCGACGGCACCTACGGGGGCGCCGCGGCGCTGGTCCAGGTCGCCAGCGGCTTCGTCTCCGATCGCTGGCGGCGCCCGAAGGGGGTCGCGGGGCTCGGCTACGGGCTTTCGGCGGTGGGCAAGGTGGCGCTGGTCGGGGCCGGCAACACGATCGGCGGCATCGGCGCGATCATCGCCGTCGACCGCGTCGGCAAGGGCATCCGGACGGCCCCGCGCGACGCCTTGATCTCGCTCTCCAGCGCCAAGGACCGGCTGGCGACCTCGTTCGGCGTCCACCGGGCGATGGACAGCGTCGGGGCGATGCTGGGGCCGCTGGTGGCCTTCGGCATCCTCTTCGTCGCGCCCGCCCGCTTCGACGCGGTCTTCGTCGTCAGCACCCTGTTCGCGGTGCTCGGGCTCGCGGTCCTGATCCTCAACGTGGACGGGAGGCCGCAGCGGCTTCGGCGGGCCGAGCGAGGCGAGGCGGCGCCCGCGGACGCGGACGCGGACGACAAAGCGGCGCCGTCCTTCCGCGCCGCGCTCGGGCTGCTCGCCGCGCCGCGCTTCGCGCCGCTGCTGATCGCCGCCGGCCTGCTCTCCGTCGCCAGCGTCTCCGACGCGATGATCTACGTCGGCCTGCAGCGCAACATCGACTTCGACCCCGCCGTCTTCCCGCTGCTCTACGTGATGACCGCGATCGTCTTCATGGGCCTGGCGATCCCGTTCGGGCAGCTCGCCGACCGGGTCGGCAAGGTGCCGGTCCTGCTCGGCGGCCAGGCGCTCCTCTTCGTCACCTACGGGGTGCTGATGATGGGCTCGGTCGGCTACGGGGCGCTCGTCCTCTGCCTGCTCGCCCTCGGCGGCTACTTCGCCGCGACCGAAGGGGTGCTGACGGCGCTGGCCGGCACGGTCTTGCCGGAGAAGCTGCAGGCGAGCGGGATCGGTCTGCTGATCACCGTCACCAGCCTCGGGCGCCTGGCCTCCTCGCTCGCCTTCGGCGGGCTCTGGTTCGCGATCGGCCTGCAGAGCGCGGTGATCTGCTTCGTTGCCGCCTTGGCGTTGGCGATGATGCTGGCGGCGCCGCTGCTCCTCCGCGCCCAGCGCGCCGCTCTGGATGGATAGCCGCAACGGCAAAATCACGATCGTGCTGGTGGTGCTGTGCGTCCTGCTCGGCGGCGGCTACCTGGCCTACGCCGCCCTCGGGCCCGACCAGACGACCACCGACGCGCGCCCGCAGGCCGGCGCGGCGCCGAGCGGGGTCGCGGTGATGGTCCGGGCCGTCGACCCGTCCAAGCCGACGCTCAACGGCAGGGTCTTCGTGGTCGAGGACGGGAAGGTGAGCCGCCGCTCCGGCGATCTCGCCTGCGAGCGCGTCTACTACGCCGCCGGGCGCGGCATCTGCATGGGGGTCGCCCCTTCGGGCGTCGACTACACCGCGAAGATCTTCGACGCGAACTTCCAGACCCTGCACACGATCGACCTGACGGGCCTGCCCTCGCGGGCGCGCGTCTCGGCCGACGGCCGCTACGGGGCGATGACGGTCTTCGTCGCCGGCGACTCCTACCTCGGCAACTCGACCGCCTTCTCGACCCGGACGACGATCCTCGACATGGCCGACGGCAGGCAGATCGGCCAGCTCGAGCAGTACGAGGTGACCAAGGACGGCAAGCCCTTCGACGCGGTCGACTTCAACTTCTGGGGCGTCACCTTCGCCAAGGACCCGAACCGCTTCTACGCGACCCTCGCCACCGGCGACCACCACTACCTGGTCGAAGGCGACATCGCGGCCGAATCGATGCGCGTTCTGCGCGACGGCGTCGAGTGCCCGTCCCTCTCGCCCGACAACCGCCAGATCGCCTACAAGAGCCGGATCGGCAGCGAAAACCGCTGGCGAATCCACGTCCTCGACGTCAAGACCCTCGCCGACCACCCAGTTGCCGAGAACCGCTCGATCGACGACCAAGTCGAGTGGCTCGACGACGCCACCCTCGCCTACTCCGACGGCACCAACGTCTACACCGTCCCCGCCGACGGCAGCGGCGAACCCCAGCTCCTGGTCAAAGACGCGACTTCCCCCGTGCGCCTAGGTCGCTAACAGCGAAAAAGCAGCTGGGTAAGGGGGGCGAGTCCGAGGCCCTGTCGACTTATGCGTCCATATGGGCGCAAAAACCGACACGCCGGATGCTCGGGTCGCCCAAATCGCCGCTTCGCAGCATGGAGTACTCACGCGGAGGCAACTCGAAGAGGCGGGACTCGGCTCGAGGGCAATCACGATCCGCGTGCGTAAACGACAGCTGCTCCGCGTGCACCAGGGCACCTATGCCCTTGGCGCCTTCCCTGTGTCTCATCGTCAACGCTGGATCGCCGCGGTGCTCGCATGTGGAGACGGCGCCGTCTTGAGTCACCACTCCGCCGCAGCTCTCTGGGAGCTCCTGCGCCCGATCGAGGGCCCGATCCACGTCTCCGTCCCGAGCACCACCGGCCGCATCAGCCGCCGAGGTATCCACCTCCATCGCTGCCCCTCGCTCGCCGATCCCCTGTCCTCGCCCTCCTACTTGCAATCGAGAGGAGGGCGAGGACAGGGGATCACCACCCGCCGCCACAACATCCCCGTCACCACCATCCAACGCACCGTGGACGACCTCGACGGCACCGTCGCCCCTTACCTCCTGCGCCGCGCCAAGCGTCAAGCCGAGCTGAAACGCGTCCGTCTCAAGGGCGCCGAGGGCACCCGCTCGCGCTCGGACCTCGAGGAAGACTTCCACGCGCTCCTCATCCACAGCCACCACCGCATCCCGCCCCCTGAGACCAACGTCAAGCTCGGCCGCTGGGAGGTGGACTTCCTCTGGCGCGAGCAGAAGGTCGTGGTCGAGACCGACTGCTTCACCTACCACCAAGGCTCGGTCGCCTTCGAGGACGACCACGCGCGCGAGCTCGACCTGCGCCAGCGCGGCTTCGCCGTGCTGCGCTTCACCGACCTCCAGATCGAAAGCGAACCCGACCGCGTCGTCGCCGACGTCGTGCGGGCTCTGGGCGGCTGACGCTTCCCTAGCGGGTGCGGGAGAGGAGGGGTTGGAGGCGGTCGCGGCTCTCGCTGAGGATTCGGCGGGGCATTGCGAGGGGGCGCAGGCGGGGTGCCGGGACGTCGGCGACGTCGACAGTGTCCTCTGAGCGGAGCACGACCTCGACGGTGGAGCCGGGGGCGGCGTCGATCGGCTCGTTGAATCGGCGCTCGCGGCCGTCGACGAGCAAGCGCTCGCTGTCGGCGGGGAGGCCGGGGGGTGGGTCGACGGTGAGCTGCTCGGCGTCGGCGGGGACCTCGATTCGCGCCGTCCGACTCAGCAGGCGGACGTCGAGCCGGCCTCCCTGCCGGCGGGTCTCGAAGCTGCTGGCGGCGATCTCGCCGAGGGAGCACCAGCGGGTCGGGCCCGACCGTTCGACGTCGGCCGCCGCGTCCGCGAGCACGTCGAGGCCTTCGAGCAGGTCGGCCTGGTGGCCGTAGAGGACCAGGGGCTGGCCGAGGAAGGCGCGCAGCGTCAGCTCCGGCAGCGAGCGCCGGCTCAGCGGGTGGCGGAGCAGGACCGGCAGGCCCTCGGCGAGGTCGGCGGGGTGCCAGCCGGCCAGCGGGCCGGTTCCCGGCGGCCGTGCCAGCCAGCCCTCCTCGCCGTCGCCGAGCCACGGGAACGGCTGCGTCACCGTCATCGCCTCGAAGCCGCAGCGGCGCAGGCCGGCGACCGTGGCCCGCGAGCACTCCTCGTGCGGGGGCACCATCACCCGGTCGATCGCGATCCCGGTGCGCTCCTCGAAGGACCGCACCCGGCGCAGCGCCTGGGCCGCCAGGGCCACCGCTTCGGCGGGGGTCCGCGGGCGGCCGAGCTCGCCGCCGTAGTGGTCGTTGCCGTGGACCAGCAGCGAGAGGGCGCCGCCGCTCTCGCGCAGCGCCCGCCGCGCCGCCGGATGGGCGAACCAGCCGTCGAGCGGGATCGTCGCCAGGGCGGCGTGGTAGCCGTGGTGGCGGGCGTGCTCGGCGAGGGCGGGGAGCTTGACGAACCCGTAGGAGGGCCAGTGCAGGTTGGGGTCGTCGAAGAGGAAGCTGGCGCGCAGCGCGGGGGGCTGCCAGGCGACGGCCGCGGTCACTTCGCGCAGGAAGTGGACGAGCGGCAGCAGGGCGGCGCTGCGGCCGTCGCGGAGCCGCTCGCGCAGCGCCTCGTCGGGCTCGAGCTCGCGCGGGATCAGCAGGGCGCTCTGCAGCCGGCCGCGACCGGTCCAGGTCGGCACGCCGCGGCACGCCGAGAGCACCGCGCCCGGCCCGGGCGCACGCTCGGCCGCGTCGAGGGCGGCATCGAGTCGATCGTCGGGCAGCTCGGCTCCCCGCAGCGAGAGGTCGAGCGCGCCGTCGGAGGCGAGTTCCTGGACGGCGGGCGCTCCCGGCTGCGAAGGCTCGGGAGCAAGCAGGCGCAGCGCCGGGGTGCCCAGCGCCGCGCCGGCCTCGGCCTGGTCGCCGTCGCCCAGCTGGAGGACCGCGTCGAGCCCGGCCAGCTCGCCCTCCCGGCGCCCCTCGAAGCGGACCGGGTACGCCTCCTCGAGCGCCCCCAGCAGGCGCTGCAGCCCGTCGCGGGCGGAGGCGGGGAAGAGGCCGACGGTCTGCCGGCGGCCGTCGCCGCTCACGGCTGCGGCGGCGTCAGCTCGTAGACGGCGAAGGAGGTGGCCGGGTTGGTGCCGCCGACCGCAGGACCGCTTCCGAACGTCGCCACCGGCGGTCCTTCGCGCGCGATCCGGGCGGCGAGCAGCCGGTTGTAGTCGCCGCCGAAGTATTCGAACCCGTAGCCGTCGAAGCGCCGCTTGCTGACGACGGCGTAGCGGGTTCCATTGGCTTCGAGTTCGCGGATCGCCTGCACTTCGTCGGCGCGGGTGTCCAGCAGGCCCGGCAGGAACATCGGGTTGTAGAGAGCCGCGGGGCGCCCGGTCATGAAGTTGATGCCGGCGTCGGAGGGCACCGCGAGGAGCGGTTCGCCGGGCGCGGTGTGGGTGCGGATGTAGTCGATCGCCCCCTGCAGGCCGGGCGCCGCGGCCGCAGTGGTGTCGAAGCTGCCGCGGGGGGTGGTGACGGTGGCGTCGTTGTCGCGGTATAGGCCGACCTGGGCGTAGGCGGCGAGCCCGATCGCCACCGCGGCGAGGGCGGCGAAGGAGGCCGCGCGGGCCTGCGGCCAGCGCTTCGCGATCCGATCGTGGAGGAGCGCCAGGAGCAGCACCAGCGGGGCCGCGTAGTAGGTCGCGTAGGAGGCCTCGGTGGTGAAGGCGTTGTAGGCGCGGGCGCCGAGCGCCGCCGCGACGGCGACCAGGGCGAGGTCGAATCCCCACGAGGCGGTGAGCGGGGGGGAGTCCTTCCTGAAGAAGCGGACTGCGACCACGGCCGCCGCCGCGAACCCGAGCGCCGGCAGCCAGCTCATCCCGATCAGCAGGTGGGTGGCCTCGTACTGGACGCCGTCCCGCGTATGCGGCCAAAGCGAGAGGTACTTCATCGCCGCGTCGCCGACCACCAAGATCGCGACCGCCGCAGGCACGGGCCACAGCGCCCGCACCCGGGCGGCCCGGCTCTCGGCCTTCGACCACAGCACCGCCGTCCCGACAACGGCGGCCAGCAGCCCTCCGTACACAGCCACCCTGGCCAGGGTCGAGGTGAGGCTTTCGAAGTCGAGCGGCGCCCAGGCATGCTGGGACTTGAGGCCGCCGACCCGGAGGAAGTCGACCGGCCAGAGGTTCTCGGTGAAGAGGTTCGCGGCCCCCGCTTCGGAGGCGAGCCAGGCGAGCACCGGCCCGGCGACGAGCAGCGCCGGCAGGGCTAGCCACGGCAGGTCCCGCAGCGCCCGGCGGGCGCCGTGCTGGCGCGCCTCGCCGACCAGGAAGGCCGCGCCGGCGAGCGCGGCGACGGCGGCGAATTCCGGCCGGGTCAGGCAGGCGAAGCCGATCGCCGCCCCAGCGAGGCCGAGGCGCCCGCGGCAGAGGGCGAGCAGCGTCAGCAGGACGAAGAGGATCCCGAGGGTGGCGGAGTTGGTGTGGGGGAGGACGAAGTTGAAGGCGGTGCCGGAGAAGCCGATCGCCGCGACCACGGCGCTCGCGAGGAAGGCGGGGAGGACCCGCAGCAGCTGCCGCGCGAGGGCGTAGAAGACGCCGACGATCGCCGCCGCCTGGCAGAGCCCGAAGGCGAAGGCGGTGGTGAAGCCGGTGCCGAAGACGGCGAAGGCCCCGCCCAGCGAGAAGACCCCGAGCGGCCCGTAGAAGTAGCGGATGTCGCGGTAGGGCAGGTGGCCTTCGGCGATCGCCGCCGCGACCGTCAGCTCGTGCCCCGAGTCGACCGAGGGGACGCCCCATTTGCGCCAGCTGAGCGCGGCCAGCAGGGCGAAGATCAGGGTCAGGCCGGCGACGGCGCGGACGTCGGCATTGGCGGCGATCTCCCGGGCGCGCGAGCCGCTGCGGGCTTCCGCCGCCGCACGCTCGGCCGGGGTGCGGACGGCGACGTTCATGCCGATGCCGGGGCCGGGCGCAGCGCCCCGACCAGCAGGCGCACCTGGTCGGGCGCGAGCCAGGGCGTCAGGGCGACGTAGGAGAGCGAGCCGACGGCGATCGTCACCGCCGGCCCGATGTCGCCTCCGACGGCTTCGCCGACCAGGAAGCCGAGTCCGAAGCAGGCGGTCGCGGCGAGGGCGAACCGCAGCCCGTCGCGGCCCAGCTCCTTGGCGATCGGGACGCTGCCGCGCCCCGCGCCGACCGCCATCAGCACCGTGGCGAAGGCGATCGGGACGACGAAGAAGGCGCCGACGACCCCGTTGATCCCGAAGAGGGCGCCGCCCAGCGCGGTGACGCCGACATGCGCCAGCACGATCGCCGGGGCGAGGGCGTTGACCAGCTTCACCCGGCCGAGCGCGAACAACGCCGGCAGCAGCAGGTTGACGAGCAGCGCCGCGACCGTCCAGGCGCAGAGGAGGGCGCCGAACACCTTCAGCTGGCCGACCTGGGAGGGGTCGAAGCTGGAGGGCAGGACCTCGCCGATCAGCTTGGCCCCGCCGGAGATCAGCGCCGCCAGGGCGGGGGCGGCGATCAGCATCGAGTAGCGGAAGCCGGCCGGCACGGTGTCGGCGATCACCTCGCGCCAATTGGCGAGGGCGCCGCGGCGCATGTCGGCGATCCGCGACATGCCAAGCGCAAAGCCGGTTGCAGCCACCAAATAGCTGGCGAAGAGGTAGGCGTAGGAGAGGACCGTCGCCCCGCCGGCTCCGTAGTTACTAGCGAAAGCCAGAGTAATCACGTAAAGTCCGTTGAAGGCAAGGTATATCGCCGTGCTGCCCAGTACGAGCAGCACGCAGCGGAGGAGGCGGCCGGGGCTCGGCCGCCTCCTTTCGCTTTTCAAGCCCGGTCGGCTGGCGCGGACGCCGTCGAGCATCAGGGCGCTCGTGACGACCGCCATCGCCAGCATCGACCAGGCAAGGGAAAGCTCTCCGGCGGGCCCGGAGACGGCGAGATAGACGACGAGGCCGCTGACGGCCCCGGCGATGTAGGCGAAGGCGATGCGGTCGAAGCGGTCGCGGACGGCGAGGACGGTGGCGCCGCCGGCGGCCCAGAGCTGGAGGATCATCGCCAGCCCGAGGATCGGCAGGGCCGATTCGGCGACTTCCCGCCCGGCCGTGCCGACGCCGGGAGCGAGCAGTCCCGCGAGCGGGCCGGCAAGGGGGATCGTCGCCAGCCCGACCGGGACCGCGAGCGCGGCCAGCGCCAGCCCGAACTCGCCCTGCGTCAGGCGCGGGCGCTCGCCGACCAGCATCGGCGCCGAGGTGACCCTGATGCTCTGGCTGAAGACGCCGAAGCTGGTGTAGAGGGCGAAGGCGACGAAGAAGCCGTCGGTCTTGGCGCCGGCCCCGAAGGAGCTCAGGTACAGCAGCGCCTGGATCCCGGACGCCAGGCCCATCGCCAGGGTGGCCACCGCCATCGCGACACCGGCGTGCGCGTGCTTCTCACGCATGCCGTCCCTATCGGTGATGGGCTTCGCGTTCACCCTCGGGGCAGTCGCGACCACGGTGGTGCTCATGTCCCACCAACGGCTGAAGTGCTCAATTACTTCTAGCGACCGCTTCTTGCGCGAATCAAGGTCCGTAATGCTCGTCCCGCGGCGCCCAATCGACCCCGGCGCCACCGGGGACGCGGTAGTCGTCGTGGCCGGGGTCGGCGAAGGCGGGGGAGCAGTCCCGCCGGGCGCTCGGATCGAGGTGCGGCAGCGTCCCTTCCCAGCGGCAGACGGTGTCGCCCTGCTGGCTGAACCGCCGCCAGGGGCCGCTCCAGTCGCTCCAGACGCGGTAGATCAGGTTGCCGCTGAGGACGATCCGGCCGTATGGGCCTTCGCGCAGGGCGAGCGGGGAATCGTTGCTCTGCGTCCAGATCGTGTTGTCGGCGATCCTGAAGCCGCGGATCGGCCCGAACGTCTGCACGATCGAGGGCGGCCCGCAGCCGCTGCTGGGCGGGGCGCAGGGGGCGGCGTTGCGAAGCATCAGGTTGTCGTCGAGGACGACGTTGCGGACCGCTTCGGGCTGGTCGTTGATGAAGAAGCCCTGGCAGCGGTTGTCGTGCAGGTAGTTGCGGCGGAAGTAGAGCCCGTCGCCGCCCCAGACCGACTGCAGGCAGTCGCTGTGGTTGCCGTTCTCGCGCACGCCCGTGATCTCGTTGCCTTCGATCAGGACTCCGTACGGATCCCGGTCGCCGCTGTCGTGGTAGCGGTTGAGCCGGATCGCGTCCTCGCCGAAGGGCCCGACGAAGCGGTTGCCGGCGATCGTCGTGTCGGAGATGTAGGTCGTCGTGGTCGGCCCGGCTTCGACCCCGAAGTAGCCGCCGCCGATGCGGTTGTGGAGGACCGAGATCTTCCGCGAGCCCGGCTCGATCGTCACCTGCCCGTCGACGTCGAAGCCCGCCAGCGCCAGGTGCGAGCCGCTGAGCGTGGTGTCGGCGATCGTCGCCCCGCCAGGGTTCTCGGCGCGGACGACGACGTCGGCACCCGAGCCTTCCCGTTCGAGGTCCAGGCGCCCGTAGTGGCCGTTGCGGAGGCAGAGCACCGTGCCCGGGTCGGCCTGGGCCGTTTGAGCCTGCAGCGCCCCGGTGCTGCCCAGCGTGGCCCCGCAGGTCGGCGCCTCCCAGCCCTTCTCGAGCTCGCGAGAGCTCTGGGCGCGAGCATGGCCCTGGTCGCCGCCGCCGCCGAGCAGCAGCACCAGCGCCGCCACGACAGCGACCAGTCCGATGCCGAGCAGCGCCAGCGATCTACGCGAAGAGACTCTCCCGCTCACACCCGATCAACGCGCGGGACCCGCGGTTCTCGCGCCGCGATGGGAGCGACCTACGATCTTGGGTGGCTCGAATCATTTCCTAAAGCCACTTCGACCCGCCCCCCCGGAGGCAAAACGGTTCCTGAATGGGGGCTCTGGCGCCGAACTTGACTGGACTTGGTGCTCGTGTTGGGGCGTTTCCTGACACGACCGACCCTGCATTCATTGCGGCGCAGCAATCTTTTCGCGCGCCTTAGCGTTTTACCTTTCAGCCTCGGGACCAGGCAACCCTTGTAGGCATATTTTTGGGAAGCTTCAGCGCTACCCGCTGCCGTGATTACAGTCACTGGAGCCAGGGTGGGTTTGGGGCTTGGCGGCACCACGGCTACAAGTTTAGATTCGGAGTCGACCGTAAAGGTAGCCCGTTGGTCGCCGAAGGTGACACTTTCGACTTCGGCGAAGTCTGAGCCCGTAATTACAACCTCGGTTTTCCCGGTGATCGAGCCCGTATTGGGGCTGATGTCGCCAATCGATGCTCGCGGCAACACATCGGCATTGAAAGGGAAGACAAATCCGTCTTCCCAACCAGGAGCCGGCATACCGATCTCCCCGTCGGACATCGCTGGTTCGATAACCACGGAGGTCACGTCCGGGGAGCCTCCGAAATGGATTTTGGCTTCCCGATTAACAAGTTCGAGAGCTATAAGTTGCCCTGCCTTGATTGGGAGATGTGCCGGAAACGTTTCTACCGCCTTGGGTGTGATGGGAATCGAGACAGGGCTAGTACCAGCTCCGAAATAACCTGATGGTGCGAGAGGGGAGATTACCCGCAGCCTATATTCGGGATGGGCATTTTGAGGAGGGTAAAGAATGGATCCATAGTAGAGGCGCCAGCGTAAAACAATGCCGTCAACGGGGGAGACGTCTGAAGTTGCACCTGGGGCAGAGGGGTTGAAGACCAGGCAGCTGCCGCAGCCGATCAGGAAATTGTCGGCCACCCGCATCGGCAGCGTAGGACCAACCGTCACCGGCGAAGCCGAAGAACTAGAGGCAGCAACTGCGCTCAATCCGGCAATACATACAGAGAAACACAAAGCTTTAAATATTCTAGATCCCATAGCAATCCAAGGCCAAGTCTTATGGAGTGTGATCCTCGGTCAGTCGCTTCGCTCTTCCCTTCCGCTGATAAACCGGCGGTATCCCCAAATCGCCAAGAGCACAATAAGTGCGACCTCTAAAACCGAAAAAATGATCCAAGTTACTCGCCATACGACATCGACAAAGAAACTACCCTCACCTGAACCATGGTGCCACTCACGAACACCTCCAACCACAAATATGAGGACAGCAAAAATTAGCGAAAAGTAGAAGATCAGCCACCCGTTGGCGATGGGCGCGTTTGGATCGCGGGCAGCACTTGCGGCCAGCTGCTGAAGCTTTCCGGTGACAGCACCGAGCGTCCGCTCGCCGAAAGACTTATGTGATTCTAGGTCAGACAACATCTTTTCCTCTGGTCCACGGGTCTAAGGATAGACGTTGAAGACCCCCAGCGCAGCCCTCATCCACTCGTAAGCCAATGTGCGATACAGACCACTCCTGCGAACAACGCTAGAGCTTCTCGACCCTTTTTCCCAGCTCTCCACAGGTAGCTATTTTTCGCGGCTTCTTGACTCGATGATTCCACGCAGGAGTTGATCGAGTCTTGTTGGCCGCTCGCAACTGAACTAATTAGATTGGAGAGACGGTCCCGAAGATGCTCCATGTTGCCGCCGTGGGCCATTTGGCCAGTCGTCTTCGTAAACGAGATTTCAGCAACAACCTGTGCTACCTCAAGAACAGTGTGTGGAATGTGCTCCGCACCACTAGGATCACCATGCAGTTTGTAGCAGCCGAGGCGCCCGTAACAGCCAACCGCTGGCTGGTGAAAGTGATGGGCCTGCGCTTCCCGGCGAGCCCTGCGCCTCAGCTGCTTTGCGGTCGCAGGTCCTCCGTTAGGTCCGCATGGGTCGCCCGGATTGTTTTTTGGGCAGGTTCCGCCAATATCGAACTGGTTGATGGGATCCTGGTTCGCATAGTCATATGCGTTCGCCGATCCGCCGAGAACAGGGTCGGTGGTAAGGAACCGTCCCAGTTGAGGCACATAGCTCCTAGCCCCCATCTGGATCACACCCGACGGAAGTTCCGTCCGCCGCTGCTTACCCCCGAGCCATCCGAACCGCCCGGCGCTGCCGGAGGTCGGGTTCCCGAACTCGTCATAGCTGAAGGTGCTTTTCAGGCTCGTCACTACGGGGTTGATTGCTGCCGTCGCTGACACGTCCCCATGGAGGTTGGTCAGTTGCAGAGTTATTTCTTTGCCGCTTTCCTGCACCGCCGCGAGTTCACCGCCAAGCCCACCGATGTTGCGGGTCCAGGTCGAACCGCGTTCGGTCCAGGCGGGTGAGTCGCCGGCGCCGTCGTAGTGGAAGACTTCGGTCCCTTCGAGGCCGCCGCCACCCTGCAGGCGGCTGCGCTGCCGCAGGGAGGCGTCGAGTTCGAAGGTGTTGGTGATCCCGTTCTGGGACTGGCTCGCGACCATGTCGTTGGCGAAGTAGCTGGTCGTCAGCGTTTTGCCGCCCGAGTAGGCTCCGGGGAGGCTGGTGATGCGGCCGAAGCTGTCGTAGGCGATTTCGCTCCCAAGCAGGCGGTCGGCCGAGTCGTATTCGTAGTTCTGGGTCGTGCCGCCCGAGTTCGAGCAGACTCCGCCGATGCCGGGTGAGCGGGTCGTCAGCGATTTGCGGTTTGAGTCGGCGTCGTAGGAGTAAACGCGGGTCGTGCATTGCCCGCCCTGCGGGGTTTCCTGGGCGGAGATGAGCCGGCCTGCTTTGTCGTATCCGTAGGCGTCGGTGCCGAGGGTCCCGGTTTCTTTCAGGATCTGGCCCGTGATCGAGCGTTCCAGGCCGAAGTCGAGCCAGGTGCAGCTGGTGCCGCAGAAGCTCGCCTTGATGTAGGTGAGGTGGACGGGTTCGCCGGCCTCGTTGAAGGTGGTTTCCGCCGTGAGGCCGTCGGGGAGGACGCGTTTGACGAGGTTGCCGTCGGCGTCATAGGAGGCGGTGAATTTGCCGGCGGCCGAGTCTTCGAGTTCGGTCACTAGGCCCGTCACGGAGTCGTAGCGGACCGTCTGGCTGCCCTTGCCGTCGGTCATCGTCATAGGCCGGCCGAGGGAGTCGTAGGTGGTCGTCGCTTTGTTGCCGTCGGCGTCTTCGTAGGAGGTCGGTCGTCCCAGGGTGTCGTAGGCCGTGGTTGCCGCCTGGTTGTCGAAGCCCGGGCAGATTTCGTGGGCTTCGTCGCAGATGAACTTTTCGCCGGTCGGCAGCCCGAGCGTCGGGCTGTAGGTAGTTTCCACCTTCGGGATCGCTGTCCCGCCGCCTTCGATCTGCTTGGTTTTCTGCCGGCCGGCGGAGTCGTAGGTCAGCCTGCTCGTGCGGGTCGCTTCCCCGTTTGGGGCTTTTTCCCTGGTCACCAGGGGCTCGCCCCACTGGTTGTAGGAGAGGACTTCGGTCACCGGGATTTCGGGAAGCCCGGCGGTGCCCGGCTGGGCTGCCGGTTCGATTCTGCAGGGCAGCCCTGCCCAGGCTGGGTTGTTGGCGCAGGGGCCTTCGATGTGGGGTTCGTTGTAGTAGACGGTCTTGGTCGTATGGGCATCGCCCCCGGTCGGTTTGGCGGGCAGGCTGCGTTCGGTCACCTGGCCGGTTTCGCCGTTGTAGGCGAAGCGGGTGTGCAGGTTCAAGCCGGAGGGGTCGACGATCGTTTCCGTCGGCGCTCGCAGGCCCCAGTTGTAATGCGTTTCGGTGACGCTCTGGTCGGCGTCGGTCGGTTGGCCGACGATGCTCGCCCCGGTGACTTCTTTGGTCGGCAGGTGAGGTTTCGGCGTGCCGCCTTCGTGGGGATCGACGAAGCCTTCGTCGTAGCTGACCACGGTGTGCGCTCGAGCTTGGACGACCGAGCCCGATTCCAGGCGCACCTGGTGGGTCGGTCCCCATTCTTCGAGCATTTCGGTGCCGTCGGCGGAGAAGACGCGCTTGGTCGCCAGTTCTTCGGCTTTGGCGACCGATCCGGAGCCGGCGGCGAGTGCCCGCAAGCGGTTCTGGGGGCTGAGTTCGCGGAGGACGTTGCCGTGTTCGTCGGTTTCGCTGGTGGTGATCGAGGGCGAGCTGGTGCCCGCTCCCGGAGACGTGGCGGTGTTGACGAGCTTGCCTTCGGCGTCCATGTAGTAGACGCTCGCGCGGGTGTAGGCGGCGGGCGGTGAGGAGGGGACTTCGCTCGGCGGGAAGATCGCGGTGGCATCGGTCGGCAGGACTTTCTGCCCCCATTTGCCCACCGTCGCCGCGCTCATGTCATAGGGCGCTCCGCTGCCTGAGATCGGTACCCCGTAGGCGATCGTCGTCTGCGCGGTGGCAGGGCTTTCGAGCAGGGTCGAGCGTTTGACCGCGGCCAACTTGCCGCCGCGGCTTTCGCCGCCCGCCGCGGCGTATTCGAAGGTCCACGGTTTCTGCCCGGGCGGCGTCAGCGTCAAGAGATAGGAGCTGAAGTTGTAGGTGTAGGACTCCGAGAGCTGGGAGCTGAGCCGCGGGTCGTACTCGGAGGCGAGTTTGCCCAGGCCGTTGTAGGAGTACTGGGCAACGTTCTGTGCGACCGATGAGGTGTTCCCCGCTTCGTCTCGCGTCGGGCCGTGGTAGGTGATGTAGGCGAGGCGGTCGCCGTATGCGGAGGGGGCGCCCCAGGCGCTCGCGGGCTGGTAGGTGAAGGTCAGGTAGCGGCAGCCGAACGTGGTGGTCGGCGATTCGTTGCAGTTGATCCCGGGCGGGGCGGGCGCGACGATCATGCTGAGCCGCCCTTTGCCGCCGGGGAATTCGTAGACCATCTGCGCTTTGTTCCCCGGTCCGCCCGGCATCGAGACCGAGACCGGCGCGTATTCGTAGCCGCTTTCGCTTTTCTGGAAAACCGTGCGGTTCCCCGACGGGTCGGTCAGGGCGAGGTGGGTCGCGTCCTGGCGCCAGAGGACGAGTTCGCTCATCTCCGGCGGTGAGACGTAGACGCCGTTTTTGGATTCGAAGACATATTCGTAGCCTTCGGCCGACGTGAGGACGACGAAGTGTTCTTCGCGCTTGTAGGGGTCGAAGCCTTCGGCTGCTTCCTGGGCTTCTTCGGCCGCCGCGGCGGCCTCGGCATCGAAGGCGCCCAGCCATTCCGATTCGCCGCCTTCGACCGGAGCGCTCGGCACCCAACCGCTGCCGAGCACGTTGGTGTTGCCGGCGGCGGTGGTGTCGCGCGAGTTGTAGGAGCGGGCGAATTCGAGCGAGGAGCCGTAGGCGGGTATCGAGACGTCGGTCCGCGCCAGCGAGAGGTTGCCGGTGACCAGGTCGAGCGTGCCCGGGCCCACCTGTGCGGTCGCATCCCGGCCCGCGCCGAGGAAGCGGTTGACTTCGGCGTCGACGGGGACGCTGTAGCCGGAGGCTTCGGTCGAGCCCGAGAAGAGGGCGCGCACCTGCAGCTGGCCGCCTTTTTCTTTGAGGAGGGCGGTGGCGTTTGCGGCGTCGAAGTAGACGGGTTCGCTGCTCGTGCCCGTGACCGCCTGCGGCCAGACGACTTCTTTGCCGGCTCCGTCGCGGACGAGGTTCTGGGGGATCGTTTTCCAGGCTTCGTGGGAGCCCACCACCTGGTACTGGTAGGTGACGCCCGTCGTCCCGGCCGTGCTCCAGGTCGACTTCAGCTTCAGCCAGCGCGAGGTGATGGTGCCGGCGGCAGGGCTCGTCAGCTTGCTGGTCGAAGGGGCCTGGTAGATGTAGGTGAGGTCCATGTAGGGCCGCTGGGAGGGTTCGTGGGTGCCAGTGCCTTGGAAGCTGGCCGAGCGCTGGGTGCAGATCAGTTCGCCCCTGCTGCCTTCGTGGCATTCGCGAGGGCCTCCGTGGACCCCCACCAGCACGCCGTCGTTGGTGCCGGGTGCTTTGACCCACTGCTGGACCACGGGCACCAGGCCGCTCGAGAAGTTCCACCAGCTCGGTCCCCAGCCGTGTTCGGCGGTGAGGATTTCGGCGCCTTCGGAGGTGTAGTCGCCGCCGGGTTTGGTCCAGGCGTTATGGCCGTCGTAAAGGCTCCAGTTGACGGCGCTCGTCCAGTTCCTGGTCACCTTGCGCAGTTCGACGGCGCTGGTGTTCTGAGCGGTGCCGTAGAGCCCGATCGTCGCCGCGGTGACTTCGGCTTCTTTTGAGATCGAGCTGAGGTCGAAGCGCAGCAGCGAGTGATACCAGGCGTCTTTGGCGCCCGGATATTCCCCCGTGTAGAGGGTGGGGCCGCTGCAGCTGTGGCTGCCTTCCCCTCCGGTCCCTTCGCTGTAGTAGATCCAGCAGTCCAGTGTGGGGGCGGCCACGTGGAGGGTCGGGTCCAGGTACACGGGCCAGCTCAGGTCGGGGCGGTCGAGCCATTCGCTTTCGGCGTCGACGGTCAGGATCCAGCGCCCTTCGCCGGCGTCTTCGAGTTCGTAGTGGGCGTCGGTGGAGGCGTTTGCTTCCGGGGAGCTGTCGAGCATCATCGGCGCCGGCAGGGTGGAGACCACCTGGCCGTTCTCGTCGCGGAACTCCAGGGCGCCTTCTGGGGTCAGGGTGGGCGCCACCCCTTCCGAGGCGGTCAGCTCGAAGCGGAAGCGGCGTGGGGCGGAGGGGTCGGCGAGGACGATGTTCTCCTTCAGGCCGTCGCCGAGCGTGGTGAATTCGAAGCTCGTATCCGGCGCCGCGGCTTCATAGGTCGCAGCTTCGCCTTCGAGTTCGGGCGGTTCGGAGTCCTGGCCGAGGAGGCGCACGCCGACCCACCGGTCGCCGAGGGTGAGGCGGATCGGCGCGTCGCCCAGCCGTTCAGGCAGGCTGACGTCGAAGGCGTTGGCGCCGTTTTCGAGGCCGCTGCCGTCGGGCTGGGGTTCCAGGCCTTCCTCGATCGGCTGCCATTCGCCCTCTTCGTCTCGGTAGTTGACGGGAGCCCCGTAGACCTGCGTCTCCAGTTCGCCGGAGTCGAGGCGGTAGGTGTCGGAGGTCGCCGTGCGTTTGCCAGGGAGTTCGACTCCGGAGGGCGCCTGCGCTCCAGCCGCTTCCCCTTCCTCGGCGTCGCCCGCACTGCTCGCGATCGGCAGAAGCACGAAGGCCAAGATCGCCAGGGCCACCAGCAAAAGGGCCCCGACTCCGAACTTGTGTGCAGATGGCGTTGGCCGCATCGAACTGAATCCCAAGGTTTTCCTCCCAGTCACGTTGGAGCGGCCTCCTCGGCGACTCCCCTGTCGGGGCGGCATCATGCACGCTTTTCCGGAAGTGTCAAACGTACTTTTGGGTAGGCTTTGGAACGACCGTTTGGAACGGTAACGACGTTTTACCAACGGCCTTCTAGCTGGACCCAATGTCTACTCCAGGCAGCGTCTCAGGCACAAAACCCCGGAACCGCCACTGAGTTCGTGGTCCCGCATAAGCAGACGGCCTGTCTGAAATCGCTGGACCCTCAGTGTTCACTTCGACCGGATCGGGTCCCTCGAAATAAATTCCCAACCCAGGGAAATTTGCCGGCTCCCCTGCTGCCTAAAGGCAGCAATCCTGATTTCAATATCTTCTGACTGAAGGAGGTGGATCATGAGAATGAGTCTGAAGACGGCGCTTCTGCCCGTAAGCACCAGTAAGGGCGGTTGAGGTCTAAGCGGTCCCGCGCAGCGTCCGCCCCTGGACTGCACCCCTCCGAACTTTAGGGGGCTATGACCCCCAAAGTTCGGAGGGCCAGAGTCCTGGCTCAGGGGCTAGTGAACTTCGGCGGGGGCCCAGTCGACGCCGCGGTGCCCTCGGCCAGGTCTCTTGTTCCTCTTGCGATGAGGAACAAGAGAGAAGAGGCCTCGACCTCCGCCCTTGCTCGTTCCTTTTGGCCGCTGGGCGACCGCAAGGAACAGGAGGATCTTGGCTCCCATGTCAGGGACCGTAGTGGACTTCGGCGGGCGCCCAGTCGACGCCGCGGTTGCTGCCGCTGAGGCGGTAGTCGTCTTTGGCCGTGTTGAGGAAGGGGAGGCTGCAGGCCATCGTCTCGCCGGGGCGTGAGGAGGGCCAGCTGCCTTCGCGCTGGCAGAGGGTGTTTTCGGTGAGGCTGACGCCGCTCATGTTGGTGTCGGTCCAGAGGCGGTAGATCACGTTGTTCGAGATAACCGTATCCGGCCCGGTGCCTTCGCGGAAGGCGGCGATCGAGTCGACGCCGTCGCCCCAGATCGTGTTGCGCTTCATCTTGAAGCCATCGTAGGGTCCGAACACCTGGAAGTACATCGGCTGTCCGCAACTGGTCAGCGGCGGTCCGCACGGTTCCCTGTTGCGGACGAAGAGATTGTCTTCGACCGTAACCCCGTGGATCGGGCCGGAGACTCCGCCGAGGCTCGCCTGATCCTTGATGAAGAAGCCCTGGCAGCGGTTGTCGTGCAGGTAGTTCTTGCGGAAGACGATGTGGTCGCCGACCCAGACCGTCTGCAGGCAGTCGGAGTGGTTGCCGTTCTCTCGGACGCCGGTGATCGAGTTCCCTTCGATCAGAACGCCGACCCCGTCACCGTCACCGTCGTGGTAGCGGTTGAGGTGGATCGCGTCCTCGCCGAATGGCCCGATCAGTTCGTTGCCGATGATCCTCATGTCGTTGCAGGTGGTGGTCGAGGAGGGGCAGCCGTCGACTCCCTCGCCGCCGCCGGTGATGCGGTTGTGTTCGACCGTCATCCCGTTGGCACCGGGTTGGATCGAGACGCTCGAGGTGGAGACGAAGCGGGCCAGGGTCAAATTCGACCCCTGCAGGCTGGCGCCGGCGATCGTCGCGGCGCCGGGGTGGGCGGCGCGCAGGGTGACTCCTGGCTTGGACTTCGTCGCTTCCAACGAGACCTTGCCGTAGCTGCCGTCGGCGAGGCAGACCACCGCGCCGGGGGCGGCCGAGGCGACGCTCGACTGGGCGGCGGAGACGCTGGAGACGGTGGTGGTGCAGTTTTCGCTCGGTTCCGGTTCGGGTCCGGGTCCGGGTTCCGCTTCGATCGACCAGCTGCGGGCCGCCGGAGAGGCGTCGACGTTGCCGGCGGCGTCCTTGGCGCGGACCGAGAAGGTGTGCGAGCCGACCGCGAGCGCGGAGAGGGCCTTGGGCGAGGTGCAGCCCGCCCAGGTGGCGCTGTCGAGCTTGCATTCGAAGCTCGAGCCGGTCTCGGTCGCGGTGAAGGCGAAGCTGGCGGTGGTGGCGGTGACGGTGCCGCTGGGGCCGCTGGAGATCGTCGTGTCCGGAGGAGTGGTGTCGGCCGGGGGCGTTTCTTCTTCGACTGGCGGCGGCACCGCTTCCACGGTCCAGCTGCGGGTCGCCGGCGTCGAGTCGACGTTGCCGGCGGCGTCCTTGGCGCGGACCGCGAAGGTGTGCGAGCCGACCGCGAGCGCGGAGAGGGCCTTGGGCGAGGTGCAGCCCGCCCTGGTGGCGCTGTCGAGCTTGCATTCGAAGCTCGAGCCGGCCTCGGTCGCGGTGAAGGAAAGACTGGCCGTGGTGGCGGTGGTGGTGCCGCTGGGGCCGCTGGAGATCGTCGTGTCCGGAGGAGTGGTGTCGGCCGGGGGCGTTTCTTCGGCAGGCGGTTCCACTGGCGGCGGCGCCTGGGTCCCGATCGTCCAGGTCCAGGTCGCCGGGGTGGCGTCGACGTTGCCGGCGGCGTCCTTGGCGCGGACCGAGAAGGTGTGCGAGCCGATCGCGAGCGCGGTGTAGGCCCGGGGCGACTTGCAGCGGGACCATTTGCCGCCGTCGATCTTGCAGGCGAAGGTCGAGCCGGACTCGCTGGAGACGAACGAGAAGGTCGCGCCGGTCGCGGTCGTGTTCGCCGACGGACCGCTGGAGATCGTCGTCTCGGGCGGGGTCCTGTCGCCGGTGGGCCGCGTCTTCTGGGTCCTGACCGTCGTGCGGCCGCCGACGTGTCCCTGCCTGGCGTCCGTGTGCGTGGCCTTACTGAGGAAGTTGTGAAGGGGCCCGCGTCCCACCGCGAGCGAGGTCATCGCGGCCAGCAGGCCGAGCACGATGACGGTAGTAAGAAGGATCCGGGAACGGCCGCGACTGGTCCTGCGACTGGTAAGACGCATCGTCTGCTCCTCTGCCTCGCCCTTTTGCATGGGCAGATGGATCGGCACTCAGGTGCTCCCCAGCGACGACCTCCTCCATCTGCCAACGGGTGTACTAGTACCCGTGGCTATACCGGCCAAAACTGGGCCGTCGGTTGCAGGGCTTTCTGTGCTCAGGGACCGAAGTGAACTTCGGCGGGCGCCCAGTTGACGCCGCGGTTGCTGCCGCTGAGGCGGTAGTCGTCTTTGGCGGTGTCGGCGAAGGAGAGGCTGCAGGCGATCGTCTCGCCGGGCGTCGAGGAGGGCCAGCTGCCTTCGCGTTCGCAGAGGGTGTTTTCCCGCAGGCTGACCCCGCTCATGTCGGTGTCGGTCCAGAGGCGGTAGATCACGTTGCGGGAGATCACGGTGTCGGGGCCGGTGCCTTCGCGGAAGGACGCGATCGAGTCTTCGCCGTCGCCCCAGATCGTGTTGCGCCGCATGGTCAGTCCTTCATAGGGGCCGAACACCTGGAAGTAGTTCGGCTGCCCGCATTCGGTCGGGCCCAGCGGCGGCCCGCACGGTTCCTCGTTGCGGAGGAAGAGGTTGTCTTCGACGGTGATGCCGACGACCGGGCTCGCCTGGTCCTTGACGAAGAAGCCCTGGCAGCGGTTGTCGTGCAGGTAGTTGCCGCGGAAGACGAGGTGGTCGCCGACCCAGACCGTCTCCAGGCAATCGGAGTGGTTTCCGTTCTCCCGCACGCCGCTGATTTCGTTGCCCTCGATCAGCACCCCGATTCCGTCGCCGTTGCCGTCGTGGTAGCGGTTGAGGTGGATCGCGTCTTCGTCGAAGGGACCGACGAACTGGTTGCCGACGATCTTCATGTCGTCGCAGGTGACGATCGTGGAGGGGCAGGCGTCGATGCCCTCGCCGCCGCCGGTGATGCGGTTGTGCGCGACGGTGATGCCGGTGGTTCCGGGCAGGATCTGGACTTCGTCGCTGATCACGAAGCGTTCGAGGGTCAGGTCCTCGCCGTCCAGGGTGGCGCCGGCGAGCGTCGCCTGCCCAGGGTGCTCGGCCCGCAGGGTCACCCTGCCGCCGAGGGGCGAGGCGGAGAGGATCGCGGCGCCGTAGCTGCCGTCGGCGAGGCAGACCACCGCTTCGGCTTCCGCGGCGGCGACCGCGTTCACCGCTGCCGGCAGGGTCGCGACCGTGTCGGTGCAGGCGGACGGCGGTTCTTCGGGCGGCTGTTCCCACGGCGGCGGTTCGTCGACTGGCGGCGGCTTCGGAGGCGGCTGGGAGGCGGCCGAGCTCGTCGGCGTGCCGCCGCCGGCATTCGAGGGGTTTCCGGACGGCTTGGGGGAGGGCGGGGTGAGCGCCACCCGCTGCCCGATCTTCAGGTGCCTGCGGTGCTTGCCGTGGCAGGGCTTGTGCCGCTTGTGGTGACAGGCGGCGGTCTTCGGGGTCGCCTGGGCGGGCGCGAGGCCGCCGGCCAGCGTCGCGATTGCGACCAGGAACGGGACCAGCGACCTCAGGTCTACATTCCTATCGGGCCAGGTAGTGCTGGGCTATCTGCGTTGCGGTCAGGGCCTGATTGTAGATCGCGACCTCGTCGAGGGCGCCGGCACCGAACAGCGAGGAGCCGTTGCGGGACATGAAGTTGAGGGTGGAGTTGGCGAAGTTGCCGGCCCCGGTTCCGCTCGATCCCTTGACGAACGCGACGGGCAGCCCGTCGACGTAGGGGGTGATCTGGGTGGCCGCCGACGCCGTCGTGTTGAGCACGAAGGCGTAGTGGTGCCAGACGCCGGCCGAGGGCCGGGTGAAGTAGACGTTGTTGCGGGAGCCGTTTCGGCCGAGGGCGACTTCGAAGCGGCTGCTCGAGGTGGTCGAGTTCGGGTTGATGACGAAGGCGCCGTTGCTGTTGGTGTTGTTGTTGGTGAACTCGAAGGCGAGGTCGTCGTTGTTGGCGAACGTCGTCCATTTCATCCAGAACTCGATCGTCACTTTCGAGGTGCCGGAGAGGTTGACCGAG
>Ga0207687_10000511_pt1 | contig 26130 bp, 21 predicted proteins | sample KBSM54metaG_FD_184399 | JGI IMG/M metagenome (GOLD analysis project Ga0207687, IMG submission 184399) | Miscanthus rhizosphere microbial communities from Kellogg Biological Station, Michigan, USA - KBS M5-4 metaG (SPAdes) (version 2) | ecosystem: Host-associated > Plants > Roots > Rhizosphere >...
AGGCTCACACGATTTGTGGTTCGAAACCGGCGGAGCGCGATCCCCGGACACGACCGTCATCGTCCAGTTCGACAACGCCGCGCCGACCGCGAGCATCACCGCCCCGGCCGACGGCAGCTTCGCCCCTGGCTCCGCCGTCTCCGTTGCTGGCACTGCCCTGCCGGGTTGGACGGTTTCGGTCGATGGACAAGAGCTCGGGCAGGATCCCCAGCACCGGTTTTCCGGCCAAGTCCAGTCATCGGCGGGCGTGCGGGCGCTGGCCATTCGGTTCGAGAATCCGCAGCGCGGCACGCAGTACTATTTGAGGCGCGGGTCGAACTGATGCTCGACACCTCTAGCAGAGCCGTACTCGGTAGCGTCGTGCTCGGTCGATACCGTATCGTCGCGCCGCTGGCGCGCGGCGGGATGGGGATCATCTACCTCGGGCGCCTCGAGGGCGCGGCGGGTTTCTCCAAGCCGGTCGTGATCAAGACCGTGATTCCGGAAGGCAACGATAGCAAAGGCATCGTGCAGCTCTTCGTGCGTGAAGCGCGCATCTTGTCGAACCTGGAACATCCGTCGATCGTCGGTGTGCTCGATTTCGGTGAGGCCGGCGCCGACTACGTGATGGTGCTCGAGTACGTGCACGGGTTCCACCTCGGGGCTTGGTCGCGCTTCGTGCGCCATACGCGCGGCAGCATGAAAGTGGCGCACGCGGTCGAAGTCCTGCTCCCCATCCTCGATGCCCTCGATTTCGCGCACGCGCTCAAACGCCCCGACGGAACCCCCTTGGGCATCGTTCATCGCGATATCTCGCCTGCGAATATCTTGATCGACAACCAAGGTCACGTGAAACTTCATGACTTTGGCATCGCGCGCATGGCCGACGACGAGTTCAAAACTCAAGACGGCACGTTCCGCGGAACGCTCTCGTATACGGCGCCAGAGACGTTACAAGGGATTCCTGCGAGCCCGCGCAGCGACCTCTACGGCTGCGCCGCAGTGCTTTACCAATTGCTCTCGGGAAAAAATCCCTTCAAGGGCGACTCCCCGAGTGAAACTTTGCACCGCGTGCTCAAGCACGTGCCGCCGCCGCTCCACACGGTGCGCGAGGAAGTCGACGCGAATCTTTCCGCGATTGTCGCCCGGGCGCTCGACAAAAACCCGGATGCGCGCTTCGCGAGTGCGGCTGACTTTGCCGAAGCGCTGCGTGGCGCGCGCACCTGGCCCGAAACGCGGGCGATTCACGATCTCGCCATCACCATCCAGAGCGATTTCAACTCCCAGGAGATGGCCGAATACCTCGAAGTGGAACCGCTCGCCGCGCGCGACAAAGCGTGGCGCGCCGTTGCGGGCGTCAAGGCCTCACTGAGCTCGATCCCCCCGCCGCCCGACGCCGACGACCCGGCACTTCGGCCAAGCGTCACGATCCGGCACAAGGTTGCCCCGCGCGATCCGCAGGCGACTATCCATGCGCTACCGTCACGTGCGCTACTGGCGATGGCTCGCGAGGGGCAGGCTGAAGCCGACGAGCGCGCATCGGAAGTGGCGCGCGCTGTCGTCGGTCCAGAACCAGCGACGCAGGCGAGCAGTGCCCCCGCGAAAACGAAGCTGCCCCTCATTCTCGCGGGGGTGGGACTCATCGCTCTGCTCGGCGGGCTCGCTGTGTTTTTCGGCTTCCGCGCTTCGCGCGAAGAAGCCGCGCCGCGGTTCTTGTTGATCGAGAAACAGGTGGGCGTTCCTACTGCGAGCCAGGCACCACCCACGCCGAGCGCCTCGGGCCCACTCGAAGGGACTCCACCAACGGCTGCCGCCGAAGTCACGGGAGGAGTGCCCTCGCCAAACGTGAAAGCCAGCGCCGTTTCTCCCGGACCGGGTGGCCTCTCCGGCGCTTTTCAACACCAGCAAGGGCGAGTGGCCAGTTGTTTTCGGGCCAATCCGGATGACGTCGGAAGTGCGCCGCAGCTGTCGATTCGCTTCAAGATCGATGGCTCCGGGCAGGTGCAATCCGCGGAGCTGTCACCTCCAGGGATTTCACAGTCGGCGCTCGGGGGCTGCATTCTCGGAGTTGCTCGAAGCACGCGCTTTCCCGGCAATGGCTCAGCCGTGACGTTCGTCGTTCCAATCACGGCGGTTCGCAAATGATGGGGATTGGTGTCGTATCGACACGGCGAGTGGGTGTCGTTGCACCATGCCCCCACATGTAGATTTCGGGCGCGGGGGCAATGGTGCCCGTCGCATCCGAGGAGCAATGACCGCGAGGGCTCGAAGCGCTAACATTGAGTCGTGCGGTCATGAACGGCCGGTTCCCATTGTGTCGAGCGCGCCCTTTAGCGCTGGCGTTACCGCTCCTCGGCTTGGTCACGGCGAATTGTCGCGTTGGTTACGATCCCTTGAGTTCCGAGCCCGTCTCACTCGGTGGCACTGCGGGGGGCAACCTGGGTGGCTCTCTCGGGTCGAGCGGCGCGAGCGGCTCCGGCACGCAAGCCTCCGGGGGCGACGGTGGCGTGAGTGGCAACGCGGGCGCTGCGGGTGATTCGGGGCGCGGCGGCACCGCGAACGGCGCGTCTGGCGGCATGAGTGGCAACGCGGGTGCGGGTGGCTCGTCTGGCGGCGTGAGCGGCAACGCGGGTGCGGGTGGCTCGTCTGGCGGCGTGAGTGGCAATGCGGGTGCCGGTGGGAGTGGTGGAAGCGGGAGCTGCAATGCGGCAGCGGGCTGCACGTGCGAAAGCTTCGGCGCCCACGCCTATTGGTTCTGCAGCACCGGGACGACTCGCGCCGACGCGCTGGCCGTGTGCGTCGGCGGTGGCTTGAGCCTGACACGGATCGATGACGCCGCGGAGAACACGTGGATCTTGGATACCGCCACCGCGCTCGGCATGATTTCCTCGACATTGCTCCCGTCGGACTTGCTGTACACCGGCGCGAACGACATCAAGCTCAACGGCGATTGGCAATGGGAAGACAGTACCTCGTTCTGGAGCGGAGGGCCCACGGGCACGCCTGTGGGCGGCCTGTATTCCAATTGGGCTTCGTCGCACCCGCAAACCTCATCGCTACGTAGCTGCGCCGGGCTGTTTTTCAACGGGAAATGGCAGTCTCGGTCGTGCACCGCGGCGCAACCGTATGTTTGTGAGGCGCAGTAGTCTGCGCTCCCGAGCCGGCACACCTATCGCCACCCCGAGTTGTTTGGATGAACCGCAACGCCGAGCGGTGCGCGTGTGGATCAGTGAGACAAATCTAGCGTGTGGTCCTGATGCTCTCGCAAGGGAGCATGTTCGCCGGCAAAGGGTCATGCTACTTTCACGATCACGTGCCCACGGCGAAGCAGACGTTGCTCCAGTTCCCTACCGCTGCGGCGGTGCAGAATTTAGCCGCAGTTGCGTGCACCGCTTGCGGTCGTTATTTCCCCCAAACTAGCGCGTTCTGTCCTTTCGACGGACAAAGCCTCGCCGTCACCACCGGTTCGACGGCTCGCCTCGTCGCTGAGCCGCCCGTGGCGCTCCCCGCGAAGCGCGACACACCGAGTTCAGCGGAGCTCGACTTCACGTTTGGCGACGCCGTTCCCGCAGCAACAGCGATCTGGCCGAAGCTCGTCGTCGTTGGGCTCGCTGTAGCCGCTTCCCTCGCGCTCACTCTGGTGCTTGCACGGCACCGCAGTTCACCCGCAGCGGCTGCTCCAATCGCTGCAACGTCTCCAGTCGTTGCTGCGTCTCCAGTCGCTCCGCGTGATCCGCAGCCTAACCGAAGCATTGCGCCGGTCGAGACCCGCGGAATGATCGCTCCTTTATCGTCGAGCTCACCGTCGAAAGCGTCGGTGAGCGCCGCTCCCCTCAAGCCGGCGAGCAGCGCCCGCGTCGAGGCTCGACAAAAGCGAGCATTGCGAACTCACTCTTCCCCGAAACGCCTCGGCGCGAGTGAAATCGAAGATCCCTGGGCCAAGTAGCGGTCGCCCGCAATCTCGAGGACTGGCTGGGCGTGAATCACGGTCGCGCGACGCCGCTCATTGATTCGAGCGAAAAGCGAACCACTCGATATTGAACAGGCCTGCGCCGCCGTCCTTGTACACGAGGTACACGTCGTGGCTGCCGGTCGTTTGGCTCACGTCGCAGTGCGCGGTGGACCACGCTTGGTAGTCACCGGTCGTGGGCACCGCGCAGTTTCCAAGCAGGGTGCCGCTCACGCTATCGAGATGGATTTCGATGCTGCCGCCGGCATTGGGGCTGGCGACGCGCGCTTCGAAGTGCGTTGCGCCGCTGAGCGGTAGAGCTTTGTAGGCCGTGTACGCCCCATCACTCAGATTGCCCACGTCCTGACCGCCCTCGGCGCAATCTTCAGTGCGGGGGTCAGCCGACGCTTCGTCGAATTGGCTGGCCAGAACCGGAGTCACGATGCCGGGGCCTGCGGCGTACGGAGTACACAGCGGATCACCCACGACGATGTCTTCCCAACCGGTGAAGCGTGAAGCCGCGTACAGGCTTTCGGCCATGGAATAGCCGGAATAGTAGCGGTCGAGCGCGATGGTCGGCGAGGCAATGCCTTGCAGGAGCGGTTCGCCCACGTAGCCTTTGCCGGCGGTGAGGCCGTGAGCGATGAGCACGGTCAGTAATGATTGGCCGCCCGAGGTGGGCAAAAAGGTGCGCGCGCTCGTGGAGACGGCGGTGTCGGCGAGTGAGCCAGGCGCAAACGCGAGTGAGCCGTACTTTTCGTCGCTGAAACTGGATCCGTCGTTGCTGCCCCACGAAAAATAGCCCGTGAGATCCGCTCGCCCACCGATGAATTGGTCCGTGAGATCCAACTCCGTGGTGATGTCCGAAGCGGTCAACAGATCGTGCGCGTGGAGTAGGTCAGCGTTCCACTTGCCGTAACTCCATTCGTCCGTCACCGTGCTGGTCACGGCATCGGGTTCGATGGTTTTGTCGGCAAGGCCGAACCCCGGCTGAACATCGAGCAGGACGTCGTGCGCGGGCTGCGTTCGTTCCGCGCTGAGCGCGCGCGTCACGAGCGACAGGGCATCTGCCTCGGTGAGGCCGTCCAAACGGGTGACCAGGTAGCCACCGAATTTCGCATGAGAGAAGGCCTCGTTCGCGTTCCAATAGCGATTCAAGTAACCGTGGCCGACAGTGCCCGAGCCGGTGATTCCGATCTTCACCGCATCGGCGCGTTCCGGATAATCGATGGCTGCGAGATAGCTGTCGACCGAGGGCTTGTTTTTGCCGTCGTCGTCGTTTTCGCAGCAGCCGGTGTCGGCGCCAGCGATGCGGATCGGGATGCCTTTGGTCAGCACCACGAAATCGATCTGCGGGTGTGCCGCCAGATAGGCGCGGATCGGCGTGGCAATGGCTTTCGTGTAGTCGGCGAATGCGATCGTCTCTTGGTCGCTATTCTGCGCGGAGTCAGCGCAGGTGATCGAGAGAGTATTTTTGATGGCACGCTTCTGGGCGTAGTCGGCGGCGATGGCCTGTGAGATCGCGCTCTGGCTGTTCGACACCAGCAACACTTCGTCCGCCGTGCGTCGCGGGCGTTGCAATAACGGGGCGGCGCCTGCCGCGCCGCCTGCGCCGGCCGATCCCCCAAAACTCGCTTGCCCTGAGCTCGATCCGCCGGCGTTCGGCCCCGTCGCGTTGGATCCGCCATTTCCACCGTGCAGGCTCGGCTGGCCGCCGCTGGCTACGGCACCACCAACGGCAGCGCCGCCTGCGCTGGCCGCACCCGGAGCATCGCTCGTCGAACCGCAGGCAAGCGCGATGCTGCCCACGGCGAGCGAAAGCCACGCGCTGCGCGTGTAAGCCCGATGTCCAAAACGAATCTGAGGCATGGCGCGATCGAAAGCGGTGGCGAAGCCACTCGCCGGTGAGTGGCGCACGGCGCGCGCTTCGATCAGAAAATCGCCGCCGGCGCGGGCGGCGCAACGCTCAATTTTCGGCGATTTTCTCGTCCACTTTGGCCGCCTCACGCGGGGCGGCTCGGCGCTTGGGCTTCGCGTCCAGGCCGAGTTCGCCAATCAGCGCAGGAGCGGAAGCAAACGCCGCTTCGACCAACGAGCGCGTCTGGCGCAAGGCCAGCTCGAGGGGTTCGAGCGTCGCGCTCACTTGCTCGCGCAGCTTTTCCGCTTTCGCCTCGGGCAGCTTGGGTGGCTTCTGGCGTTCGCGCACCGCTGCCTCGGCCGCTCGCGCCGCTTCAATCAATGGCGGCAGAAACGCGTATTCCGGCGCACCGCACAAGCGCCTGACGTAGCCGGATTCAGCGCGCCGCTCGAATTCGACCCAAAAGTTTTGCGCTTGCGCGCCTCCGCGACGGAGCGCCGAGAATTTCTGATGGGGAAACAGCGCTTCGACGAGCGGGCCGTTGGCCGAGACGTTGGCCACGACGCCATCGAACACCGCTTCCACCGCTTCGCTCCACGCGGTGAGGACGGATTCCAGATCGATTTTCCGTCCGGCGCTCAATTCCGGCAGGGCCGCTGCATCGAGCAGCGCCGTTTCCGTCAAGGCCAGCGCTTCACGCACGCGACGCGCGCCACTCTCGAGCCAAGCGCGTTCTTCTGTCGAAGGCAGTTCGGATCGCTCGGCGGCGAGTGCCAGGCGCTCCAGGGTTTGCGTCGCAAATCGGGCTAGATCTTGGGCTTCGGGGATGGCGCGCGGATTCATGTGACGGGGCTCAGCAGCTATCCATGACTTTGGCGGGCGGGGAAGCGCGGATTGCGGCTAACGGCCATTGTCTCGATCTGTCCCGATGCGAGGCGCGGCTTCGAGCCTGTTTGGAGCGTCCGATCGGCGCCGCGCGAGCGTTTTTGATCAAACTAGAGTAAGCTTCGCGCTTCGCTCGCACACGGCCGGGCAAGGAGAACTACTGATGGCTGACTATTTCGACACCCGCGTTGCCCCTGTCCGTGCCCCCTCCTCCGAGGCAAGCCTCAAGCTCTGGGCCAAGGCTGGCCCCGCCCGCGCCGTGAAGCCGGGCATCGGCAAAATCGCCGGGCGCATCGAACACACGTTCGTCTGCACACAAGGCGGCGCAGTCGTCGCGACCGGTCGCGGGCAAACGCCCGTGGGCGCCACGCGTGACGCGTGCACCCAGCTCGGGATCTGATTGGCTTGAGTCGGCGATGGCTCGCGTGCTCTGACGAGCTTCGAGCCATCGCATGCGTTTTGACCTCGGCTAGCGCGTATCGACTTCCACGCGGTCGACGCTGATGGCTGTGCCCGAGGAAGCGGCGTTCTTCTTCCCAGTCACGCGCACCTTCAGCTGATGCGCGCCAGATGGCAGGCGCGGGCTGATGTAATCGATCTGCGAGCCCTGGCCGGGCGAGAGGTAGTAATCGCTGGTCTTTTCAGCGCCGCCGTCCAGGGAAAAGGCGGCGATGCCGCGATCGACATCGTGCACCGAGAGCAGCGCCACGCGGGTGCCGGTGAAGGCGATGGTGGCGGTGGCATCCGTTTGAGTGGCGATGTGATCGTTGCCCGCTGAGCACTGATTGCCGCAATCGTTCTCCGAGTGCCACGCGCTATCGAACGCGATGGATGCGTCGCCGCCTGGCTGCACGGCGGCGCTGTCATCGAGAAGGAAGGGGCTGTCCCCCGGATCGCCCGCGGGCAGCGTGAGCGTGTCAGTCACGTTTGCTGGCATCCCGAAATCGGGCGTCCCATCCGCCTGCCAACGGATCTTGCCGGCGCGCGTGGTCCGGCGGCCGTAGGTGACCGTTGCGGTGTTTTTGCCGTGATAAACGAGCCAATCCTCGCTGCCGTCGGGACTCTTGAAAAAGCCGTTCGACCCGGGGCCAAAGACGCCGCCCGCGTCGTTCCGGGCGAACACTGCTCCGGAGACTTGCTGCCAGTTCTTCGCCACGAGCGGGTCCGCGCCGCTCGCGAGGCGCAGCATCCAGAGTTGGTAGTCCGGCTTGCCGGTATCGCAGGTGGAGTAGCTGAGGAAAGTCGTTCCGTCGTGTTGGAGGATGGCCGGTGCTTCGCGCACTTCCGGACAGCCGCCCGCCGCGGCCAGGTACACACGTGCTCCCGAGATGGTCCACGCGTTGCTCATCGGCGCGACGTAGAGCACGTTGTGCCCTTCGCTGCCGGCGCCGCTCCAGACCATGTATTTCTTGCCGGTTTGGATCAGGATGACCGGATCGATGGCCCAATAGTTTTCGGCTCCGGGCGGCACGAGCTTGGCTTTGTAGTGATAGGGGCCGAGTGGGTCCGTGCCGTCCGATTCGATCACCTGCAATCGGTGATGATCGTCGATGCCGTCGTCCGCGGTGTAGTAGAGGTACCAGTGGCCATCGAAGAGGTAGAACGAAGGGGCCCAGATCTGCTGATTGCGCGTCGTATCGGTATCAGTCCAAACCGTGACCGCGTCGGCCGTCAGTAACCCACCCAGCGTGGGCGCGCGCCACAGTTTCAAAGAACCACCCTGCGTGGTGCCCAGGTAATAATTGCCCGAGTAAAACGTCAGAAACGGGTCTGGTCCGGAATTGAGCGGGCCTCGAAAACCGGGCCGCGCAATGGGCGTGACATCACTTCCGCCTTCGCCGCCGTCAGCTGAAGGGGCACCGCCCAAAGCACCGCTGCCGCCGCTGCTGCTGCCCGCGCCGCCGCTCTGCGAGCCGCCCTGAATGACCGTAGCTGTTCCGCCGGACGCCGTGGCTCCTCCGCCGCCAATCGCGCCACTGCCAGCTCCGCCGCTGGGAGCCGATGGTGTCGCTGGATCGCTCGAGCAACTCGCGAAGAGCATCAGCCCGGCGGACAGCAGGATCAGTGAAACGAACGACGAAGTTTGGTGTTTGAGCATTTGAGTTGAAGCGCGCTCTCGGAGCACTTGGTTATTTCTGCAGCTCCAAGTGCCAAATTTGCGGCGAAAGATCGTTACAGGTCCAGAGCTGAAAGTTCGTGCCCGGTTTGGTGGAGGCGGCTGGATTGTCGAGACACGCGCCGCCGTCTTCGACCAACTCGAAGTAGCCGGGACCAACTGCGCGGAAATTCCACGATTGAGCGGCGCTGCCGTCGCAATCGTTCTGTTCGATCAAGGTGCCGTTCTTCTCGGAACCGGCGGGCGCGAGGCATTTGACGCTGTTCTGCGCTTTGATACTAAATGCTCCGTTCGCTGCGGCGGAGATGGCCCAATCTTGGAGCGCGCTCGTGGCACACGTGGTCTGTTCGACCAAGGCGTGCGCCTGCGTCGAGTCGCCCACGACCTCGAGACACAGGCCGCTCGTGACGTTCACCAGGTGATACACCTCGCCGTCGATGATGCCGGTCGCGTCACCGCTTCCCAGGAGTGGCCCCCTCGCGAAGTAGGTTCGGCAAATTTTCCCGTCCCAGCGCGAGGCCAGTTCGAGGCCGACGCGCCCGCCATCCAATGCAACGAGCGGAGAGCTGTAGTTCGGACAGAAGTTATCGTAGGGCGCGGGGTTGACGAGCACCGGCGCTTCGATGCCGTACCAAAACTGCTTTCCCCCTTGCGCGTTGACCATCACGAAATTGCCATTTTCCGCGGCAGGATTGCCATCCGTGTCCGTGGCGACCTGGCCAACCAGAAAAAGACGACCGAGCTGACTCGGTGCGTCGCTCCACATGATGGTCGGCGCGTGCAGGAAGTGCTTGCCATCCACGGTGACCGGGCGATCGCCGATGTCCGTCGCGGTGCCCCAATCCCAACCATCGGGCGAAGTGCGCACGTGCGCAGCGCAACTGTCGCCAGGCACGCCGCAGACTTCATAGGACATGAAGAACACGCCGGAAGGCGCCCGCCGGACGACTGCCATGCCGGGGCGATAGCCAAACGTGCTGAGCGCAACGGTATCCTTCGGGGCGCTCCAGATTTTCCCATCCGTCGTGCGCACGGCGACGAGCTTCTGACTGTGTTTCGGATCGGTCTCGTCCGAGAAATGGCAGACCAGCGTGCCGTCGTCGAGGAGCGAGAACTCGGGCTCCCAAACGCTGCGATGCGTTGAATCCGTGAACGGGCCGATGATCGTCGAAAGCGGCGACCAGGTTCTTCCGCCGTCGGCGCTACTCCAAACGGGGAGCTTCATCGGTTCTGTCTTTTGGTTACTACCCACGGAGGCGGACCACAGCAGCGTTCCTGCGGGCAGCGCGCCGAGTGCGTGGGGTAGCTCGTAGAGCGTTCCGCAGCACAGGCCACCACTCGCGAGCGGTTCGTCGATGTGACCGATGACCTGAAACGTCAGTCCGTCGTCGGTGCTTTCGAGGATGGTGCCGCCGAGGTTTCCGCTCTTCTGCCCCGCCACGACGGAAGCGACGATCGTGCCGTTCGCTCGTTTGAGGACACGAGGATAAAACCCGTCGACGGGCAAGGGCTGGAGCGCTGTTTTCCCGGGTGGCTCGAGGCTCGTGCCAGCGGTGCCGGCCTCTCCCGCCGCACCGCTGTCGCCCGACGAGGTGCCGCCCGTCGCTGGCGCACCTGCTTGGCCGCCATGGCTTCCACCGTTCGCCGAGGAACCAGCCGTACCGGCATTGCCGCCCACGCTCGGGCCGGACCCTCCTTGGCCGGAACCGGCGCCGCCTGACGCAGTGCCGCCCGAATCCGAGCCGCACGCCGAGAACAGGGCGAGCGAGATGACGACGCACGCTGCCGAGAAAGCCGGGAGCTTCCGCATCATCACAAGCTAGCAAATGTCGTCAGTGATTCCAGCCCGAACCGGCGCTTGCTGGGAATGATTTCTCTCGGGATTTTTCGGCTCGTGAATTTCGCGGTTCGTCTGAAAATTGGTCTGAAAATTCGTGAGCCGATTCCCGGCGCAAACGGCATTCAGAGCCGCGCTCAGACGCTATCCTCCAGGGTGAGACAGCGCCGTGATACGCGCTCTCACCATTGAATCTCCGCCCAATCCGCGCTCTCGGTGAAGTCCGCCGAAAGGGGAGCGGCTCCTGTGACGAGCCTTGGACCGATGATGAGATCCATCGCGTCCGTCGGGATGACGCTCGTGTCCGTGATCGTTTTCATCAGCTTGCCGTCGAAATAGAACGCCACGTGGCTGGAGTCGTATTCGAGTTGACCTACGTGATAGCTGCCGTCGTAGAGGTCGACTCCCGCGTCTATCTTGAGGGAGACGCCTTGGCCGCGTTTGGTGCTTTCGAACAGTAGCTGGGTATTGGTGAAGCTTTCATCGGTGGTGTAGCCAAAGTTGATCTCGTTGAATTGGTCGGCACTCGGTCCGTCATCCCAGAGTGCGACGCCCCACCACACGGCGTGTGAAGGGCGCGCGCCGAGCGAGAAGCGCACGCTGAACTTTCCGGCCGTGAAACGCCGCGGTTTGTAGCGGATCTTCGACCATGAGCCGGTGTTGTTGGGCGCGATGCCTGCAAGCAGATTGAACTGCGCGAAGCCTCCCGAAACCGTGGGGCAGGTGTATTCGCAACTCCACACGTTCTTGTCGAAGGTGTCGAAGGGTTCGGTGAACGTGTTGCCCGTGCCGCCGCCGATCCCGCCTCCGCCACTGCCCGCAACCGCCGCACCCCCACTTGAGCCGCCCGCTGACGCGCCGGCGCTGGCAGTGCCGCCACTCGCGTCACCGCCGCTCGAATTCCCTCCGGTGGTGGCCCCTCCGGCGGTGTTACCCGCGATTCCTAGCGTTCCGCCGCTCGCGGTGTTGCCCGCGATTCCTAGCGTTCCGCCGCTCGCGGCGTTGCCCCCACTCGAAGGCCCACCGCTCGCGCTGCCGCCACTGCTCGCGTCGCCAGCCGAGGCGGAGCCGCCGACCGTGTTTTGCGGGAGCGATTGCTGATCGCTGTTGGTGCTGCAGCACAGGGGCAGCAGGCACGCGAGCACGCTGCCGCCACGAACGTAGAGACGAACCATCGGTGTCATTGATTTTCTCCGCGAGAAGAGGGAAGGCGCGCGTTTACCATTCGATGCCGCAACTATCGATGACTTGATCGAAGCGACTCGTCAGCACGGGCGCGGTCACGAGGCGGGTTCCCAAGATGAGCGTTAGCGGTGCCGTGGGAATGAAACGGGGATCGGTAATGGTGTCGAGTCGCTTGCCGTCGATGTCGAGCGCCACGTGCGCCGAGTCGAAAGTGAGTTTGCCGATGTGAAATGCGCCGTCGTACAGGTCGGCGCCGGCGTCCAATTCATGGGTGAGCTTCTGGCCGAGGCGCGCGCTCAGCAGCTCGAGTTGAGTGTTGGTGTTGGCGCCGTCCGTGGTGTATCCGAAATTGATTTCGTTGTACTGACTCTCATCGGGGTTCGGCCCCGGATCCCACAACGCGACACCCCAAAAGACTGACTGTGCGGGGCGCGGCCCGAGCGCAAAACTGACACTGAAGCTGCCTTCGGTGAAGTGCTGTGGCTTGTAGTCAATTTTGGACCAAGAACCTTGGTTTTCCGGCTGAATACCGGGCAAAAGTGAGAAATGGGCCGCGCCGCCGGAAACGGTCGGGCAATCGTATTCGCAGCTCCACAGATTGGCATCCAACAGATCGAAGGTTTCGGTGAATTGATTGAGTGGCGCAGCTCCGCCAGCGTTCTCCGCCGCACGCGCCGTCGCGTCCACTTGGACATCGCCACAGGCGGGCGTGAGGAGCGCGAGCAGCAGTGCGACTTCGTACCGTGGATAGTTGCCGCGGGCGCGGGCACGCGCGCAAAGATTTTCGTCAGAACGAGACATCGAGCCCCGCGGTGAGGTTGAACAATGGGCGCCCGAAGGCGGCGTGCTCGGCGCCCACGTTGACGACGGGCCTCGGCACGAGAGTGAGTGAGCGCGCCCGCAGTGAGAGTGAAGCCGCCGATCCGACGTGCCAAGCGGCGCCGAGCCCGACGCCAGCCAGCGCCGTCCACGCCGCGTCGTTCTTGGCGACGTACGGCGCGCTGGCTTCGCCTTGTGCCGAAAGGTGATGCACGCCAACGTCCCCGAGCGCCAAAGCAGAAAGCGTTGGGGTCGACCAAAAACGCCAGCCGAACTCGGCGAAGATCTGCTCTTGAAGCACGGTCACCGAGGCGTTTTCCGCGGCGTGGCGTGCGCCCCAAATCGGCCCTTGAACGGCAAGGCGAAGCGCGATCCGATGCGTCGGATCGTAACCCACGGCGATCGCGGGACCGTACGCGGGGCGGAAGCCAGCGCCGCTGACTTGCATCGCGACGCCCGCTTCGAGCGCTAAGCCCCGAGCGGGTTCCGGTTTTGCTCCGGCCCAGGCCAGCACGTGTGCGGGGGCGCGCGCTGGTTCGGCGCCACGGATATCGGGAGGCGGTTTTGGTTCGGGACCGAACTCGCGCAGGCTCGCGCGTAGCAAATCCACCGCGCGAACGGCGAGCACGGTGGGCCCTTCCGAGCGCGGCGGTGTGCTGATGGTCCGGCGCGAGGTCTTGCCGGTGACGCGATCGCTGATCCAGATTTCGGCGCTCGCGCTGTCCTTCGAGCGCAACAACGAAATCGCGGCGACCGCGTGCGCTCGCTCGGCGGCTTGCTCCAAGTCATCCGGCGCGGTTTCGTTGCTGCTCACGTCGACGACGATGACTTCGAAGTCTTGCACCGCGAGCTCGCCTTGCAGGTGCGCAAATGCCGAGAGAATGGCGGGATCGCTCGACTGCGGGCGGAGCAGCACGATGCGCTGGGCCGCGGCTTGGCCGGCAAGCAGGGTGAACGCGAGGCCAGCGCACAGCGCGTGCAGTCGTGAGCGGCGTCGAATCATGGGCTCGGAGGGCTCTCGAGCACGCGGCGTGCGGTGGCGGCGTGCACCCCGTTCGGGAAGTTCTTTAGATAGCTGTCTGCTGCTTGTCGCGCAGCCTCCGTGCTGTGCGAGCCGAGCAAGAGGCGCAAGCGTCCCGCCATGGCTTCTTCACGGTAATCGGTCTGGGGGGTGCTCAGGTAGCGCTCGTACATTTGTAACGCCTGTGCGCTCCGCCCGCGCGACTCGGCGAGGCGTCCGAGAAAGAAGTTTGCGGCCGCTGCCTGTTCCGGCGAACGACCGCGCAGCGCCAGCAGGCTGCCTTCGGCGAGGTCGAACTTTCCGGTGTAGCGCGCCGCGTCTGCGAGGATGCGCAAGTTTGCCGGGCTGCAGCTGGCATAACAACGCTCAAACCCCATGTTTTGCGCCTGTTCGACGATGCCCTGAAAGTCACTGCGGCTCATCGCTACGGCCCACGAGGTCTCTGCGGCGGGTGCCGTCGATGGAGCGGGCGCAGGAGTGCGATCGGGTGGCTCGGGTGCGGCGGCGGACAGCGCAGGCAGCGCGGAGGGCACCGCGCTCGTCGTCGTCGGCGGCAAAGGCTCTTCGGGTTTCGAAGACAAAGACGTGATGCGCCAGTCGTCAACCGCGGTGCCCGCCTCGAGCCGCTGCCCGGCGCGGAGCGCGACCGGCGCGCTGAGCCCACCGCCATTCACTTCGACGGCGCCTTGCTGCAGCTCCACCGCGAGGCGCTGACGCGAACGATCCCAGCGCGCGTTGAAGCGCGTACCAACCACGAGGATCTCGAATGGCCCGGCTGCCACGGACCAGTGCGCCTGTGCTCGATGCACGACGCTCGCCTGCACTTCTCCGCCGAGCAGCGAAAGCCTCGAACCATCGGGCGAGGAGCCTTCGATGCGCAAGCGCGCGCCGGGTGAAAGCGCGAAGCGCGAGCCCTCGGAAAACCGTACCTCGACCGCTTCACCGGGCTCGGCCGATACGCTGCGATCCTCGATTCGAGCCGTGCCTCGCACTTCGTAGCTGAGATCGTGGCGCGCGAAGTGCCGCACGGCGCCGAGCCCGATGACGACCAGCGCGGCCGCTGCGAGTGCCGGCCACAGCCAGCGCCTCGAACGCACGATTGCTGGGCTTTCCAGCTCAGAAACGCGATCGAGCAGGCGGGCGAGTTCCGGATCGCGCGCGGTGTCCGGGCTCGGCAGTGCGCTGCCTTCGCGGAGTAGCGCGCCTAGCCGCTGTGCGGTGATTTCGTCGTTCACGACTGATCCTCCGGCAGTGAGCGAATGTACGGCGCGAGCGACGGCTCTCGCTTAGCCAAGTCGAAGACGCGCTCGCGTGCTTCGGTGATCGCGCGACGCGCCTTGGCCTCGGATACATCGAGCGCCACGGCGACCTCGGCCGGCGAGAGCGCCATCACGTAACGCAGCTCGAACGCCATTCTCGGCCGCTCGGGCACGCGCTCGAGCACTCGCCTCAAGACCGAGAGCGCGTCCCGCGGTGCCTCGGGAGATTCCGTGCTCGCTTCCGGCAGCGCGCCGGTGAGCGTCAAACGCAACCAACGTGAGCGACGCTTGCGTGTTCGGATCTCGAATGCCGTCGAGCGGATCGCGATGCCGATCAAGTAAGCCCGCAAGGCCTGCGGATTTTCGATGCGAGACGCGTTGCGAAAGAAGGCGAGAAATACCTCTTGCACCAGATCATCGAGGGCCGAATCCGGACCGAGGGAAGTTCGGATTGCCAGCCGCACGTCCGCGACGTAGCGCTCCCATACCCGAGAGAGTGCGTGCTGATCGCCGCGTGCGACGGCGCTCACGAGCTCCGCGTCGCTCGCCGGGGCACGCGGCAGCGCGATGACTCGTCCGGGACGCCTTTCGGGCTGACTGGGCACTCGACCTCAATAGTTGCCGGAGCCCGGACCCCGCGCGCAAGAAAATCCGGATGGCCAGAAAATGCCGGAATAAGCGGCCGCTCTGCGCATCCTCGCAACCCCGGCGTGGGCGCCGGCCGCATCAGGGCGTCAGGGAGTGGGGTCCTTCAGAGCTCGCTCGCGATGTACGCTTTGAGATGGGCCGCGAGGTGCTCGAACATCAGCCGTACGCGCCGCGTGGATTTGAGATCTCGGTGCATCACGAGCCAAACCCCGAGCGTGAACTCGAGAAAGCCGGGTAAGAGCGGGACCAAACCGTCGCGCTTGCCGAGCGCGACCTGACACACACCGACGCCGAACCCAGCGCGGAGCGCCGCATATTGACCGATGTCGCTGTCACAGCGAAAAGCAAAGAGGTCACGCGTGATGCGCAGGTCGCTCGCGGGGAACGCCGGAACCGAGGACGCGCGATCGAAGCCGATCAGGGAATGCGTGCGGAGATCAGCCGCGGTGCGCGGGGTGCCGTGCGCGGCCAAGTAGCGGGGCGCCGCGTGCAGAGCGAGCCGTAATTGCCCGAGTTTGCGTGCGATGAGCGAAGCCTGTGTCGGCTTGACCATGCGCACCGCAATATCGGCTTGGCGTCTCAAGATGTCTTCCGACCGGTTCGAGAGCACGAGCTCCACGTCGATTCGGGGATGCTGTTCGCGAAATGACGTGAGCACGGCGGGCAGCACCTCCGAGCCGACCATTTCGCTGGCGGTAATGCGCACCGCCCCGCGCTCTTCTTGCTGTTCACCCGAAGCCGCGCGCAAGAATGCGCTCGCGGCATTGGCCATCGCCTCGGCATATGGCACCAGGGATAACGCTTCTGCGGTGGCTGCGAGGCCTGACTGCGACCGGGTGAACAGGGCCGCACCGAGCGCCTGCTCCAGTGCGTCGATGTGTCGACCGATCGTGGGCTGCGTCAAAGCGAGCGAGCGCGCGGCGCCCGAAAGACTGCGCTCGCGCACCACCGTGAGGAACGTCCGGTAAAGCTCCCAACCCGGGTCGGTCTTCATTATACAAAAATGTATAGCAGCTATTGGTATTTGAGCAATTTCGTTTGTTGAGGCTCGAGCGCATGTTCTCGGGGTGAGCGGGGATTACCGCGAGAAACCAGGAGAGATTCAGATGGAACGCATTGCACTCATCATTGGCGCAACCGGTGGCATTGGCAGCGAAACCGCCCGCGCGCTCCTCGCCGCTGGCTTTCGAGTTCGCGCACTGAACCGTGATCCGGAACGGGCGAAGAAGACGTTCGCCGCCCTCGGTGCCGTCGAATGGTGGCAAGGGGATGCGCTGAACCCGAGCGATGTGGTCGCTGCCGCGGCTGGAGCGAGCGTCGTCGTGCACGCCGCCAATCCGCCGGGCTACAAGAACTGGCGTGGACTTGCCTTGCCGATGCTCGAGAGCAGCATCGCCGCCGCCAAGGCGGCCAATGCGCGACTCGTGCTGCCGGGAACTGTGTACAACTTCGGGCCGAACCTACCGGTGCTTCTGGACGAGGCGGCGCCGCAAGAGCCCGTGACTCGCAAGGGCAAGATCCGGGTAGCCATGGAGGAGCGCTTGCGCGAGGCCTCTCGGGACGGAGTGCGAGTGCTCATCGTGCGCGCGGGTGATTTTTTCGGTCCGCGCGCTGGCAACAGTTGGTTCAGCCAAGGGCTCGTCAAGCCCGGCAAGCCGCTGCGTTCCGTGGTTTATCCCGGTCAGCGCGAGGCGAGCCATGCCTGGGCCTATCTGCCCGATTTGGCGGCGACCATCGTGGCTCTGTTGCAGCGCGAAGCCGAACTGAAACCGTTCGACGTGTTCCACTTCAAGGGCCACTCGTTCGAGCGCGGCGTGGCGTTCGCCGAAGCGACGCGCGCTGCCGCGGGCGCGCCGAACCTGCCCATCCGGCGCTTCCCCTGGTTTGCCATCTACCTCTTGGCGCCGTTCATCGAGACCTTCCGCGAGATGCTCGAGATGCGTTACCTGTGGAAGACCTCACTCTTGCTCGACAATCACAAGCTCGTCGCCTTCCTCGGTGCCGAACCCCACACTCCCGTCGATCAAGCCCTGCGGGCGACACTCTCGGGTCTCGGTTGCAGCGGATGACCCGGAGCAGCGCCTCACCGGCTGATTTTACGGCATCGGTCGCGCCGCGAGCGAAGGCGCTTCGCGCACGGATGGCCACGCGCCCCACTGCACGGCGTCCACCAATGTCGGGCGACCGCCCACTTTGTCCGGGTGCCAGGCGTGATAGACCATGTAGCTATCACCCTCCGGGGTGTCGATCACCGAGCAGTGGCCGGGGCCGATCCAGTCGGCGTTGCTCTTGAGAATGGGGTTGCCGAGCTTGGTGTACGGGCCGAGCGGGTTGTCGGCGCGGGCGACGCCCACGGCATACGTCGCGTTCGCATAGGAATTGCCGCTGTAAAACAGGAAGTATTGGCCACCGTGCAGCACCACCCACGGGCCTTCCACGACGCCGCCTTCCCAGGCGAGGTCGTTCGTGATCAAGGTTTGGCGGGTGCCCGTGAGCGTGGTGCCATCGGCCGATAGGGCCTGCCCGTAAATGGGCGTGTGCTGCTTCACGGCGTTGCCGTCGACCTTCCACACGAGGTACGGCTTGCCGTTGGCGTCGGCAAATTCGGTCGCGTCGATCAAGCCGATGGTCGCGTCGTGGACGAGCGGTTGGCCGATGTCTTGGAACGGGCCAGTGGGCGACGTTGCCGTGGCCGCGCCAATGCTCAGCTGCCCATCGCTATGCCGCGCCGTGAAATAGGCCACATAGTGACTGCCGACGTGGTGGATCTCCGGCGCCCAAAAATCTTTGATTGCCCACTTGGGTTTGCTGGCTGAGGGGAAAATGCTGCCGACTTGCTGCCAGTGCACGAGATCCGTCGAGGTGCGGATCGGGAAGGCGTTGGCGGCGCCTCCGGAAGTGCAACTGAGGATGTAGTTCGAACCGTCGCGGAGCACGCCGGGATCCGGACAACTGCTGGGGATCACGGGGTTCTGGTACAGCCCTCCGCACTGTTCGTAGGCGAAGGACATGCCGCACGCCGCGCTACCGGTGAAGGTCTGCTTGGAGCCGTTCGAGAGCGTGGCGCTCGACGTGCTGGCCGCATCGACACAGCTGCCATCCCAAAACACGCGGCCCGCAAGGTCGTCGAATGTCGCGGGGTGCGCGGCGGGTGGCTGCCACGCGGCGGCGTACGTCACTCGGGTTCGGCAAGTGCCCGCGTCCGCGCAGGTCGAGTCCAGCGCGATCAGGCACGCATCGTGGCCCGTGAACACGGGAGCCCAGCCGTTCGAGAGTTTGGCGACCGAGTTGGAGCCTTGATTCGTGCACTTGCCGTCCCACGTCACGGGCCCGTTCACGTCGTCGAAAAGGGCAGGGTGGTTCGTGTGGATCCACGCGTCGCCGTAGGAGACACGCGTCGTGCATGATGCGCTGGCTCCGGCCGCGCCCGCTTCGGCATCCACGATGCCGGCGCTTCCGCCATCTTGCCCACCACTTCCGCCCGCGGGCAGATTGCCGCCTGCAGATGTACCGGCGGCCGCGCCCGCCGAAGTGCCGGCAGAAGCATCCCCCGCGGTGCCGCCGAGGCCGCCGAGGCCGCCCGCGGCGCCGCCTCCGCCCGCCGAGTTCGGCGCGTCGGCGCTGCCGCACGCTGCCGCGAGCAGCGAGCAGCCACTAAAAGCGATGGCCCAATGGATGAAGCGAGGCACTTTGATCATGATTGATACGGACACCAGGTGACGTCGAGCTCGGGTGAAACACAACGGACGAATCCAGCTTTGTCTTGGTGGTCATCGGTGCTGAAGGCGTAGACGTTCGAGCAGCCGAGGTCTTTGTGGATCCAGCGCGCGAAGTCATTATACGGCTCGTGGACGTAGTAGTCCGCGTCCACTGCGTCGCCGGGGGTCGTGCCGCGGTTCCAGGCCGCGACGCCGTCCCAAAACGCGACATCGGTGGCGGGATGATCAGGGAACAATCCGCCGTAAACGGACGTGCCAGGGGCGCCGTGCGCTTGCTGCATCTTGGTGCAGTAGGGCTTCGTGGTGTCGTACGTGTTCGTGCCATCCGGGGTGACGCAGTACACGTACGAGGCGATGCAAGTGCCGAGGCCGCTCGCCTGGTAACGCAGTTCGGTCGGACACTCCCCGAGCTTTTGCTGCCAATCGGCGAACGTCGCCCCGCACTTGGTGACCGCGCACTGATCGCCGGTAGCCTTCATGAGCACCGGGAGCGCCGCGTAGTCCACGTACGAGATGTTGTAATTCTGGGCGTATTGTCCAGTGGCGCCGTCCTTGTCGACGGTCATTTCGACGAAGCCATTGTAGTCACTGACGAGACGCTTCGTATCTTGCTTGCTGGTTGGCTCTTGGTAGTACGCGTAGAGTCGCCCGCCGCCGAAAACCGGCAGCGCCGAGTATTGAAACTGCTCACCCGGGTTCAGTTTTCGTACGTTGCCCTCGTCGAGCACTTCGGTCCCGATAGCGTGCGTCCACAAAGGGATGCCGCAGTTGTTGAATACGTTGATGCAGGGTGGCGTGGCGCACGCGGCAAGTTCGGAGTGATGAGGGTGCCGCGCGGCTTACACTGGCCAGCGACGCAAAACTGATCGGCAGTGCATGCGTCACACGCGTCCGGGGCACTCCCGCCCTGCGCGCTGCCAGCGCTGCCGCCACTCGGCGCCGCTCCGCCGCCACCCGTCGCGCCGAGGCCTGCTGTGCCCGCCCCGGCCGCGCCACTGACGGCTCCGCCGCCCGCGTTCCCGGCCGAGCCCCCGATGCCCGCGTTCGGCGACGACGAGCTCGAGGTGCACCCCAGCGCCAGAGACAGCGCGAATCCCACCAAAATCTCGCGCAATTTCATCGCTCGCGCAGTGTCCGCGTCGGCCATTCTCGATCGCGGAAAATGTGGGTTCGGGCGCGCACAGTGTGGGCAGTCTCGGGCTTCTGCCACCTGTAACTGATCAAGTCGTATCAGTCGACCGCCACCGTCAGCGTGTCGCGGCTGATATTGCCCGCGGCGTCCGTCACTTCTAGCTCGATGCTGTACGTGCCGGGAGGAAAACTGACGCTCACTTGTTTGCCGCTCATCGCTTCGCAGGCGCTGCCCGCAGGTAGGTGCCAAACGTAGCTGACGATGCTGCTATTTAGGCTCTCTGACGCAGAAGCGTCGAGGCTCACTTGGGCCGAGCCATTGCTCGCGGTCAAGCACTGATCGTCACCGGCGTGGGCGAGCAGATCGCCGAGGTAGTCCGCAACAGGGAGTGAAACTCGGATGGGATTTTGCCAAACCAATGCCACGGGCTGTGCGGCGCGCGTGAAGCCCGCCGGCACACCGCTGTCACTCAGAGCGTAGGCATGTTCGCCGCTCGCGTTATCGTACTGATAGAGAGGAACCGTGTGCGGCGGCGGGCTCGCCGTGTTCGCGGGCAGCGCATAGAATAGCGGTGCCGTCGCGGGTTTTTCGCCGAGCACCAGCGTCCGTTTGGGGGCGCAGGCAGGGCCCGACCAAGCGACGGGCTGGGCACCCGAGAACGGCCGATCCGGCGCGAGAAACGCGGCGGTGAGCGAGCCTGCCGTGCGAGTGAGACCCAACTTGGTGACGAAATCACCGCTGCCCGTCGGGCTGATGTCGTACACGGCAACGGGCATCACCAGCCGCGTGTCTTCCAGATCCACCCGATACAAGATCTGGTTGTAATTGTAACGGGGAGTGGGCGACGGGTTGTTCGTGTAGGACGCCGTGTACGTGCCTTCCAGGAACAGGAAGCGCCCGCGGTCGAACTCCGGATGGTGGAACGTGTTGTAGAACGTGTAGTTGTCGTGCGTGATGATCTTTTGCGCGTAGACCCAGGGGCCGAGCGGCGTGTCCGCTTCGGAGTGCCAAATCTCTCCGATGAAGGAGCTGCTGCCGCCCACCTGTTGCGCGATGCCCGCGAAGCGCTTGCGATACGCGTTCCAAGTGGTCGACCGTTGCGTGAACGTGATGCCTTTGCCATCGCTGAGCGAGAGATCGTGGCCGCCGATATCTTGGTCTGCCGGGACGCTCGCTGCCTTCAATTGATCACTGCTAAAAGTGTGGCCGCCCGCTCGGAAGGCGTAGTCGAGCCGGCCATCTTGGGTGTGCTGGAGTTCGCTCGAGCCGGCGGCGCCATACGGCGTAAATTGCTCGTATTTGGCCGGGTTCGTGAAGGCTTCTGCCGCGGCGGGGATGCGCAGCGCGCCGTAGTAAACGTATTTCTGGGTGCCGTGTGTGATCTTGTAAGGGTGGCCGTCGGGGCGTTGGAAATCGGTCTTGCCGGCGAAGTCCTTGAGGACGACATCGAAGGATTGCTTGGTGTCGTCGAACACGGCGAGGCCCGCCTCTTGAAGGGCGCCTTGGCTGTTCACGTTGGCGTAGCCAGCGTATAGCTTCTCGTTCCCGCCAGCGTCCGGCACGCTCACGATGCCTGACATCCAGATCGGGAGCGCATCGCAGTTCGGGCACATCGGGGCGGCAAAGCCATCACTTCCGACGAAGTACGTAAAATCGACGCCCACGTTTTGCGACAAGCCGCCCGCGCTCGGCAACACCGAGGTCGCCGCGGTGCCGCGGAAGTTGCCGAGCGTGTAGCTCACGCGATCGGTGTCCTGCCACATCCAAAACAGTTTGCCCTTGTAGATCGTGGTCGAAGCGGTATCGGAGCCCAGCACCTGAGCGAGCAGGTTCGGGCTCTTGAGCGGTGCTTTGAGCCCGAGCAGCGTGCTGTCGCGATAGATGCCCCCTCCGATCAGGCGATACAGCCGTTCCGCGATGTTCGTGCGCTTCAACTCGACCTGCGCGGTGCCGCCCTTGCTGGTGGGCAAAGTGACCTGAGTGCCGCCCGCGAGGAGCGCGTAGCCGTGGCTGAAATAGTCGAAAATGACGCTGGATCCGAGGTGATCCGGGTTGCAGTAAGCGATCATGCCTTGGCTGTCGGTCCAGTAGTCCTCTCCGAACGCAGACAGGCGAGCGAGCGGCACACCGCGTTGATTGTCATGATCGAATACGCGAATCGCCTGACATTCGGCGCGGCCCGGCACGGCGCCGGCGGCGAGCCGAGTCTGCAGATCCGAGGTCGTGGGCACGCTGGTTCCGCTGCCGCGTTGCATCGCGATTTCGCCAGAGCCGCCTTCGGTCGCGAGCAGGGCTTTGCCACTCACGCCCAAGCCGTCGGCTGGGATTTGGTAACCCGGGTGGGTGACCAAGAAGAACACGTTCAAGCCCATCAAACCGGGCTCGTAGAACGCGACCACGCCGTTCTTGTCGCTGGTGTAGATGATCTTGTTGACCGTCTCGAGTTGTGCGCCGGCGATCGGAGCGGCGTTCGCTCCGTCTTTCACCGTGATTTTGAAGAAGTGATGGGTTTGACCGGTCGCCGCGCTGTCCACGGCGGGCAGGCTCACCGGATCATCGTTGGGCAGCGTGTTGCTCGCTGGCGCGCACGCGCCTGCTCCGCCCAGTGCTCCCGTACCGCCCAATCCTCCGGAGCCGCCAGCGCCCGAGCCCGCGTTGCCGGCGTTCCCGCCCAGGGCCGAGCCGGCGAAGCCACTCGCGCCAGCGGCGCCCGCGCCTCCGCTGCCCACCGGGGGCGTCGTCGAACTGCCGCTCGAACAAGCGAGGAGTAGGAACGTGGCGAGTGGTGAGCAGTGAACGAGAGCCCGTCGACCGAATGCGACCATCTTGAGTACAGTGGCCGCTCCAGGCCCGGGTGGTGCGCTTTTTCTGGTTCGGAACTCACAGTCGTCCGGGCACGGGGCGCCCAGTGGGCGTTGCAGCCGTTTCACAGTCGGCCTGGTTTTTGTTCGATTTAGCCAAATTGGGCTGCATTTCGCGCTGGCGCACGGCTTGCTAGGGCACGCCGCATGAAGCGCGCGTTTCTGGTTCTGGCGATCCTCGGCAGTTGGGTCGTGCGGGCGGGGGCCGAAGAATTGCCGCCCCCGCCTCCTCCGCCCCCGGGGGCAATGCTGCCTGAGCCCGCTGCCGAACCGGAGCCGCCCAAGCCCGCCCCCGCGCCACCCGCTTCCAACTCGCCCGTCGCCGCGCCACCAGCACCTGAGCCGCCGGCTCCGGCGCTCAAGTCGCCGCCTCCCCCGTCATCGTCTTCACGGCAAGCGAGCGGACCCTCATGGGCCGATGATTTGACGCGAGCGGACTCTGGGCGGGACGAGCGCGAAACGCTGTTTGGCCCGAGCTCGCGACCTCGTTTCAACGATCGCCCGCTGATGGCACACGCGCAACTCGGGCTCGGTAGCATCACCGGCTATGCGGGAGTGCTCGCAGGCGTCAACGTGATCGATCGGCTGGAGCTCGGCGCGGGCCTGGGCGTGGCGGGGTCGGGCAACCCGGCGTTCGCGTTCTACGCCCACGTTCGGCCGATTGTCTTTTATGCCCGCGGCCGCCGCACGCTGCACGCGATTACCGTGCAACTGGGCTACTCCTGGAGCCGCTACGACAGCATCGACCTCGCCGGCCTGATCGGTAGCGATCCCGCAGTGGGCATCGGTCAGCACGTGCCCGTTGCGCGGTGGTTTCAGTATGATTTTGGCTGGGAAATGTTGACGCCCTCGGGGTTCGACGTGCGCGCTGCCTTCGGCGTGGCCATCCTCACCAACAAAGAAGACGTGTACTGCACGAATGCCGACGGTCGAACCGAATGCGGCAAGCCTCTCGAAGGGCTGCCTTCACTGGCGTTGTCGATGGGGCACACCTTTTGAGCGAGCGCGCCTCACAGCTTCTTTTGTAAGAAGTAGCGAGACTGCCCGGGCGGAAAATCTTCGAGGGTGCCGAAGCGGCTGTAGCCGCGCTTTTCGTAGAAGGGCAAGGCTTGGAAACTGAAGGTGTCCAAGTACGCGTGAGCGCAGCCGCGCTCGCGCCCAATGGCTTCGGCGCGTGCCAGCAACTGCGACCCGAAACTCTGGCGACGCAGGGCTTGCTCGAGCACCAACGTTTTCACGAACAACCAGCCGTAGAAGGTTTCGCCAACGAGGCCGCCGACGATCTCCTCCTGTTCATCGCGGAGTACCAAGGTGAGGGATTGGTAGTCGCTGACGCGAGTCTCGCGCACGTTGTAGTGCAGCAGCATCCGCGAAACGGCGGCGGTCGCGCGCCCCTCGGTCGATTCGTCGGTCACCTGCTCGATGCGATGCGGCATGGCTGAGATCTCTCCCACCGCCGTCGCGCGGTCAACTTGGCGGGCGCGGAAGTCGGGTGACTCGGGGCCGCCAGATGCGCTATTTTCGGCGCGATGAATAGCGATCCGCGGGTCGATGCTTACATTGCCAAGTCGCCGGCGTTTGCTCAGCCGATTTTGACCGAAGTGCGCGCGCGGATTCGCAAGGCGTGCCCGGCCGCCGAAGAAACCATCAAGTGGAACGTGCCGTTCTACGTGCTCGACGGGCAATTGTTCGCGAGCTTGGCGGCGTTCAAGAAGCACACGAAGATCGGCGTGTGGGCGGACGGCAAAGGGGATTTTCAGGACGTGACGAGCGTTGCCGAATTGCCGCCCGCGAAGGACTTCATTCGCCGGCTAGAGGCGAACGCAAAGGGCTCGAGTGCGCCCAGAGCAACCCCCACCAAAAAAACCAGCGCGCCCGCCACCAAGACTGCGACGGCCAAGCCGGCCAGAGCGAAGGCGGCAGCCAGCAAGAAAGCGACGGCAAAGAAGGCACCCAGCAAGAAAGCGACGGCGAAAGCGACAGCGAAGAAACGTCGCTAGCGGGCGCTGGCATCGGCGATACCGAGGCGCGCGTGTCGCCTCGAACCCGGTGCGGCGAGCGCTTTTGTCACGCTGATTTTCCTCGGGCGCTGGCGAAAAGGTCGGTTTTTTTTGCCATGGCACGCGCCTCGCAAGAATCGCGCGCACGATGGCGAACCCTGCACTCACGGGCCCCGAACGAGAAGCGCCGGCAGACGACGAAGCGCCGGCCAGTCGCCGCACGCCCGTGAGGCCCGAGGGCGAGCCAAAACAACCGAAAATAGCCGAAAAAGAGCCGGAGAAGGAGCAAAAGCCGAAGCCGCCGCTGAGCCCGCTCAAGCGCGCGCTGCTGATCGCTGGCGCCGCGGTTTTGGTGCTCGGCGCATCCGGTTATTGGTACTACGGCACGTTCTTCGAAGAGACGGACGACGCGCAGATCGATGGTTACATCTCCAGTATTTCGCCGCGCGTGAACGGCACCGTCACCGCGGTGCACGTGGACGACAACCAAGCCGTCAAAGCCGGGCAGTTGCTGGTCGAACTCGACCCCACCGATCTGCGAGTGGCTCGCGATCAAGCCAAAGCGGCGCTCGCGCAGGCAAGCGCGCAGCTGCGCGCCGAACAATCGAGTGCACAGGTCACCGAGACCTCGAACGAGACGCTCGTGGCGACGAGCTCGAGTGACGTGGCTTCCGGGCAAGCCGGCATTGCCGAAGCCCAACAATCGGCGGCGCAGGCCACGGCGCAGATCAAACAAGCCGAGGCGAACAGCCAATTGGCGGAACTGGAACGCGCACGCGCCGAACAGCTGTTCCAATCCGGAGCCATCGCCAAGGCCGAATACGACAATCGCGTGGCAGCTTCGGACGCGGCAGCCGCTGCG
>Ga0207687_10000512_pt1 | contig 26117 bp, 21 predicted proteins | sample KBSM54metaG_FD_184399 | JGI IMG/M metagenome (GOLD analysis project Ga0207687, IMG submission 184399) | Miscanthus rhizosphere microbial communities from Kellogg Biological Station, Michigan, USA - KBS M5-4 metaG (SPAdes) (version 2) | ecosystem: Host-associated > Plants > Roots > Rhizosphere >...
TTGCGGGCGCAGAATCCTTGGGTCGATTTGGAACGGCGGAGGAGGCCGCCGGGCCGGTGCTATTCTTCTGTTCACCCCTATCGGATTACGTAACCGGCGAGGTCTTGCTGTGCTCAGGCGGCAGCCGGGTTTAGCGTTTTAGGTTTTCTTCGAACAGCTTGAAGATCCGCTTGTACTCGTCCGCCCAGCTCTCCGGCCGCACGAACCCGTGATTCTCCACAGGGTACATCGCCACCGACCAGTTTTCCTTCCGCAGCTCGACTAGCCGCTGGGTCAATCGAACCGTGTCCTGGAAAAAGACGTTGGTATCCACCATGCCGTGGGCGATCAGCAGCGCGCCCTTCAGGCCCTCCGCGAAGTAGATCGGCGACGATTGCCGAAACGCCTCCGCATCCGCCTGCGGCGTATTCAGAATGTTCGATGTGTATTCGTGATTGTAGTGTGCCCAGTCGGTCACCGGCCGAAGGGCCGCGCCCGCCGCGAAGGTGTCGGGTGAAGTAAACATCGCCATCAGCGTGATGAATCCGCCGTAACTGCCGCCGTAGATGCCGATGCGCTTGGGGTCGGCGCCCTGCGCGACCAGCCATTTCGCGCCGTCCAAATTATCTTCCAGATCCTTTCCGCCCATGTGCCGGTAGATGGCCGTGCGCCAATCGCGGCCGTATCCCGAAGATGCCCGGTAATCCATATCCAGAACCATGTAGCCGTGCTCCATCAGAAAGTGATGGAACAGGTACTCGCGCGGATAGTTGGACGACCATGACTTCACCACGTTCTGCAGATAACCCGCGCCGTGGACGAAGACCACCGCGGGTCCACCCGGCCGATAGTTCGCGGGCTTGAAGAAGCGCGCCGGGATCGTCGCGCCATCGCGCGCGGGCACTTGCACGATGGGCGCGTCCTGCCAGGGATACTCCCAGAAGTCTTTCGACGGCGAGTCGGTGCGCTTAATACCTGTAGTACCAGCGGCATTTAAAGCGGTGTAGATCTCGGGGGGACGATTGACATAGGAGAAAACGTCCGCCAGATATTTCTCGTCGCGCGAAAGGATCACGCGATGGCCGCCGGCTTCCGTGGTGATCCGCGTCCGCGGACCGCCGTTGACGCTCATCGCATAAAAGTGACGCTCGGGAAGGCCCGCCTCACTGGTGGTGAGATAGAACTTCGAACCGTCCTCGGAAAGCTTGACGTCGGTGACTTCGAACTTCCCGGAAGTGAGCTGCTTGGCATCGCCACCTAGCGCCGAGACGGTGTATAGATGATCCCAACCATCGCGTTCGCTTTCGAAATAGATCTCGTCGCCATTCTTGAGCCAGCCTAGCGTGTCATAGCCGGGGCCATCCAGCCAGGCGTCGTCATGCTCGTGAAAGACGGTGGTGGTTTTCGCGGACGCGGTGTCGAGCAGCTGAATCCAGCGATCTTTATTGTCGACTGAGCGAACCTCCATCACGGCGCGATTCCCTTGTTCGTTGAACAGCGGCAGATCGAGATTTACCTGCCGGTCGCCCAGGCCCGCATCGGCCCACTGCACCTCGCCGGTCACCGCGTCCAGGACCGCCACACGTGTTCGCTCCTGAAGGTCGCCGACGTTGGTCCGTCCCTTGATCTCCTCCGTGTAGCCAGATTCGGTGACGTAATTCGGCACGTTGTCCGGCTTGTCGCCCTTGGGACCTTCTTCTATGAGACCGATGACGCATTTCTCGCTGGGACAGAGTTTCAAGTGTTGGACCGTCTGGCGCTCCGCCAGCTCGAACGGTTTGCGCGGATTCTCACGCTTCTTCTTGGCTTCCTCGGCGTCCTTCTGCCGGACGCGGTCGCGCACGGCGGCAAGCAGCTCTTTTTCCTGCTTCTGGAGGAACTCCTGGCTGCTGTCCGCCGCAGGCTTGCTCGGAGGCACGGCAGGAGCCGGCTTGATTTCGGTCAGCTGCGCGATTTCTCCTCCTTCAAGGGACATCACGTACAGGTTTCCGCCACGCGTGAAGGCGACGCGCTTCTCGTCCTGCGTGAAGTGCGGATCTTTCTCTACATCCAACGTGTTTGTAAGCTGCCGGGCTTTGTCGGTCGTGAAATCGTACAGAAAGATATCGCCGTCACGAACGTAGACCGTGCGCTTCCGGTCGCGCGTGGCATCGCCGGAAACCGGAGGCGCGGTCTTGGCGTCATCGTCGCTGAGCTTGCGCGGATAGCCGCTATCGCGCGGGAGCATCCACGTGTCCGCCGGTTTATCGATCGGGTCGCTGGCCTGCTTCCATTGAAAATAGATCCGTTGATTGTCACCCGACCAGCGCACGTCCTGAGGCGGATAACCGTAGAGCCCCGGCCCACGCATGATGTTGTCGATCGTGAGGAGGAACTTGCTCTGGGCAGAGACTTGGGATCGTTGGCCGGCGAGTAGCGCGAGGAGGAACACCACGAGCCAAATTCGCTTCGGGGGCATTACCTGCGATTATATGATGCTACGCAGCCGCGAGACGCCTTCCGCGAACTTTGCAGGCTCAGGCAGCAGGCTCAACACCAGGAACGCTTCCGATTCGAAGTCGAAAAAGAATCCGGGTTGCACCAGGACATTGGACTCACCTAAAAGCTTGAGCGTCCACTCCTCTTCGGTGCGCGTTCGAGGGACTTGCAGGACAGCGTACCAGCCGCCTTCGGTGCGGAGCAGCGTCGCGGCGGATCCGAGCATGGTCTCGCGCAATCGGGCCAGGTTTGAGGCCGTTCGCTGTCGAACTTGTTCCATGATGCCGCTGGCGAGCGCGAGCAAGCTGGGCAGGGCGACCTGAACCGGCGTGGAGACCGAGAGATACGTGTCCGCAATCAGCTCCAGCGCGTCGAGTGCTTCTTTGCCGTGCGGTCCATTGGCGGCGATCCAGCCGAGCTTCATCTGCGGCAATCCCGCGATCTTGGAGAGTCCGCTCATGGAGAATGTAAGCGCCTGGCGATCCCCTGCCAATGTGGACACGCGGTTTGTCTCGTCTGCGAAGGCATAATCGCGAAAAACTTCATCGGAAAGAATCGCCAAGCCGCGTTCCGCTGCCAAGGAATCCAGACGATCCAGCTCGGCGTGTTTCAGGAACGATCCCGTGGGATTATTGGGATTCACCACCACGATGGCACGAGTTCGCGCCGTGATGGCCTGCTCCAGCGCATCGAAATCCACATGCCAGACGCCGTCATAGCGCAGCGGATACTGGCGAATGTGCACCGATTCCAGGTCCGCTAGAAACTCGAACAGCGGATAGGAGGGCCGGGGCGCCAGGATCTCATCCCCGGGGTTCGCCAGAAGCTTGAAGAGATAAGCATACGCTTCGCTCGTGCTGGCAGTGAGCAGAACATTTTCACGGTCAATCTTCGATCCCCGGTCGCGATAATAGCCGGCAACCACTTCTCGCGCGGAATCCAGACCCCGCGGCGAGGGATGGTAGCGTAAAGCGTCCGCGTCGGACAGCGCGGCCAAGATCTCGGCTTGCGGATAGGCAAGACCGGCACACGTCGGGTTCGATTCGGTCAGATCCAGTACGTTCGCGCCGGCGGCGCGCTTTGCCTCCAGCAGCGCGGACAGGCGATTCGGGCGCAGGCTCCAATTCAGGCGGGACGAGAACACGTTACTTCTTTTGGACCGGAGTAATGGTGACTTCGGACGTGCCTTTGTTGTCGCGAATCTCGATCATCACATTGCGGCCGTGGGACTCGTCCGCGGCGGAGAGGAACCCGCCGTATTCGCCGCCTCCGCGAGCCTCCTTATGGACGCCGTTTTCGGCAAGATGCCCCTCGTAAAAATCGAGGACCTTCTCGGCGGGATCTTTGGTTTGGAATAGGAATGCCGATCCGGTGGCCTGGAGAGTCGAACCCGGATAGGCGGCGATCCACGATGGAAGAACTTTCGGATCCGCAGGCTGCGAACTGCACGCGCCGACGAGGAGCGCCAGAGGCGCCAGCACCATCCATTTGCGAGCCCCGGACATGGGTGCCATCATAACATCACTTTTCCAGATCCCCGGACGTTTTTAGCTGCGTGAAAGTTTGACCCTTGGAGGAACCTACGCTACCATGATGTTGCGGGGTGGAGCAGTCTGGTAGCTCGTTGGGCTCATAACCCAAAGGTCGTAGGTTCAAATCCTACCCCCGCAACCAAATTCTTCAATTGGTTACGGTTCCTTCCGGCCCTTCTTCCCTATCAATTGCTAACGGATTGCTAACGCTGGCCTCCGCTTTGTGGCGGACCTTCGCATCGGCCATCGACTTTTCGTAGCGGGCGCTGGCTTCCTTGCCGCGGCCTGGGAAGAGATGTCCGTAGGTATCGAAGGTAACCTTGATGCTGGAGTGGCCCATCTGGTCGCGAACGTAGGCGGCGGTTTCGCCCTGGGCAATCAACTGGCTGGCGAAGAAGTGTCGCAGGTCATGAAAGCGAGTGCCTGCCAGACCGGCCTTTTCAGCTATGGGCTTCCAAACCTCTGCGTCGAATTGATCCGGGTCTATGAAGCCATTGCAATCGCCGGGGAAGATGAAAGCGCCGTCTGGTTTGCCGATCTTCAGATCGGCCAACATCTTCATTACGCTCTCGGTCGCAGCGATGCGGCGTAACGATTTCCGAGACTTCGGCGGCCCAACGTGCCACTCCCATTTGTGCGCGCCATCTGTACCACGGCGTTTCGAGATTGCGTGACGCACATTTACCTCGTTGCCAAACCACTCGATATCATTGAACCGAAGCCCGAGAGCCTCGTTTCGTCGCACGCCGGTAAACGCTCCCGTATAGGCCAGCGCGTAACAGAGGCCGCCCAACTCCTTCGCCGCTCCGATCAGTGCCCAGACCTGTTCCGGTGTCGGCGGCGTGATCTGGCGGAATTCTAGTGGCGGAAGCTCGAGCCCCATAGTTGGATCGTGGAACGCGAAACCACGTCGCAGGGCGCTTGGCCCTCTTTTGCCGGCTAGCATCGTGCGCAGTAGCGTGACGGTGTTGTGGATCGTCTTCGAAGAAAGCTCGTCTTCGATCATGCCGCTCACGGCCGCGTCAATATGATCGAACCGTAGAGCCGATACCGCAATCGCTCCGAGCCGCGGAACGAGTTGCTTGTTGATGATCGAACCATATCCCGATTCCGTGCTGCCGCGGATCTGACGCCTGCCGGCCAGCCAATCCTCTGCGAACTTCTCAAACGTGAGGGAGGATGGTCGCGCATACGTTCCCTTATCGATGGCTCCGAGGACTTCGTTCAAGCGGGTCTGCGCCTCGGTACGCTTTTTGAATTTACCTTCCCACTGTTGGACGCCTGCTGGATCGCGGTAGATGATCGCCCATGTCTTGCGCTTGCCGCTAGGCTTGACGATATGGCCGCCCTGGCTCATTGCATGGTCCCTTTAGCAGCCGCCTCGACAATTGCTCGCAGATCCTCCTCTGTGAACCGGACGAACTTTCCGAGTTTACGGTGCGGAATGGCTTTGCGTCTAGTGCGCTCATAGATCCAGCCCACCGTCACCCCTAAGCGTTGCGCAGCCTCTTCGACGGTCAGGAATATCTTTCCTATTAGAACTGTTTGAACTTGAGCTGATGACATCGCAGCCTCGTTGGTGCTCACGACTAACTCAGTTATATCGGAAACCGTCTAAATCGCCAAATGATTTTAGGCCAGCCTTGCGGCCCTCAAGCGATTCCCGTCGGAAAAGAACACGCCTGCCGATCCGCACAATCGGCAGGTGAGGGACGCCCGGAACCTTTGATGATGACGTTCCGGAGATGCCCGCGCGAACACCGCACAAAGGCGGCAGCCTCGGTGAGGGTCAAGACTTTGGAGACCGCGCCAGCCTTGAGGTCGATTGGCGCTGCCACCGGATGAGAGGGGGAGGCAGACATACGATGGGGCATGTAAACCCACTTGCAGAGCGTACCCTTGGCGATGCTGAGGCGGCGGGACGGTTCGTTGACGTCGACCAGCGTGCGAGATGCTCTCTGATCCCCCAACAATGAGAGGAAGCTCTCCCCGGGCGAATGCGATGTCTGGCGGCCTTTCGTGGCCTGAGTGGATGCTGGGGAGGTGTTCTCGCATTCCCTTTTTTAAGGCATGTTTCAAATTCCACCAAATGAGTTGCTCTCATGGCTTTCAGGCACTCGGATATCTATAGTGCCAGAGGACTTACTGCTGTGTTTGGCGAAGACCCGACGCGCGTTTCATCCAACAACGGCGTTTCGCGGAATCCTATTAGATTCAAGTCTTGCGGCGCTTCCGGAGATGTTGGCTAAGACCGGCGATCAGCTGTTCGGGTTGGACTTCAAAAGCCTCGCATACCCGCAGAAGGGTAAAGACTGTTATCGGCCGGCCACTTTCAATCATCTGCCAGTGCCGGACGCTGAAGCCGTACGAAATCATATCCTCCTGGCTCAGCTTATGGTCGGTTCGGTAGGAACGGATTCGGTGGCCAAGGGCACGAAAGAACCGTGCATAGTCGGCCGGAAGGTCTCTGTGGGCGCCCACCTCTCAAGGGTGCAACTGGCACGAGCAAAAACACCACGAACAAAAAGACGTATAGACTAGGGGCTATAGGCCGCATGGAAGATTCCGGACCTGCCATCAAACTTGCCCAGGGGATTGTCCACCGTTGCGACGCTTGCGGCGGCGCGATCCCATTGGGAGATCTTCGTCCAAGCGGAGACGGGTCCCTGCGAGTTTGCGAAACATGTTACCCCGAAGCAACGCGGTTGGTCTGCACCTATGAACATCATTAAAATGCTGGAAGAGCTGCGAGCCGAGAGACAGATGATCGAAGAATCAATCCTGGTTCTGGAACGCCTTGCCATCGGTCGCGGAAAGCGGCGGGGCCGCCCGCCGAAGTGGATGAGCGCCGTATCAACTAAGCGTCGCGGGCGCCCTCCTGGCTCCAAAACACAAGGTGAATCCGCTAGCGCCTGACGTGACCTCCCTTGATCAGTTCCGAGGTCGAATCGATTGGAGTCCACGCAGATGATGAGCGACCACATCTCGGACGAGTGGCTCAATGCCTATGCTGGTGGCCGGACATCCCGGGGGCTTGCGGGTGACATTGATGGATGGGGACATCATTTCGCCGGCCAACTGCGTACGCCAGCCATTTTCCTCTGCCGAAATCGGCCTTGCGAAAGCGGTTGTCATGGTCAGCCGCCTAAATCTCTTCTGGGGGCTCAGTTGGACGGCCATTCCCGAGTTTCTTTCGGAGCAGAGCAAGATTGGCGACTTCGATGTCGTTATTGGTTGCGTGGATACGCGGGCCGCACGGATAATGATTGGCGAGCACGTCCAGGGATGGCGGAGCCGCGTCGGCTACTGGCTCGATCTCGGCAACTCAGCCGACAGCGGGCAGTTTGTGCTTGGCCAACCGTTGAACGGCCGCAACCGGCGCTCGATGGATCGTCTGCGCACTGCTCCTGAGGTCTTCCCTGAGCTCTCCGACGAGTCGCTCGACGCAACGGACGGGCCAAGTTGCAGCGCCGCGGAGGCGCTCGAGCGACAGGAACCTTTTGTCAACCAGACGCTGGCGCAACACGCACTCGCCTTGCTTACCAGGCTATTTCGATATGGCCGCATCGATCACCATGGCGCATTCGTCAACGTCGCCCAGAATCGCGTGCAGCCCCTGGCGATCAGCCCGACTTTATGGAGTAACATGCGTCGCCGCGGGAGGCGGTTCTTGAAGAATGTCGCTGCCTAGAGGCTGTCGGGTCCCGGGCTACGTGGCCTCCTCCACCCGTCAAGATCCGGCCAAATGCGGGAAGCGACCCCGGGCGGGCGCTGAGACTCTTAATCAGTAGCACCCTCTTAAACCCCCAATAAATCTTGATCTCCACCGCACCTGTGTGCGATCTGTGTGCCCGTTTCCGGGCACGAGGTGCTTTTATGGCCCGGAAAGTAGGGCAACTCATTTCGCGCGGTTCGCGCACCTGGCTCGTTCGCATTTCGCTTGGGGTACGATCCGGAAACGGGAAGCCGAAAATACCACAACAAGACCATTCGAGGCTCCTTCCGCGAAGCGCAAACCTACCTGAACGGAAAACTGCAAGAACGTGAGATTGGACGCCTTCCCCGTGCGGCGGCGATCAGTCTCAATCAATACCTGGACCAGTGGCTCACTACGGCAGCTAAGCCGAGACTCCGGCCGAAAAGCTACATCGATTACGAAGCGCTGTTGCGCCTCCACATCCGCCCAATCCTTGGGACAAGGCCGCTCGGCGCAATCGTCCAGTTCGACATCCAGAGCATCTACGCCCAAATGTTTGAGCGTGGATTGTCCGCGCGAACCATTGAATACACGAACGCGGTGCTCCAGTCCGCCTTCCGGCAAGCTATGCGTTGGAAAATGCTGGCTGAGGACCCCTGTGTGGGCGTGGACCTGCCACGAATGAAGCGGCGAGAGATGGAGGCGCTCAGCGTTGAGGAGTGCCGGCGGGTTTCTTGCGGTCGCTAGAGAAACGGAATGGTTCGCGTTGTACGCGCTGGCGCTGACCACGGGAATGAGGCCCAGTGAATACCTGGCGCTCAAGTGGAGCGACATCGATTGGCAGCGCGGTGCGGCTAGTGTCTGTCGAACCATTCAGCATTCGAAGGCGGGCTGGATCTTCGACGACACTAAGCGAAAGCGTAGTCGCCGGGTAGTCAAGCTTCAGGACTTCGTGCTGAAGGCTCTGAGGGATGTTCTGAAGCCGCAACCGGCCGCGGATGACACCGGATGTCAAGTGGGGCACGACTTAATTTTCCGTTCCCGCACCGGATCACCTATGAGACAAAGGTATGTGAAGCGCGAATTCCGCAGACTGCTGGAGGCGGCTGGTATACGATCCATCCGGCTTTACGATCTGCGCCATACCGCAGCCACCTTGGCCGTGGCAGCGGGCGTCTCGGTGAAAGTAATTTCTGATCAACTGGGGCACGCGAGCATTTCGTTCACGCTCGAACGCTACTCCCACGTGCTTCCAAGCATTCAGGCCGAGGCAGCTGCCAGAGTCGAGCGGATGCTGATGGGATCCCTATCGGAGGAGGCGTCCACGCATGTCCCCGCTGTGTAGGCTAAGCTTCCGGCACGCTGACCATGTCGACTGCGCGACGGTGAACCCGTTTGAACACCCCTCGGCGCGCCTGCGGTGCACTTCACACGCGCTCGGCACGGAGATGCGTGCTCCTCATACGAAGAGATCGAGGCTGCGCAGCCGCCTGGCAAGCAGGTGGGTCCAGGAATCGTCCGGATGGAGATGGATACAAGATGCCTGGAGCGCAAGGCTGTTTAGGTCGATCGTCACTCGCGGGCAATCGAGGTGATTTCAAGCTTTGGTGGGTGCTTCACGATCGGGCATGCTGCTTACTCGCCGAGATGAATGGGACGGCATCTGTGCATTCCATAGGGGAGATGCAATACAGTACAAAGAAGCGATCAAGAGGCCGTCACCAGCCATCCGTGGTTTGCATCTGACCGCCATTCTGACCCGCGAGGTTTCGTTCGCAAGACTGACGTTATGGACGCTTTCGAAATTCGGCGGCAACTGATCAAGGACTACTCAAACTACGTCCGAAGCTTCATCAACATTCGCGACCGCCAGATCGATCAAAGGGTTCAGGAGGAACTGGACTCAGGGTTGCTATGGCCCGATCCGCTGATTCAACTCAATCCGGCCTTTGAACCTGGCGATTCGATAGACGGTCTTGTAGCGGAAGGCATCCTTCATGAGGAATGTTGCCGGATCTTCAAAAAGGATAAAGAATCTGGGAGCAACAATTCCGGAAGACCCCTTCATCTGTACCGCCATCAATCTGAAGCGATTCGTTGCGCCGCCCAGGGGCGGAATTACGTTCTGACGACTGGCACCGCCTCCGGCAAGAGCCTTTCTTATATCGTTCCGATCGTCAATCAGATCCTGCGAAGGGGTTCAGGAGGAGGCATTCAAGCCCTGATCATCTACCCGATGAATGCCCTCGCCAACAGCCAGTTCGGGGAACTTAAGAAATTTCTGCACTACGGCTATCCCGAAAGCCGGCCACCGGTGAAATTCGCCCAATACACCGGCCAGGAGAAGGACGAGCAGCGCAAGGCGATCATCGCGAACCCTCCGGATATCCTCATTACCAACTATGTAATGGCGGAGTTGATCCTGACCCGACCGGACGAAAGGCAATTGGTTGAGGCTGCGCGGGGCCTGCAGTTTCTGGTCATGGACGAGCTCCACACATACAGAGGCCGGCAGGGTGCCGATGTTGCATTGCTGATCCGCAGATGGCGAGACCGCGTCGGAGGCGATTCGCCTCAATACGTCGGCACCTCGGCGACGATGGCAAGCGGGGGGAACTTCGAGCAGCAGCGGCGTGAGGTTGCCAGTATCGCCACCAAATTCTTTGGCGCCACAGTGCTCCCTGACAGCGTCATCGGCGAGACTTTGCGACCGGCGACGAAGCCCGTTCCCATGGATGATCCCGGTTTTCTTGCCGTCCTCCGGCGACGCGTGGAATCCGATGACGCGTTGCCGTCTCAGTACGAGCAATTCGTCGCCGACCCGCTCTCATCCTGGATTGAACACAGACTCGGCCTGACCGTCGAAGACGGGACCGGCCGTCTCATTCGCGCCGTGCCCAGAAGCCTCACCGGCGAGGATGGCGCGGCGGCAAAACTTGCTGATGAAACAGGCCTTTCGCCTGTCCAGCGCGTCTCCCTTGCCGCCGCGCGCAGCGCACGAGACGAGATACTGGGAGATGTCGCTGTTCTTGAAGGCGATGTTCGCCGGCTGGACGGAACATCGGCCCTCCACCAGGAGCAGGTACGTGCCCTTCGCGGAGAGCGCGCGAATCTAGATGCCGCCGAAATTAAGGCCAGGCTCGGCCCCGTGTGCCCGGTTTGCAATGTTCCGATTGACCTGGCGCTGGCCGAAGGCTGTGGCATCTCGGGCCTGCTCCCCGACGCATCAACCGTCACTCGGGAGAAACGCTCAGTTGCCGATCAGATGCGGGACTGCAATACCGCCATCGCGGCTTGCGAGACGGACATGGCGGCTCGCAGGATGGACCTGGCGACGTTGCGGACACGGCAGTCTGATCTTGAAGACCGGATTGAAGCACTGGAAACAGAGATCGACCGCGTGTCGAGACAGAACAGGCAGAGATGGGCCGGGAAGCAGCGTGTAATTGAAAACGTGGGGGAACTCCAGCAGAATTACGACGATGTCGCGCAAGCCAGACGCGACTCGGGCGAACTGGCGGCTGAGGACGACCGATTGCGCGATCGCCAGGCGGAACTGCGCGCTTCCCATCAGGATGTATTGAAGCGATTCGATGAGTTATTTGGCTACGTATGCCGGGGTGTTCTGGGCAACGATATATCGGCCTCGGTTTCACTGACGGGACTCGGGATTCAAGCCGACGTCCAAGTGGGAGGAATGGCAATGGAGTCACTCAAAGCCATAGCCTTCGATCTTGCGGCCACACTCATGAGTATCGAAGGCCGGACCGTTGTTCCGGCGTTCCTGGTCCATGACAGCCCGAGAGAAGCCGACCTTGGCGTATCGATTTACCATCGCTGGTTTCGCTTCATCGCTAGTCTAGAGAGTTTATCCGCCGAACCGCCATTTCAGTACATCATAACGACAACCTCGGAACCGCCAGCGGAATTGAGGTCATCCGGTTTTGTCGTTGAAACCCTTCATGGAGCACAGCCAGCGGAGAGACTGTTGCGGCGAGAACTCCGGTAGTCCCGCTAGCGCGTGCAGATAGAAAAGGTGAGGGGCCGAGAAGGTGAGAATAGGTCATGGCCAGCGAACAATCCGAGCGCCCCATGGGCTCTCTGCTTTCCGAGAGGGAAGCAGAACGATACTTTCAGCGACATGAAATGCTGATGGAGTTTTCACGCCTCTTTGACTATGGTGAAGCCAGTGACCGCGCGGTTGCCATCGTGGGGCCGGCCTTCCTTGACACACTGCTCTGCCACATTCTGACCGAATTCATGGTGGACGATCACAAGGAAGTGACGAGACTTCTTGAACCCGAAGGCTCCCTTGGCACTTATGGCAGCCGGATTACAGGTTGCTACTGCCTCGGCCTCATCGGAACCATCGTGACAGCAGATTTGAGGCTGGTCGGCAAGATCCGCAATCGTTTTGCTCACGATCTGCGTGCAGATTTTTCAGACCCGAAGATCAGCCAATGGTGCCGCGCCCTTCGCTGGCACAAGGAATTCTTCGCGGCGCCGCCTCCGGATGCTACTGACCGAGATCTCTTTCAGGTGGGCGTCAACCAGCTCGTTACGTACCTAAGCGGTGTTCCCGGTATAGCGCGATCACGCAAGCGGGTAGAAGTCCTCGGGGCTTTCGGCTCTTCTTGTCTTGTCTGGCACTGCGCAGAGCGTTCCTGCCTTCCATATCCCCTGCGGTGATTTCGGTTCGCTGTCCACGCTCCTTTCGCTGGTGTCGCTCTCGACGCAACCATCCTGGCAGGACGACGCCGTCCGTTCAACGGGCCGCTCACTCCAAGACTCCGTGTTGCCCGTTCCCTTTGCGGTGATCGCCCGGCTTTTCCGCCCTGCCTTCTGTCTCCGCGTACTGACAAACCCTCGAAAGGAGACAGTTATGGACGAGCTACAACGGATCATGAGCGACTACGAGCGCAGACGCATAGCCCAGGACAAACTCAACGAAGAATACAGATGTCATAACTCATGAGAAGACCCACGACAGAGCCAGATCTGCTCCCCACACGGTATGACGCTCGAACGCACGCTACAGAACGCGAAACGTCGAACTCGACGACCTCCGGCTTGGAACCGTCAATCCGACGGTTCGCCGCAGCACTGTTCCTAGTTCGAAAGCCAGATCACGTTGCCGAGGGTTCTGGCCATTTCAGGTCCGCCCAGACTAGGAGACTGACTCCAACTTCGTACCCACGCCACGTCCTCGGCGGATGAGTACCATCGCGTCAGCAGACTCTCCAAGTGTCGACATGCCCACCCATTTTCGGCGACGCGACTGGATCGAAACATGTCTTCCAGCAGTTCTCTCCAGGAATTGCGTTTTCGCGAATCGTCCTCGCACGACCGCGCAATCGCCTTTAAAAGGGATGAATGCACAAGGCGATATCCAGCCTCAGGGTACTCGGCATAGTCGGCAGTATCTTCAACCTGGAACAATTGCTTGAAGACCCTGACGCACCGCTGAGGCGGGCAAATCTCACCCATGGCTTCAACTCCGTGCGCCCGACGCCAGAACTCCTCTCGAAATCGAGGATTCGACCGATTGGCTGAATCGAGCAAGAATTCTTCCAGGCGTACGACAATGCCGTTCCCATTTCTGCGGTCACCGAGTGCCCACGACGCGGCGAGTAAGTGCCCTGCGACCACAGGGTCAGTCAGTCGGTGATGCTGCACTTTCCTTACAACCTGCGCAACCGCTTGACGTTGAGTGGGGGTCCTCCTTGGAACACGTGATAGCGTGAACAGGGCTTCGCCGATGTGGTAAAGAAAGTGGATGCTTTGTAGGCTGGGCAACTTCCCTTCAATTTGGCGAAGGAATTTCGTGTCACCAAGCTCGCCCAGGATGTAGATTGATCGACCGATTCGCCTCCATGCTGGCTCGTCAGCGACCACGCCATCGTGTTGTATTAAGTGCGCTTCTGCTTCTGCAAAGACGGAGCCCAGCCCTTCAGCATCATTGACACAGGATCTCAACGCGTCAAGCCCGATTGTGCCCAAGGTACGAAAAGCCTCGATGGAGTAAGGATACAGGCCCTGGACTTGAATATTGGCGACCAAACGCGCGGCCAAATCTCTTTGCACCCTTTTTCGGTCAGCCGGGTCGCTTATCTCAAGCGCCAGCCGAGTGGCGGTGAGGTAATCCGGTTTCGTCCGTTCGACGAAACGCATTAGCAACCGTGCCTGCTGATCGGCCGTGCGCGCCATTCTGACGAGGTAGATGGGTATTTCTCGCCAATAGGCATCATGCGACGCATCCTCCGGCACATCTGCACTGGTTCGCGAAATGTGCAATGCCGCCAGGTACTCTTGAAGGGATTGGTGGAGGAAGGCGAACTTAAGACTTCGCAGTTCATTTAACCGAGCATCTGGCGATAACGCCACTACGGAGTTTGAACAGCGCAAAAAGCCACTGCTCACCAACTCCGCGATCACGACCTTGAGTGCCTTCCGGGCTCGCCGCGGTAAGCATGCCTCCAACACTGATCCCGCTGCCTGCACCGTGCGAGCTTTGGTCATCTCGAATGCATATGTGGTGAGGCCCTCCCACACATCGGACCGAAGAGTCGCTGGAGCGCGCTTCATGCCCTTAGCCTTGGGCGAGGCGCCGAAGGAGTCTCTGAACTGGCCGACGATGTAGTGGAAGATGTCGCCCAGAACCCGGACATTCGAAGGTCTCGTCTCTTGCAGCATGCGTCGAATAACCAATGACGCCAGCAGGGGCAGCCTTAGGGGACCCCTTGATTCGAGGGGTAACTGTTCGAGAATGTGCTGACAATGATTCTTTGCAAAGTAGTTTGCAAGCTGCTCCTCGCTCCATCGTTTCATCTCGTACACGTGGAGGTCGCCAATGCCGGAAAACTGATCAGCCGTCGTTACCGGGCGACTTGTGATGATGACCGTCGCTCCGTAATCAGCAAGCAGACGTCGAGCAAGTGCCACTACCTTTGTCGCCGCCGTGTCGGGCTGCTCGTTAAGTCCATCAAGAATCAAGACCAGCCGCCGATTAAGCGACCGAGAAGAGAGGAGAGAAACCAGCGAGGCGAAACCGAGCTCACGATCAGTTACTTGATCGATGCTTTCAGCCTGAGCATCCCATGCACCCAGGTGGATCAAGATCGGCAAGACATCAATGCCGTCTTCTCCCTCAGCGAGGCGACGGCAGATGAGCCTTCCGATGGTCGTCTTTCCTATTCCCGCTTCCCCTAGGAGGACCAGCATCCGGCCCGGACCACGCGACGCAGCCGACTTGATGAGTTCGGCGACCGTTACTTGGCGCTGTGCAGCTCTGACCAGTCTGAGTGGGCTCCCGAATTCCGGGGTGATCTCGCTGAGAACAACGGGAAGCAGGTCATTTGGCTCTACCTGGACACTCCCACTGCCAAACCCGTGGTCAATGAGACGCCGAGTGCGAACCCTCACGCAATAGTCGTCAACGGATGTGGACTGATGAATTGCTGCCACTAGGCGCTCAAAGTCGTTCGCAATTCTCAGGTCGATGCGGTGGACGCCCGCGAGCAGCGGGGATACCTTGCCTATGTCGACATCCGCCGTCTGAACTACCAGCACCGTGTTGGCCGACGTCTGGATATGCGTCTGCATGGCGTGCTCGTACTCCTTGCGACACCATCCGGACTTCAAGAATGAAGGCGACACGAGGACGAGAACCCGACGGCTGTTAGCTAGTCCATGGTCTATTTTTGCAACGACTCCATCCCCTGGCTTTATTTCCTGCTCATCCATCCAGACCCACAGACCTCGCGCACGCAGCCGCTCGGCTAAGCGGCGAGCTCTTCCCTTGTCCCGCGAACTATGACTGAGGAAGACATCCCACGCGTGGCGAGGACCTTCTGCTGGTTTTCCAGTCTTGCGCCTCCGCTTTTGTCGTCTCACGCCGGCTCCGTGGAAGCATCGAGTCTGTCGGTAATCTCAGTGAACGGCTGAGTTTTCAGGCTGTTCAAATACGCTTCTATGCCATGAGTGAAGAATGAGGTCCCGGAGAAACGCTCAGAGGAAAAGTTCGTAATCCTGTGGCGCGTCCCTTTTTCGTTGAGCCAAACTCTGCCGGTCCCGCGCTGTATTGATCCAATAGCGAATACCGGGGTGCCGAGCGCCCTCACCGCCTCGGCGACAGTGTCGCTGTTCGATTCGCTCGCGGTAAAGACCAGCTGCCAATCACCCCAGGAGAGCATCAGCTTTCGGTAGTCCGCGCCCCAGTCCGCAGCGGCCGCCTGAACGGCGGGATGCGGATGCAACTTGTCGGCGTCAACGATGACATCCACTTGGCTCTTTAGAGCCAGCTCCTGCAGACAGCCGATGACACCATCGGAGCTGTCCATGCAGGCCGTCACGCCTCCGGTTGCTGCGAGTGCGCGCCCTTCTGGTAGCCGGGCCTGTGGCCGAAAAAGCGCATTGTCCAGCAACTCCTTATGTTCATCAAGCCGAGTCCAGCCTAGCCGCTTCAAGACCGCTGCCCAAAAAACACCCATTTCCCCAACGACGAATACTCGATCTCCGGGGGTGGCGCCGCTGCGCACCATGAGTTCAGTGCGTCTCGCCGCACCGATGCAGCTTCCTGTCGCCGTAAACGCGGGGCCGTCCTTGATGTTTCCCCCGACTATTGGGCAGTCCCACTTCCGTGATGCCTCGGAGAGGCCCTCAAGAAAACGTTCGTAGTCCGAAGCCATCATATCTTCTGGCATGACGGTTGAAACCAACAGCCCGAGTGGCCGAGCTCCCATGGCAGCCAAGTCGCTCACATTTATCAACACCGTCATCCAACCATAGTGGAAAAGATCGGTCTCGCCCAGGAGGCATGCAACCGGTGTCGGGCAAGGATCTGTGGTGAGTGTCAATACCTCATCCGGCTGGGGAAGTGACAAGACCGCGCAATCGTCCCCTATCCCCAGGATCAGAGAATCCCTATCGCGCTTGAAGCGAGGCGCAATAAGTTCTTCAACTATCCTTCGTTCTCCCAGATCTCGGAGCGTCACCCCCTGTTTCATATGGCTACTCGATCGACCCGCCTTCCGGTTTCATCAATAGCGCGTCAGCGGCAGGAATTAGCCGCTCGCGAATCGTCCGATGGCGAGTCACGCTGGCGGCGGTAGTAAGCGTGCTTCTCCATCGCCATGCTTCTTCATTGGTAGTTGCGGCTAACACTTGGCGAAAGAACTGCGAGGGCACCATCTCGACTGGAAACGCCCGCCCTTCGCCAGAGGCATAGCGGACATATAAATAATTGCGATTGTTCGACCGAAGGGATCGCAACGCGTCGACATCCGCGGGATTGCCTTTTCCAAATCTAGCCTCAACCATAGATGTGATTATGTCGGCTGAGCCGGGGACACAGTGCCAGTGAGCGTGGTCGATGCAAGCTCCGGCATCGCCGTTAGAGCCGCCCCCGTGTTCAAAGAAGACCGGCGCGGCACCGTACGTGCTTTCGAATAACCGGGAAACGAAGCCGGTGTATTTTGCGATAGCGTCATCAAAGTCGGGAGGTAAGCCACCAAAGCTCACGATATGTTCGCAGCTGACCAACAATAGGTGTCCATCCATCATTGGAGCGATGTCAGGTGCCAAGTAAAACCAATCATCTCCGGTGATGATCGAGCCGGGGCCTGGAAGCCCAGCCCTCGCTGCGAAGTCGAAACGGTTTTCGGGGCAAAGAGGGCAAGCGCAATCCTCAGGATTCGCGTTAATTGAGAAGTTTGCTGTCTTGCGTGCGAGAAAGTAAAGCCATTGCTTTGGCGTCGAATCCTCGAGTGTCGTCTTTTGGTTGCAGGATGTCTGTTCATCCACAATCTCAAATCCAGTTCGCACCAGAAGCGATCTGAACTCCGGTGCCTTGTAGAGGCGTTCAAACCGTCCAATGCGGTCGTAGCGCTCGCGTTCATGCTCACCGACCTCAATGCTAACCGCCAAGAGTCCATCCTCCACTAAGACTCGTGAGAACTCGGCGAGCGCTGCCGCCGCTTGATCCTTTGTTAAGTGATGAATCGACGCGCAAGACCATACGCCCGAGAAAGCTCGCGGCGGGAATCTGAGATTCCTCATGTCCATCCATCGAAAGATTCCGGCGGGGAAGCGGTGCCGAGCTTCTTCGATCATTCCCTCGCTGAGGTCTGCGCCGACGGCCTCCATGCCGAGCTCAGACATGAATTTGACATCTCGCCCCGGACCGCAGCCGACATCCAGAACGCGAGCTCCAGAGCCCGATGCCTTGGCGAATTTTCGAATCGTCGCCTCCATGACCGGGTCGTCGAACCATTTGTTTGCGTATTCAGGGGCAAGTTGATCGTAGGCCTGAATTGTTGTGGTCAAGTATTCTCGCCCCTGCTTGGAGCGAGAAAACTGTGCTGCTCGCGGTGGCATCATCGGCGTTGACCCAGCCGGATTGTATCTCATATCGGGAGGTGACCGGGTCATGCGCACAGATGCATGCGCACACATTCACGCCAGCATCCGCCCGCCTTCGCCATTCATTTCGGCAATAGCTCGGCCAGCACCAACGAGTCGTTCGGGGTGTCCCAATCGATGATCTGCAGCCTTCGGTCCTCGACTTTATATTCCAAACAAACTGGTAAACCAAGAGCGGCGATGGCGTCGGAGAAGAGTTCGAGCTGATCTCGCACCTCATTCAGCTTTAGCAGCGCAGCTCTCAATTGCTGCAGAAGGACCGCGCGGGACTCCGGAGCGGACGATGGGAGATGAATCTGATCAATCCTTGTTGACCAACCCCAACCCAATCGTCTGGCCCGAACAAATGGGTACGGAAAAGCAGGGCCGAGCGTTTCGATCAATCGGGGACTACAACGCCAGACCTGCTCAATGACTTGCGCATTGCTTCCTGCCGTCGAATCAACCACGACTCGACCGGCGACACTTAGAGAGCTCGTACTCACGTTGGTTCGACAAAACCATAGCTCCTCATAATCAGCAGCGCCGTCTCGTATTGCCCGTTTGACGTCTTGAAGGTCGGCGACGCAGTTCACCCGAACGTTCGGCAACATCATCGCTCTTCGTTTTGGCACAAATTTTACGACGAACAACGTCTCTGGACTACCTTGTTGAGCGGCTGTTCGAACAGCCTCGCTAAGTTGGGAGAAGAATGCCGCGTGTTCCGAACGCGGCATCCTGTGAATGGCTTTACGTAGATACGCGATATCAGTAAGCCCAAAGAGGTCCAGAAGTTCGTACTTGAGCCACTTTTGAGGCGGTGATCCCGAAGGTATGAGGGCGTTCTCCATTTGGCCCGGCGGGGCGCGACGGTTGTTCGTTGCCCTTTTTACTCGGGCAGCCCTTTCTCTTCTGGACCAATTGGTGCTTCGCGCGGAGTCTCCGCAAGAATCCACGTCCACGCGTCGAACCCGTTTGTGCCGTTGTACCAGTTGGAATCAATCCGGTTGAGCTTGGCCTCTTCTGCGAGGTGCCCGAGTTCCTCCGGTTGCCGATACTTGAACCACCGCTTCTGGAAAACGTTGCCCCGTTCTTTGAAATGAGCGCCTGTCCCGAGCTTATTATCCAGGTAGAGCAGTCCCCCGGGTACCAAATGGGTTGCGAGCAATCCTATTAGCTCGGAATCGACAAGGACTTCGCGAGGGCCGTCGCCAGCGAGATCGCGAACTGATGGCACATGCAAGAGCGTGGCGCACATCCAGATACCATGGAAGGCTTGGCCCATAAGGGCAGCAGTAATGTCGTTCCTGTTGAGAATATTGGTTTCATGGACTGACAAGCGATCAGCCGCAGTTTGTCGTTCACGAAGCGCCGCCGCAAGACGAGGCGCTCCTTCGATGGCTAACACGTCAAAATCCTTGCCGAGAAAGAAGTCAGAATCTCGGCCGGCGCCCGCTCCTATATCCAATATGCCGATGCGTTCCTGACCGAAGCGGTCTTCCAATAGCGCTGTAAAGCGTCCTCGCACGGCTTCCAAGTCTCGGTACTTGCCGGGAACATTCGTAGCGTCGATGAACTGTTGGGCTTCTGCGTCATACGTCCCAAGCACATGCGCATGATAGGTGGCAGCCGATATGGGTGTGTTGCCAATCGCAATAATTGTCGGTGCGTCGGGAGGCTGGCCGTGGCCGTCTAGCGCAACACTGTCAATTCTTATTGCGCCTTCATCGATTGCTAAACGAGCAGCGTAGGTGCCCTTGCTTATCCCCGAGTGAAGATGAAACGCACCAGCTGTGTAGGTCCATGTTTCATGAAACAACTCCAGTAGCGGATGCTCCTGAATATGCCCTGAAAGGATGAGGTGAATCGCAGGCTGGTTCAGTCCCCCGGAGGGCTCATACAAAACATAGTCAAGAAAACTAGCCATGTCTTCAGCTACGGGTGGGCCAATCCACTCGTCGCGATCAGCGTCCTTGTCGGACCACGACCGCAGGTGTTCCGCAGGCACGTGACTAAGCAGAATGACGATGTCGTCCGGCTGCGCGAACTTCAGGAACTCTCGAACATCGTGATGTGCTCTCAGGTCGAGGCCGTACTGTGCATTCCGCTCTTGAGGGCCTCCTAACTGACCGCCTATTCGGTGTCGCACTGCCGGCCAGAGGCTCACTACGTGTATCCGTATTCGGGGTGCCAGGAACGACACTATTTCTACACCGCCGATGGAGACACGTATTTGTCGTTCGATGATGTGCGAGTACATTTCGCGAAAGGATGCAAAACCCGACTGTGGCAATATCTGTTGAAACGAGTGCCTTCGAAGGGAAGCAACGACTAACAGTTCAAGTTTGGCTGGATCGACCGTCGAGTCAGGCCCAGGAGGACGCAGGATACTTCTGAGATCCGAGATGAGTCCCGATCGAACCAGGTCATGATTTCCTGGCGACACAACAATGTTGGCGGACGACACACGGAGCACTTCGGCGCTACTTCGGAGCGCGCTGATAGCGCCCGCCTCCTGCTCTGCGTAGTCGCCTCGGCACACTACGTCACCTAAGTGCAGTAGGCCAGACCATTCGGAAGGAGCCGTTGCATTGGCTCTGAGGCTGCTCGCCGCCGCTGCGACCAACTGCTCAAATGTTGCCGGTTGGACTTCCTTAAATGAGTCTGCGCTAGGGGATAACGGATGCCGATGTGCCGTTGAGTCCCGACCAAACTGGGTATCGCTGATGATGAGAAAGGTCATCCGGTTCTCTGGAACCGTCACAAAACGGTGATGCTCCACGTACGGCTGGTCGGGCTGAAGCACGACATCAAGCGCTATCGGCAGGGCGTCAATGATGGCACCGAGCCAGTGGGTGGAGATTGGCTCCTTCCGATCGAGCGCGACCACGAGCGCGTCAAGAGCACGGCGGAGCGCGATGCGTGCCAGTTCGCGATGCGTTGGATTCGGGGAAATCAAAAACGCCGAGATGAGTGGGCCGTGCAAGAAGATATCGAAGGTCGCGTCCTTTGCTCGCGCCTGCTGTATTGGATCAGTGAACGCGGGTTGGTCTGGACACTTCAGGCTGAGAACGGGTAGGCCAGCTCGCGAGACCAGCGCCCTAAAGATATCTTCGACCAGGATTAGTTGTCTCGCTCCGACAACTGCCGCTCGTCGCCGGATTGTTTCCGACGTGGTTATAGGCCTTTCTCCGTAGGCACTGAGGGCCGACATGCATATGACAAGTTCTTCGACTCCTGCAGGATACCCAGATTCGAACAGGGAGCAGAGGTAGTCCGCAGACGAATCAATCAATGTGACGCTGTCTGCGAGCGCGGAGCCTCCGGCCATCCGAAAAAACCGTTCAGCTGAAACAAGCGCATCGAGTATCAGCGCGGTTGGTCCAGATCTGGCCGGAAAGACATCCCAGCCTTTGTCCAGGAACCATCGCCACCCAATCGTTTCGGGGCGGTCAGCCGAGAGCGGAGTACCAATTCTGCTGAGCGCCCTTAACGCGCGCGCGGGCAACGCGTCATCGTAGGTTGCAGATCGGGATACCGTCGCTAGAAGGTTGGCGTATCTGGCGGCCGATACGGCGACACCGAGGTCTGCGTTGATGACCTCGACAAAATTCCCGCATGTCTCCCTTAAAGGTTGACGAGCCGCACTGCAAATGTCCTGCAATCGGGCGGAAGGGGCGACTCGACTCGCACGGTGATAAACCTTGCTCACACTCTGGATCCGGTCAATCGTCCGCAAGACATCGCAGGTTCCGAACGTACCGATTTGGGCCGTCCGCACCGCCGATGAAATCTGCGAAGGCAACGCGAGAAGTCGACCCCACCCCCATACTGCACTTGGCTGAGTCGAGGGTAAGTCAAGCTGCTCTTGCCTGGCACCCAGTTCAATGCGTTCGAGCAGGCTTTGCGCAAGTTTCTGCGAGAACTCCCGGGAAACATTGAGAATAGGATCGGTCATTGCAGTGGACGCCCGTAGTATCGCCTAGGATGGTGCATGCTATGCCGCCCTCGTAGACAACTCTATGTTACTCAGTCACGGCGGGCGATTGACATTTTCCACGTAGACGACGTATGGCGCGGCTCATTCTCCTTCCGGGTTTGACTCCATTGCCGTTGAAAACACACGCGTTGGCGAGAAGACTAGAACGCCCTCCGCAGAAACGCAAGGCCGAACGTTGGTGCGCAAAGGCGGCGCCAAAGCCCGAAGGTCAAGGAGGCCTCGCGTGATCACCGTTGAGCGCCTGCCTGGCAAGCAGGCGCTAGACATCTACGGAGACTGCGGGAGAAGCGACTACTAGGAAAACTGACAACATCACGGTTTCCGTGAATATCAGCGCACGGGCATTGACACTTCCGGCCCAGCACCACGGCGTCCAATTTCCTACAACTCGACTTATGGCTCAGTGCGGAATCGCGAGTGATGATTTTACACTAAAGCTGACTGGAGGGCGATGTTTCCCGACCTGTTGCGGCGTAATTTCAGCCATCCTCAAGGCCTTAGCCTTTCCTTTAATGCCTGATAAAGGACGTGATCAGGCGATAAGCGAGTTCTGTCTGGGCGACCTATTTCAAAGACCCCAGCAAGGAAGTCAAGTCCTTCGCCAGGCGCGCAAGCTCGGGAAACACCAGCAATGAGGCGTGAACGGAATCCGCCGTGACTGGATCGATGTTCACCGGGTGGCCGGCGTCATTCCGGGCGCTCCGAATCTGCAATGCTAGCGGGGCCCAATTCGCCTCAAAGGCCTCCCACAATTGATGGTCAAAGTCCTTCTTGCGCCCATCGAAGAATACTTTCAGCGCGGCTGACACGGTCTTGACTCGCCAGTCCTGGAGCTGCTTGGGCACCCCGGCTCCAAGTGTTGTGAGCCTCTGCACGGTTTCGTCTCGAAGGCTCAGGATGAGGCTTTCCGCTGCCGCGCCAATCATCACGGCCGATGCTTTGAAGAGTCCCGCAACGTAACACTCAAGCCCTTCCCTGAGATACGAATCGGCAACAGGCGTCAGGCGGGTAATGGAGGCCAGGTGACGAAGGTAGCCTATAGGGTTGGATGGATCGCGGGTCAGATGCGCCAGGGCTTTGCGGCCGCGCTCGGTCAAGTGAAAGAAAGGGGGATTCGGATTCGACAGATTCATCCCCCACGCGAGCAATCCCGTTCGGAACAGCTCGCTCCATTGAGTCAGAATCGCCTCATCGTGGCCGCGGCCAACCTTTCTCGCAACCGCTTCCAGAATCGAGCCCTGCTGGAGCGAAGCCGAGATCGGCCCGGTGGGTTCCTGTGCCTTGATCTCGGCTAGCAGTAGCTCGCGGATGCCCGGCGTTGGTGGCTGCGCCATAGGTTCACTCCATTCAATCTCACGGTTTCGGACCCAAAATAGCGTCAAATAGCCGTTTGCCAAGTGTTTCGATAATAACGATGACGGCGGTCACTTCCTGTGAACTCACGTCCACTTTACGGCCGATGACAGCGCCCGGATCATTCGCCTTCTTCAGATAGTCTTCATCAACAACGCCCATCTTGTGCGCAAGCAAATGCCGCTTCTGAAACACGCGACAGACGCTGCTCCATTCGTCGGGCGTGAGAGCATCTCCGAAATCAGCCTGAAACGAGTCCTGCACACGTCGCCGCGCGCCCGCAAGATTCTGGAACTGAATGTCGATGCCCTTCGCTGCGCATGCTTCCCGTCCGAAACCGTCAAACGCCGAGACCACATTCTCCAGGGCGTCGCCAACCAGATGGGAGGCGAGTTCTTTCTCCACGGATTCCGCAAGCACCAGTTGCTTTCTGGCAAGCTCCAGATTCTTCCCGAGAATCTGCAGAGAATTATGCACGCCGCAATCGGGGCACCACCCGAAAACGCCGTAGATGGCATACCGAAGCGTGCAGTGATCACAGACCACTTCGGTTTCGAGCGCCTTCTCCTTGTAGTGCCGGATCGGCACTGGGGCTCCCGGTTTGAATTTCATGCTGATGCCGATGCCGAAGCCTCCACGGGGACGATGCTCAAATTCCATCGACTTCAGATCACTTTGCAAGGCGTCCGTGAATTGTCGCAACCCTACGGACTTGGCGTATTCGAGCTGTTCCTGGGTCCAGAAGGTGTTGTTGTCGCCTGAGTGGCCGCAGTAGGGACAATGGCATGGGGCCGGTCCCTGTATGCCTGTTCCCGCCGTCACCTTGAAGTAGCCGAGACACTCCTGGACCGGGCACTCGCGCCCGAAATACCCGTCTTCGTCCACCTTCATGGAGACTCGCACCTGATTGCCAAGCCTGTCCAGGTTTCTCGTGTTGAACCCGCTCATTGCATAATTCACTCAGCCCTGGGAGCCGTTGTCAATACTCGCGCGATCGGTCGAACGCCGGCTCGCGCATGGAAAAATGGCATGTGTCATCGAAGTATGGCTGTGGGATCTGCCGCGAACTCTGTAAAGGACAGCCCCGTATAGTCAACGGCGGTCCCCAGAAACCGCTCATACCGTTGCTTTTCCAGCTTCGCGAGATCCGGGTCCTTGTCGGGATGATTATTCACCACCGTTACCTTCAGAGACCCGTCCCGATTCGTCTGCGCGCGCTTCAGCAGGTATTTGATGTGTATATCCGCGTCAGGGAACGAGTAACCGCAGAATACAATATGCTTCACCTTGCGCAGGGCGACGTCGGTGCGGTTCCAGATCGAACTGAGAAAGACGTTGTTCAGGTCTTTATAGAACGTTGGCGGGACGATCAGGGGAGAGAAGACGGTCCCGCATTCTCCGCACTTCTTGTCCGCATATTCCGATATGAGCCGGGTGACGACTCCCTTTTCCTTCGGGGTGATTTCCAGCTCGTTGCAAGTGGGGCAGAACAGCCAGTTGAGAGAGCCGTGAGGTTTGAAAAGCAGGACATTTCTGCCGGGGCGCGGCCGCGTCCAGTCGTCGTCCCAGTCGAAGTTGCGAAACTCCACGCCGTAGTCGAGATCGACGTGGTTGTATTCTTCCGTCAGCGCATTGTCGATGAGGATGTCGTAGTTCGTCGAGACAAACAAGGTGTCGCGAAGCCGGTCTGCGTCGCGAAGCTTCCTTGCCAGCCGCCTGTGGACCGTGGCGCGGTTTCCCAGCTTTGCATCCAGCACCTTTGCAACCAGAAACACAAGGTACTGCGCGATGAATCGCAAACGGCCGCTATGCTTCACCCTGTTCTCGATGTCGAAGTGCCGGAAGGCTTCTTTGCGCATGATCGCGAGATCGGTCAGGCCGAGCACCTCCTCGAAAGTGGGGAAGGCGTCCTTCCGCAGGTCCCTTCGCTTGACGTCGATGCTGAACATCTCGCCAAAGAAGGCGGCCAGCTCGCGGTCCATCGCCGCGCGACTGCGTCGGAATGCAGGGGAAGAGAAATATTCCCAGAAGAGCTCGCCCTGGAGCGGCGCGCCCTCCGCCTTTGAGGCTCCCGCGCCGAGGAATATAGCCGTTTCTGCCATCACGCGTTTCCTTCAGGATTTCCTAAGCCACGGCAGCGTCGCCGCCTGGTAGTCGCGGAATTCGCCCAGGAACTTCTCAGCCCATGCGACGGCCTGGTCCACGGCCGACTCCAGGCCGTCCCCGTCATAGGTGAGTTTGTGCCAGTGCCGGTGCTTCGCATATGCGTCCTCGAACATCCATGTTGCGCCCTTGCCCTGTTCCTGCAGTACGACCGTAACGCATTCCGCCGCTTTGGTCACGTGGGGAACCTCATAGAGATGCCCGGAGGCCTCAGTGTTCTCGATGAGCACGAATTTCGACGAAAGGGCATAACGCATCACCTTCTGGATGACGCTCTCCCCGGCTTTATCGGGCTGTTCCTTGATGATGTAGGTGTAAAAGCCAAGCTCCTGTAGCCGGGTTTCGATTCTTTTCAGTCGCTCCAGGCCGGGGCCGGTGTCCTTGCCGAGGATCAGGACGGAATCGGAATTTTTCAGCATGGAATCCGCCCGTTGCCAGACGAGGTCGAAAGCGGCCTTGATCGAATCGATCACGGACTCGACGGGGCTGGTGCTGGGAACCCTCAGCTCCCAGCGGA